>Ga0206869_1166_pt1 | contig 11450 bp, 11 predicted proteins | sample Alteio_BWOrgCont_35_FD_152618 | JGI IMG/M metagenome (GOLD analysis project Ga0206869, IMG submission 152618) | Enriched cells from forest soil in Barre Woods Harvard Forest LTER site, Petersham, Massachusetts, United States -... | ecosystem: Environmental > Terrestrial > Soil > Temperate forest >... | reverse complement strand
GCTTGTGCTTCTTCTCCGAGACGAGCAAAATCGGCGGACAAAAGGGAAGGGAGAATCAGTGGCGCATGCGTCATATTGAGCCTTTGTGCAGTTGGAATGGATGCGCCCAGTATATCGTGTTTGAGGAAGTGGTGAAACTGTTTATAAGAATGAGATAAAGCATGAATACAATTCGTATTAAGTTATCGGCATTTTTAATTTTTGTCATGACCATTGTTATTTTTAGCACTCGTTTGTCACAACAAGAAATTATTGCCTTTGATTCCCGTTTTTATTTATTTGCGCAAGAAATGTTGCGCAATGGTTGGAGTTGGTTTCCAACGACTTATGGTGAATGGTATCCAGATTATCCAGCCACTTCCACGTGGTTAATTGTCGGAATCGCTAAACTCTTTGGAGGTTTAAATAAAATATCCGCCTTGTTACCCACCATTTTTTTCTCAGCACTCACACTTACATTCACTTATTTAATTGGTCGTTTGCAACGTGAACGAATTGGTTGGGCTGCAATATTTTTTTTATTACTTACGTTATTTTTTATGAGAACAATCCGTTCGATTTCACTTGATATGATGATTACGGCTATCACGACGATGACATTTTATGTCGTGCATGCTAATGAAGTTCTGCAAAAATCAAAACGCATTTTATGGATTTATCCACTTTTTCTATTAGGTTTTTTAATTCGCGGCCCAATTGGTTTAGTCATGCCAGTCGGTGTGATGTGCGCATATTATCTGGTTACAAAAAATTATTCCTCACTGATCAAGCGCGGCATGATTGCTTTATTTATATTGCTGAGCTGTATTGGTTTATTGATATTGCTTGCTGATTACGTCGGTGGTGGTTTGTTTATAAAAGATGTGTTACGCATGCAAGTATTTGGTCGATTAGAAACAGCATCTTTACCGCGTTATTTTTATTTTATAGATGGTTTTGGAAGTTATGCGCTGGCTTATCCCGTTGCAGTCATCGTTTTGTTTGCGGTGGTGTGGCAATGGTTTAAGTCACGCACGCTGACGCCCGACATGCGATTTATTTTTTTGCTGAGCAGCTGGGCGATCATCATTTTAATTGGCATGAGTGTGCCTGCAGATAAAAAAGTGAGATACATTTTGCCGATGTTACCTGCATGTGCTTTAATCGCTGCAACCTTTTATACCTCACAAACCTTGCGTTTTTCATGGCTTAAAAAATTATTATCGGCCATTTTTTTTATTTTACCGACACTATTTTTTGCAGCCATTTATTGGATTGCACATACCAATGAAACCAAGTCTTTATCATTACCGATTGCTTTTCATTTTTGTTTTTTGATCTTTTTACTGTTACAACTCTTGCAAATTTTTGTCTTGTGGAAAGGCAAGCGAGATGATTTAGCAATTTATTTATTGGGAATTGCAGCCATCGCTTTCACTTTTTTTTATTTATTTGTCATGGAACCAGCACAATTATTTCTTTCTCGTGGACGCGACGCCGTGCAAACAATCGAACGCCTGCGTGCGATGGATCATGCCAAACTCATTTTTTATCGAGAAAACCCAGATGGTTTACCGATCAAATACGTCATTAATATGAATACGACAGAACCACCAATTTATACTTCTTCATTAGATGAATTAAAAAAATCCCATGATGCAATTTATGTTGTGACGAGTACGAGTTACTCAAACGATATCGATGTTGGATTAAAGAATGAATTCAAAAAAATCATGACAACGAAAATAGCGCATGTTGATATAGTCGTTTATAAAAGGACTTAAGCATGAAAGAAATTATTACGCTCCATTGTTTCGTTTCTGGAAAAGTTCAAGGTGTCTGGTTTAGAGCAAGCACCAAACAAGTGGCTGAAGAATTAGGCTTAACAGGTTATGCAAAAAATCTTGCAGATGGTCGCGTTGAAGTCATGGTTTCTGGTGAACGCGAGCAAATTGAAAAACTTTATGTGTGGTTACAATCAGGGCCTAAGCTTGCGCAAGTTTCAGAAGTACTTAGGAAAGAATTACCAGCACAAGCATTCGACGGCTTTAACATTATTTGATTATGGAATTTCAATCATTTCGAAATCTTCTTTGGTGGCGCCACATTCAGGACATTGCCATGCGGGTGGAATATTTTCCCAAAGTGTTCCAGGTGCAATGCCATCATCGGGCCAGCCTTTGGCTTCGTCGTAGATGTAACCGCAGAGTAAGCACATGTATCGTTTGTAAGTCATTAGATGTCTCATGTAGAGGTGAGCGTTTTGTATGGAGCGTAAGTGTATGAAGATGGAGAGGGAAAGTCTAGTTCACGAGCGAAGCGAGTTCGTGCCCGCGCCCGTCTTTTTCTAAATGATTTAAATGAAAAATGCTGGGAAAAGACGGGCACGGACACGCACACGGGCGCGGGCACGAACTCGCTTCGCTCGCAATGACAGTATCTCCCTTGTATAATCCAAAAAAAAATCATCCCGAGGTGTGGCTCATGTCTTCTTCTTCACAATTATTTTCCCTCGCTAATCAATACCTTCCAGGTGGCGTAAACTCGCCCGTGCGATCTTTTCGCGGCGTCGGCGGCGACCCGCTTTTCATCAAGCAAGGCCGCGGCGCTTATATCGTCGATGCAGATGACAATGAATACATCGATTATGTCGGTTCTTGGGGACCAATGATTACAGGACACGCGCATCCTTATGTCCTAGAAAAAGTGCAAGCAGCATTAATGAATGGTTTGAGTTTCGGCGCGCCTACTGAAATTGAAACGCAACTCGCGCAAAAAATTTGTGACATCATGCCGAATATCGACATGTTACGCTTTGTAAATTCTGGCACTGAAGCAACGATGAGCGCGATTCGTCTCGCACGCGGTTTTACGAAGCGCGATAAATTCATTAAATTTTCTGGGTGTTATCATGGACACGCCGATAGCTTATTAGTCGCTGCTGGTTCCGGCGTATTAACACTTGGTATACCAAGTTCTGCCGGCGTTCCGCAAAGTGTTGTGCAACATACTTTAGTCGCACAATATAATCATTTAGATGAAGTCGCGGCTTTATTCGAAACATATCCAGACGAAATCGCATGTGTGATTGTCGAACCAGTTGCAGGCAATATGAATTGCATTCCGCCAATTCCAGGTTTTTTACAAGGCTTGCGTGAGTTGTGTGATCGTTACAATGCTGTTCTAATTTTTGATGAAGTGATGACAGGTTTTCGCGTTGCATTAGGCGGCGCGCAAGCACTTTATAATGTGAAACCAGATTTAACGACATTAGGCAAAGTCATTGGTGGTGGCTTTCCCGTCGGCGCGTTTGGTGGTCGAGTGGATATCATGCACCATATTGCGCCGCTTGGAACTGTTTACCAAGCAGGAACGTTATCTGGAAATCCGATTGCGATGACAGGTGGATTAGCACAACTTGAATTAATTACAGAACCTGATTTTTACACGCGCTTAACCGCAACGACTTTAGCGTTAACGCAAGGAATAAAAACTGCAGCACAGGCTCATGATATTGCGCTGCAAACAACTGCAGTCGGAAGTATGTTTGGATTATTCTTTACGGATTCTGAAAAATTATATTGTGAAGAAGATGTGAAGCAATGTGATGTTGCGAGATTCAAACAGTTTTTCCATGGCATGTTAGAGCAGGGGATTTATTTAGCGCCATCGGCATTTGAGGCGGGGTTTGTTTCGTCGGTGCATGGGGAGAAGGAAATTAATCAGACTATGGAAGTGGCTGATAAAGTGTTTGGTGAATTAATTTGAATTAGCGGAGGCTATGGTTTGTAGGCGATGGATTTTCTGGGCCGATCGCGTCTGGGGAAGTAGTATCCTTACTTTCACATTGAAAGAAGCGCTGGTTACCAGAGGTTAAGGATGGCGCAACACTTTCAAGAAGATTTGTATGTTTTGGTAATGGTTCATGAGCTTTAGATGGTTCATGAGCTTTAGATGGTTCAGGATGTGGATCTGTGTCTGGCGTTTTTTGGTAACATTCTTCGTCGCTCATTTCAGTACGTTCGCGCTCATGAGGTGCTTTCACTAAATCTCTAAACCATTGACCCACTGTGCTTTCCTTTAGCCATTTATATGCACTAGAAACCACTGGCCCTACCGACGTAATTACAGCACCGGCAATAAAGCCTAGCCCAGAAATAGCAGGAGAAACATTCATACCAATAGCTTTAAATATAGGACTAATTAATTTACCCACCGGTTCTGCATACGATAAAGCGGCTTTGATCCCAATAACAGCTCCAGCAGGTAAAGCAGCTGCAGCTAACACTGTTATTGCGGTAGTGATAAGTGGTAAAAGACATACATAAGCCGTGATCGTGGTGCCTACACTTAAAAGAGCGAGACCACCACTCATAAACATCCCCGCGACGAATCGAATAGTAGACATAGTAGATGTAGGTTTTGCTTTTAAGAGGTCTGTCTCCTCTCCTTCTCTAAGAGTTCTAAAACCGGCAAGTCTCTCACCTAATACTAAAGCAATATCCACATTCTTGATCGGAGAAGTAATTGCAGTACCAATAAATGCCAAAAATCTGCAAAAATATTGACAACTTTTTAGTAGCCCATAAAGTATTTTTGATTTCGTGGAGTTATTTATTTCCAGCGCTTTTGCATTTTCTTGGAAATAATTTCCTAGCGTATTAGGTATAACTTCAGTGAAAATTTTAGCAAAATTGCGAAAAAGTTTTGGAATTGCAGTCAGTAGATTCCATCCGAATATAAATGGCGAGCAAGCAATATTGAACCATGTGGCATGGTCTTCATTCCAACCAGTTAGATCAGAAAAAATCAAATATAAAGATGGCCATTCACCTTTAAGTAGTGATTCCCAAATGCTTTCTTTCTCTACAATGATGTCTTTTTTAAAATCCAAACCATCAAACTGATCCACAGGATCTAATCCTGTTGGTGGATAAGCTATTCTAAGTGCAGATATGGACGCACTAAAAAATATTTCAGATTGGCTCATTTCGTTTGTACTCGCTGATGTTGTTACACATTATATCTGATCAATATTAAAGCAAGATGAAGTATATGAGATATTATACAATCGATCTCCCAATGGAATCAGCGTCTTAAGACTTCCTTAAGCCCCCAATGTTATGTTCAAGAAATATAACGAATTTTATCAGTCTAGCGAGGAAGCCATGATAATCAAAGAATGGATCAGTAGTGCCGCAACGAGGGTTACTGCAACCGTCAACACCATCACTTTAGCCGTTACCTCCGCTTATTCCACACTCTCTTCTGCTGCACACACTATCCGCTCTTCTCCATCGTTTAATAACACCCTCAAAATTTTTGGCATACAATTCTTTGAAGGCTTTACCCGAATTTTGCACCTGAGCAATCTCACGAAACTGTTCTACGCGTCACGTATGAGCACCACCTTGTATGAATCTTTCAAAGCGAATGTGGTTTGTTATCTGAGTTTAGGTCTGCTGTTAGATGTGACTAAAAATGCCATCCTCGCGCGTACGACGAGTGGAGAAAATACGAATACTGATATTGGTATTTATTTAACGTTGAATTCGTTTGTGATGGTAAGTATGGGCACACTGATGATACATCGTTATTACGATAATACTGCTCTAACGATGACACTAACGAAACAAGCAAGTGAGGAAGTCCCTCCTAAAATCAATAATAGTTGTAATCATGATACAGCTGCTTTAATTAAAACGGGTATCGTGAGTCCAATTAATTTAATAGTCAAACTTGCCTCATGCGAAGCTGGTTCTTATGTGCCCGTTGTTAAATGGCTGACACCACTTGGTTATGTCTATGCTTATGGTGAAAGTCTTGCAGAGTATTTTTATTCGGGAAATTGTACCGATGACAAAGCTAAAAAAATGGCGAAGGAGAATGGTTATGTGTTCGGCCTTGGTGCGTCGCTATATTTTTGGGGCGAATTCATTACATTAGCAATAGGTCACTTTACTGGTGCTAACAGTATTTTTATTTCAAATGCAATTTATTCCGCGCTTTATCCTTGGTTTGTTACAGCAGTTTTATTTAGAGATAGTCCCGTACCACAACATGAGCAAGGCATTGATTTTTATTACTACCATCGCTTTTTGACAGACCACATCATCACAACAGTGGGCGGACAAATATTGCCACTATTACAATCGACTGAAAAAAAGATTGATTGGGGCGAGATGATGAAAAGTATAGCGAACTCATCGCCGTCACTCGTTATCAGAGAAGTGCTTTCTCATGATCTTTATGAAGATTGGAGTTCACCTAATGCATTCATATTAAATCCAACAAATATGATGTTTTTTGCAGAATACAATCCACTGCTTATACGCGAGCTAAAAAAAATCATTGATATTCGTGACAAGCCGATACTTGAACAAGATTTAAAAGATGCTGTTAATACAATCGGTGCCAAGTATGTTGTGCCTAATTTACCAAATCGATTTACTCGTTTCCTGATGTCTGATTCATATAAGAAAATGGTTGCTATTGTTCTTGCGGATTGGGTACAAGATCCACTAAAAGCAACTGTAAGATTTCTCGAACACATTCAACAATTACAAGAAAAATCTAAATTAACTATATTGTCGGATAATGATCCACGCTGGCAGCAGATTGTGAATAAAGAAACGCAAAAGCAATCCGAAAATTCACCAGTGATAGAAGAAGTAGTAGAGTCCAATAAAGAAATAGAAAGTAAAGCGCAACCTGTGACGACTTCACAGCAGGGAATATTTTCGAATACGGTTAAATCAAGGACCAAAATGCATGATTTCTTACTAGATTTACAAGTAGAACTCTCTTTTGTTTATTGGAATGATAAAGGTGACCGTTTAGGATTTTCCTGTGTGCCTGGCACGATTGTAGACATGCGTACAAAGTTAAGTTCTATACATATTAAGTCGCCAGAGGTAAGTGTGCGAACAGCATTCGATGAAGTTAAAGAATTATTTGTTAAATATAATCCTAAGTTGAAATTACGTAACCACGTTGTAGGAGCACTTTATAGATTGATCATCGACAACATTGGAATCATTGTAAATAAAGAAAATAGTCCTTTGAAAGATTTGTCTATACCGAGAACGAGCGAAGAATTAAAACAAACGCGCAAAATCCGCTAAATTAATCCAAATGGTTTTACGACGGCAAGAATAACAATAGCAACTAAAAAGACCACTGGTATTTCATTCAAAATGCGATAAAAAACGTGACTATGGCGATTGCGATCATGTTTGAAGTCTAGCCATAACTTACCTAGATAAACATGGTAAACGAGTAACAAGACAATTAATGTGAGTTTGATGTGCAACCAAATATTTTGCATGTAACCGTGAACATTAAAACTAATTAACCATATTCCAAAAATAAGCGTGAGCAAAGCGCCTGGCGTGGTGATACCAAAATATAATTTACGTTCCATAATTTTGAAACGTTCTATGCTGATGCGATCTTCAGCCATCGCGTGATAGACAAATAAACGCGGCAGATAAAATAAACCACAAAACCACGTGACCATAAATATGAGATGAAATGCTTTAACCCACAACATCATAAACCCCTAATGATAAATCGCTTGTGTCGGGCATTATACCGCTAGCTGCAAAAAGAGCGAGGGTTCAGAGGGAGTTTTTAATTTATATGCTATACTCGTCGCTCGAGAGGAGCAGAACATGACCGAATCAATAACATTCACAGAACAAGCTGCATCCAAAGTTTGGGGCTTAATTCAAGAAGAAGGCAACCTACAATTAAAGCTGCGCGTCTACGTGACTGGCGGCGGTTGTTCGGGTTTTCAATATGGTTTTACATTTGATGAAGCGATACAAGCAGATGATTTAGTTGTCACGCGTCAGCTACCCGATGCAGAAGTCCAACTTCTCGTAGATTCACTAAGTTATCAATACCTTGTTGGCGCTGAAATCGATTACAAAGAAGATATTGAAGGCGAGCAATTTATTATACGCAACCCGAATGCTAAAACGACTTGTGGCTGTGGTTCATCATTCACAACCGAATAGAAGAAACCTTCGTCTTTTATTTCATTTCTGCGTTGTATTGGTTTCTCCGCTGCTCATTTACGCCATGTAAACTCCGCTGCTCGAAACCAATACGCCTTGAACTGAAATAAAATACTTGGTTTCGTTTTTGTTGTGATTGTTATGAATTATTCCGTCTCTTTACTTGCTTTACTATAGGCTTTAACAACCACTCGACTATTTAAAAATTGAATGTCAATTTCACCATTCGTATCTTTCCACACAGCAGACGTACCTGAAAGACCCGCAAGATTGATATTTTCAGTACTCGTTGGTTCACCTAAAAGCGCAATCACTTCAGTCATAGTCATATTATTCTGAATTTTTTCGAAATTCTTTTGCGAAATTTTAGAGCATGAAAATAGCAGACAAATAACGGGTAAAATAAGCAGAATTTTAAAAGTTTTGAACATCGTTTGCATGAGCATTCTCCTTTTGGCTTTTGCCCCAGGATCTTTATAAAAAAGTTGCGCTATTATACTGTGAGCTGCAATCTTCTGCTACCATCTATGGCCTCTGCACTTTTTGAGTTATATTTATTACAGAATAGGATAAAACACTTTTCAAACAAGATCCGAAATTAGTATTATTTCACCAATTTCCTGAGAAAGATGATAAGACGGGAAGTCATGGCTATTTTCATAGAAATCGTTACGGCTTTATCAAAACAATATGATGCCAAAAATCGTAACGAGCGTTTTAACTAACCCTGGAGATACGCAGCTTGACTCTCAAAAATCAGCGAATATCGTGGGCTTTTTATTAAAACCTAATCGCATTAGGACAAGAGAAGGCTAGCCATTTCATGCGGGTGACTTTGATGATTAATAAAATAAAATCATAAGTACAAAATTAGTAAAAATACGGTTCGGTATGTTGTTGTTTTTAGTGGCTAATTTACAATAACTGTTTATTTTAATGACAATTCCATCTTGTCATGGTTAAAATGCATTAATAATTTGAGGGGTTGGATCAATGCAGTTCGCTTCTAAACAATCAGGCTTAACAACCTGGGCCTTAGTATTTTTAATTACTGGCGCAGTCGACAGCATTCGTAATTTACCAGCGACAGCCTTATTCGGCAGCAGTTTGATCTTCTTTTTCATTTTTTCTGCCATTGTCTTTCTTATACCAGTTGCATTGGTCTCTGCTGAATTATCTGCAAACTATCCTGAAAACGGTGGCGTTTATCATTGGGTTGGCCAAGCTTTTGGAGAAAAAATCGGATTCTTCACTGTGTGGTTGCAATGGATTAATACCATGGTCTGGTTTCCCACAATTTTATCTTTCATTGTCAGCACAGCCGCCTATTACCTCGATCCTGCTTTAGCACAAAATAAAATTTATCTCGTTGGTTCAATTTTATTTATTTTTTGGGTCATGACCTTACTCAACTTTAAAGGCATACAAGCGTCAACGCGACTTGCCAATACGTGTGCGATTTTAGGTGTGTTTATCCCCATGATCTTGATTATCTTGTTATCATTAATTTGGTTGATTAAAGGCAACCCCATTCAAATTGAGTTAACCATGTCAGCCATATTGCCGCCGTTTCACTCCGTGTCGAGTTGGATTTCACTGACCGCAATCATGACGGCATTTTTAGGCATTGAATTGTCAACGGTACACATCAATGATGTGTATCAACCACAAAGTACTTTCCCAAAAGCCATGTTTATTTCAGTCGCTGTCATTTTAGTGACAATGATCATGGGTTCTCTCGCAATCGCTTTCGTATTACCTAAAGATGATATCAATCTGGTTGCAGGTGTCATGCAAGCCTTTACGGCATTTTTTGCTTCATATCATATTGCATGGATTATGCCAATTATCACATTAATGTTGTTAATAGGCAGCATTGGCAACATGACGAGTTGGATCATTTCACCAGCTCGCGGCTTGTTACAAGCTGCACAAGAAGGTTATCTACCAAAAAAATTAATGAAACAAAATGACAAAGGTGTTGCCACCAATTTATTAATTGCGCAAGCAGTCGCTGTCAGTGTGATGTGTTTAGTCTTTACTTGCATGCCTAGTGTCAATGGTTCTTATTGGTTGTTGTCCGCACTGAGTACCCAGTTATACGTGTTGATGTACGTGTTAATGTTTGCAGCCGCCATCGTTTTAAAGACAAAACATCCTACGACGAAAACACAAACTTTCAGAATACCTTATGGACGTATCGGGCATTTCATTGTGTGTTGCTTAGGCTTGTTGGGATGCGGAATTACTTTGTTTGTTGGCTTTATTCCACCCGAAGGCATTAGTGTGGGTACACCTTTGCATTATGAATTATTTTTCTGTGGTGGATTACTCGCGATGATGTTACCTGTGGGTTTGTTTTATATGTACAAGAATAATGTGGCTTTAGCCATGTCGGAGGTGTGATGCAAAGCAACAGATGTCAATTATTAGTGACTGGAGATTACAAAGTCGCTCGTCAAAAGTGTCACATTGTCGGTGAGATTGATATCCCCAGAGATATTTCTGAAATAGATCAGCTCAATCAATTTATTGAGGTTGATATCAACCGAACATCTTTTATTAGCCTAGATAAATCATTTGATGACTTCAAAAATGTTTGGCTAAATGAATATAAGCATGCCGAAAATAATAAATACGAGCAAGGTAGAATAGAAGGCTCTATGATCAGTGGCAACAAACTGAGAGCATTTAGAGAAACGATCATGACCATGTGCGGTGAAGTGTTATCATGTGATGAGTTAGATTTTTCTTATGAGGATGACAATAACAATCTTTGCAGTTTTAGTTTGAGAATATTGCCACAGTGTCCTTCGATATGGTTTGCAGTTGTGACAGTCAATACAACAGCGCCTAGCGATCAAAGACCAGTGATGGTTTTCATACCAGAATTTTCAAAAGATTTTTTAACAGGTCTTACAAAAAATACCAAAAATATAAATGAACTTTATAAACAGGTTGCAACTGATTTAAAGATTGATGAAGCAATTTTTGTGAGCATGGAATTGCTTAATGAATATTTGGGTTATGCGTTAAATAGTATGTTTATCAAACATTGTTTGGCTAATTTGTTTGATGAGCAAGGCCGTATTCAGTTAGAGCATTTTAACTTTCTCAAAGAATCACTCGAGCATCGATGTTCAATGTTTAAATTTCCTGAGGAGAAAATTCAAGAAATCATCAATCAGTGTACGAGTGTTAAAGATAAAAATATTATAAGGTTCCAAGATGTTCCAAATACTTTAACCACAAGACATATTAATGAAATTTTAAATCCCAATTTATTTCCTAAAGATCATTACGAATTACAAAATGCACGACTCACAATTTTATTGGGAGGACTGAAAGCCGACTCTCAATTTAAAATTAAATTAGAAGAGTTTCAAAATAAAATTAACGTTGACTATCTTATTTTAAGCTTTAAAGGTGGATTAAAAAAAGAAAGTATAG
>Ga0206869_1165_pt1 | contig 11490 bp, 9 predicted proteins | sample Alteio_BWOrgCont_35_FD_152618 | JGI IMG/M metagenome (GOLD analysis project Ga0206869, IMG submission 152618) | Enriched cells from forest soil in Barre Woods Harvard Forest LTER site, Petersham, Massachusetts, United States -... | ecosystem: Environmental > Terrestrial > Soil > Temperate forest > O... | reverse complement strand
AATGCCAATTATGGCGGCAACCGGGGCGAGCTTAAGATGCTGGTGGACGCCTACCGCAACCTTAACAATAAATACGGCGGCGGCGCGGATAAGGAGCGCAATGAAGTGGTGCGCAGTATCGAGGCATTGACGGGAAAGCCTTTCGACCCCAGCGATTACTCGAACGAGGGATGAGTTATGCATCTGCCTGAGATACGAAGAATCCGCTTACCCTTCATGGCCTTGCTGATGGCCGTCATGCTCATGCTCTCTGCCGCGCCCGAGGCCGCCCATGCCCAGACGCAGCCCGCGCAGGGGTGCCAGTCGGACGACAGCAATTGCAATGTTTGCATTAACGAGACCAATCAGTTCTCAACGCCTAATCTGGGCGCCAATCTGGTCCAGGACGTTTTCACCACCATCAATAATATCCTGCAGAAGATAGAGAAGGATTTCTACGATGGCATAGTGAATAATAGTGCGTTTAAAAACGCCGTTGGAGTGGCTTTCATCGTTTATATCGTCATCTACGGCATGATGATTATGTTCAATCTTGCGTCATGGCGCAGCGGCGAGGTCATCAGCCGCCTGATCAAGATAGGCATCGTCTACATGATGACGATAGGTGGCTGGTCATACTTTTCCAACTGGGTGCAGACGCCGGTCGTCAATGGCATCAACCAGCTGATTACGGCGATGGCCGATACCGATTCTTCCACGGGCAACGTTTGCTCCTCGAGTGGAACCGTCGGTTCCAGCGGCAGTACCGTCACTTCCGGCACGGAAACGATTACCCTCGCCACCGGCCCGGTATCCATGCTTTACGGGCCGATAACCTGCGCGCTCGGGGCGAAGCTCATCGCCGGCATCGAGGCGTTGCTCATGACCGGCCCGTTTGGCTGGCTGCTGGCCTTGGGCCTGCTATGGGCGCTCCTTGAGTTTGTCTTCATGGTGCTGGCGGCGCTTGCGACATACGTGAAGGCCATGGTGGGCATGACTTTTCTCTTCGGACTGGCCCCCATATTCTTCGCTTTTCTGCTCTTCGAGAAGACGCGGTATATTTTCAAGGGCTGGCTTGACATGGTCATTTCCTTTGCCTTGCAGCCGGTGATGGTCTTCGCGTTCCTCGCTTTCTTCGCGACTATCCTGGGCACGGCGCTCAACAATATCTTCGTGGATTCGAATAATAACCCCGAGGATATCTGCTACGTGCCCTGGATACACTTACCCGGAGGCCTTTCCATTCTCTATTGGTGGCGCTTTAAAAATCCGAGCGGCGCGGCGGGAGGCAACTGGGTCGATTCGAGCGGCAATATGCTGGGGACACCCGTAAGCATCCTGAACCTGCTGTTTTTCTTTCTGCTGGCGCATCTGGGCAAGAGCTTCAGTAAATATATCGATAAGCTGTCGCGCGATTTGGCCGGCGGCAGCGGCTTCGAAAGCGCGAAGAGTGAAGAGGTCGGCAGCTGGTTTCGCACCAACCTGACGCGCGGCGGCGGCGTGACCGCGACGACGGCGGCCCTGCTCGGAGGTGCGGTCAGTTCCGCCAAGGCATTGGGAAGCTACCTGACGGGTTCGGATAACAATCCTACCGTGGCGCGTGCAGCCATTGGCGGGCCGCAGGCGATGGTAGGCAAGCGCAGCTTCGACCGCTCGTCGCCTGATGCCACGGGTGGCGGGGGAAGTGTCTCGGAGGGCGGCGTATCCAACGTCAATCCCGTGTTCGTGCGGGGTGACGGCAGCGCGGAGAACCCGGGTAACGCGGCGACCACGCAGAAACGCAGTGACAGCGCCATGCCCGGCATGTCGCGCAAATCGGGTGGCGAGCTCAAGATGCTTATGGACGCTTACAGGAGCCTCAACAACAAGTATGGCGGCTCGGTCGATAAGGAACGCCAGGAAATCGTGCGTAACATCGAGGTGCTCACGGGCAAAAACTTCGATCCGGGCGATTACGGCGACAAGGGCTGACCCCTCGGATCGTCATCCCGCGGCCCGACCGCGGGATCTCAAGCGAAAGGCGCAGGCCTCAAGATCCCACGTTTGAACCACACCAGATGATGACGGAGAATAAGGTTCTCGCACCAGCGGCCGCCCGCTTGCGCGCGGCGGGTGAGGGTTACAGATTAAACAAAAATGTCCTAGCGGTGAATGGTCATGTCCGCCGGTCCCATCGGCAGGGGCGGCGCGTTGCCGGCTGCGCCGGATGAAGCGGCGCTCGGAATATTGGGATTCATGACCGGTACGAAGTCGATATTGAGCGCTTCCACGATCTTCTCGCAGCGGTTCTTGGCGTCCTCGTCGCGGCCGACGCCGTTCTCGGCGCGGTTCTGGTTCGAGATCATGGCCTGCAGCATGTCATAGATTTCCTGCACCGCGCTGGAGGAAACTTTCTGCAGCGCCTCGGTGGAGGTGGAAGTATAGTATTTCTGGATCTGCTTGATGAGCAGGTAAAGCGAATGTTTTACCTGTTCTATCTTCTTCTTGGTTTCGTCGTCCCTCTCCGGCGCCTGGCGGGAGGTGAGGAAGAAGTTCCAGTACTGGTAGACGCAGCTGTCGAGAGCGTAAAGCTTCACGATTTCCTTGAACCGCTCGGGGCTGCGCAGGCTTTCCGCGTAGGCCGTTTCCTTGTCGACGGCCTCCTGAATCGCCCTGACGAGTTCAGGCTTGCCGTTCAGCCGCGCGATCTCGACGAGCGGCGTGCCGTTGGGCGATTTAACGTTGAAGTCGGCTCCCTGGGCGAGCAGGATTTTCACCACCTCTATCTGACCGTATTTGGCGGCGTTGATGATAGGAGCGCTGCCGCTGCGGTCGGGCGTTTCGATGCTGGCGCCCTTATCGACCAGCACCTTGACCATCGCCAGCGTTTCCGCATCGTTGCGGTCGATGGCCATGATAAGGGCGGATTCGCCCTGGCGGCTGTGGGCGTTGGGATTGGCGCCTTTTTCGAGCAGCAGGCGAATATCCTCGGCGCTGCCGAAATTAATGCGGTAGAGCAGGTCTTCGTCGAGCGTATAGCCGCCTGCGGCGAAGACGGCGGGCGCAAGGAACAGAAAAAGCAGGAAGGCTAGAAAACGCATCTTGAAGTCGCTCCCCAAATGAACCATATCCCTATACAATATTTGAATGAAATTCAATATCAATATGGGTGAAAAAATGGTTGAAAAACATGCCTTCAGTGCCGAAGTAGGCAAAGTCCTGAAGCTGATGATCCATTCGTTGTACACGAATAAGGACATATTCCTGCGCGAGCTTATCTCCAACGCCTCGGACGCCTGCGACCGCCTGCGCTATGCCGCTGTGACCAATCCTTCCCTGCTGGGCGACGATCCGGCGCTTAAGCTGACCTTAGCGGTGGATAAGGGCGCGCGGACGATTACGGTGACGGATAACGGCATCGGCATGAACGAGCAGGAGCTTATCGCCAATCTCGGCACTATCGCCAAGTCCGGCACGCAGGAATTCTTAAGCGCGCTCACGGGCGACGCCAGGAAGGATACCACCCTCATCGGCCAGTTCGGCGTCGGTTTCTATTCCGCCTTCATCGTCGCCGACAAAGTGAGCGTCGTAAGCCGCAAGGCGGGCGAGGAGAAGGCCTGGGCCTGGGAGTCCGACGGCAGCGGCGAGTTCACTATCGGCGAAGCTCCGGCCGCGCCGCGCGGCACCTCCATCACGCTGCATGCGCGCGCGGGCGAGGACACTTATCTCGATAAATTCCGCCTGAAGCACATCGCCCAGACCTATTCCGACCATATCTCCTTCCCCATCGAGATGCGCGAGGATGACGGCACGGGTGCGGCGGAAGTGATCAACAAGGCGTCCGCCCTCTGGATGCGGCCTAAGTCTGAGATAACGGAGGAGCAGTACAAGGAATTTTACCACCATGTCGCCCACTCGCCCGATCTGCCATGGATGACGCTGCACAACAAGGCCGAAGGCAAGCTCGAATATACCAACCTGCTGTTCATCCCGTCTATCCAGCCGTTCGACCTCTTCCATCCCGACCGCAAGCGGCGCGTGAAGCTGTATGTGAAGCGCGTCTTCATCACCGACGAGGGCAGCGACATCATTCCGCATTACCTGCGCTTCCTGCGCGGCGTCGTCGATTCGGAGGATCTGCCGCTCAACATCTCGCGCGAAGTGCTCCAGCAGAACCCGATCCTGGAGCGCATAAAGGAGTCGCTGGTCAAGCGCGTGCTTTCGGAGCTGAAGAAGCGCGCCGAGAAAGAGCCCGCCGATTACGCCGTCTTCTGGAAGAATTTCGGGGCGGTGCTGAAGGAAGGGCTGTGCGAGGCGATTGCGCCCAAGGAGCAGATTCTGGAGGCCTGCCGCTTCCGTTCGACAGCGGGCGATGCGCTCGTGGGCATGGACGAGTATGTCGCGCGCATGAAGGAGGGGCAGGAGCATATTTTCTATCTGACCGGCGATAATCCCGAATTGCTCGCCCGCAACCCGCAGCTCGAAGGCTTTAAGGAGCGCGGCGTCGAAGTGCTGCTTTTCACCGATCATGTCGATGATTTCTGGGTAAGCGCCGTGCACGAATATAAAGGCAAGCCGCTGCTCTCCGTCACGCGCAGCAATGCCGAGCTGGACAATATCGCGGGAGCGGAGAAGGAGGAGAAGAAATCCGGGGAGCCGCCGGTGCAGACTGATGCGCTCATCGCCGCGCTGAAGAAAATCTACGGCGAGCAGGTAAAGGACGTCCGCATAACCCATAAGCTCACAAGCGCCGCCGTCTGCCTGGCGGTCGACCAGGGGGCCATGGATATACGCCTGGAGCGTTTCCTGAGGGAGCAGAAGCAGTTAGCGACCACCTATGCCAAGATTCTGGAAATTAATCCCCAGCATCCCATAATTCATATGTTGGCTCAGAGGGTTAGCGCGACCGACGGGGAGGGGGATGCGACTGTGCGCGACACGGCCTTCCTGCTGCTCGATCAGGCCAAGATTCTGGAAGGCGAGGAAATCACTGATCCTGCGGCCTTTTCCGAAAGGATTAACAGTATTTTAACCAAGAGCTTAGCGGCCTAAAGTTAATGCCATATTCACCAGATCGTAATATATATTTCACGTAATTATGGTATGATGTTTTGAGTTAAAGCTAAATCTTAGGAAGTAAGGACGGAGGGGCACTTGAATCTATGAAGATGCCAATCAGCAAATCCACCCTTATCAAAATCGTCAAAGTCCTCAAATGGGGTAAGATAGCGGCGAAGCTCGCCGCCATCGGCACCACCATCAGCGGTGCGGTCACCGCGCTTTCCGGCTCCGCGACTTCCGGCGTCGCATTGAGTGCCGCGGGCGCCACGACCTACGCCGCCGCCAAAGGCATCCCGACGCAGGGCTATGAGAAGACCAAGCATATCCCGCCCACCCGTAGCAACAGCTGCAGCGATAAGCCGGCAGCCGCCGCGATCATGATGCAGCAGGATGCCGAGAAGCCGATGCGCAAGGCTGCCGGGAAACCCGGCAAGATGATGCCGGGCGGCGCGAGCGCCATGCAGGCCAAGAAGCCCGCGATGCGCAGCGCGATGAGCTCGATGCAGACGATGCGCCTCAACCGCAAGAAATAATCATTAAAACGTCATCCTGAGCGAAGCGAAGGATCTACACTGTCATCCCGCGCAGGCGCGATGCTCACGCTAAATTATCTAGTTCCGGGTGCATGGATATTATCAAATCCAGTATCTCCGTCTGGATCCGCCCTATGCTCACGCCAACGGCTTTGTGAATTTGCTTATATTCTTGTTCGGAGCATTTACCGTTTACCACATCTAAGAGCTTAGAAAGTTATGTAATGGCTGTTAAACCATGCTCGCAGACCCGTACGGCATATTGCTTCTCAAGCATATTGCTTGTCCGTTCTTTTGCAACTCAGCCCTTTTTGCCGCTCGTCTTGCGCGCATGCTCCGCGGCTTCGCCTTCGTCCTTGCCGGTGAAATCGAACGGGCTGAACATGGAGAAAGCACGCTGGAACAGCGCCATGTTCTGCTTGCCGAGTTCCTCGAACTGGGCCAGCGGCGAGAAGTTAATCGCGCTCGACACATATTCGCGCATCTTGTCCTGGTTCTTGATGAAGCTGTCCATGCTGGCTTCAAGGTAAGGAGGCAGGAACTGCTGCATCTTGCCGCCATAGAAGCCGATGATGGTGCGCAGGAACTTGATGGGGAGCAGGCTGTAGCCTTTCGATTCCTGCTCGAAGATTATCTGCGTCAGCACCTGGCGGGTCAGATCCTCGTCGGTCTTGGCGTCGATGACGACGAAATCCATGCCGCGCTTCACCATCTCGCAGAGATCCTCGAGCGTGATGTAGCTGCTGGTATGGGTGTCGTAGAGCCGGCGGTTGGCGTATTTCTTAATGATGATGGCATCCTGGCTCTGCTCCGGCGCGTTTGCGGCCCTTGCGGTCGATTCCTTATGCATCTTCTCACCCTCTTTTTGCTTGGTATTGTCGTCGGCAATGAAGTAATCTTTTGATTACACATCCTTACCATGAGTTTTGCTGCACTGCAACACAAATGTCACAACAGGAAGAATATCAAAAGCTTGCACGTAAATTTGTCGATCAATGGCAGGAACGCATGGCGGGCATGCTGAATGACGGCGAATTCATCCGCGGCCTCTTGTCGATGATGCAGGGGCCCGGATTTTCTGGTAAGGACAGCCCCTATGCCAATCCCTTCACCCAACCGCCAGGGAGCGCTTCCGCTGCATCTGACGCTCGCGATGCTGCCCTGGCTCGCCTCGCTTACGGCCTTGCCGCTCTCGAAAAGCGGCTTGAGCGGATTGAGCAGGCCTTGGCCGGGAAAGGAATCCCTGGCGCAGGCAAAAATGAGGGAAGCGTGGCAGGAGCTGCTCGCCGATCCACGGCTGGCGGCCGCCGCCGAGCAGGAAGCAAGAAAAAGAGCCGTCCGGTTTCTTGAGGGGCTGCATCAGTACCAGCAAACGCCTTTCGCCCGCGACGTCGAGGAGCCGCCAGCCATCTGGCAACAGGGCAGCGCGCGCCTCCTGTTCTACGGCGGCGATGCGGACGCGCCCGCGATATTCCTCATCCCTTCGCTCATCAACCGCTATTACATCCTCGACCTCACCCAGCGCATGAGCTTCGCGCGTTACCTGCGCGCGCAGGGCATAAGCGTCTATGTGGCGGACTGGGGCGCGCCCGCCGCCCCGGAGAGCCACTTCAACTGCGCTCTATACGTGACCGAGCTGCTCGTGCCGATGGCCGAGCATATCGCGCGGCGTGCGAAGGGGCCGCTCATCCTGGCGGGCTACTGCATGGGCGGTCTCCTGACGCTGGCGCTCGCGCAGGTGCGGCCGGATCTGGCCCAAGGCGCGGCGCTGCTTGCCACACCCTGGGATTTCTTCGCGCCGGAATTCCCGCGCTTCGCCATGGAGGGAAATGAGCTGGTCGCCTTCGAGGCATACATCGAAAGCTGCGGGGGCTTGAGCGCCGAGGCGATCCATACGCTGTTTCACTGCGCCAACCCCTATGCTTTCCACCATAAGCTGGAGCAGTTCGCGCGCATGGATAAAAGTAATCCCAAGACGCAGGAATTCCTGGCGATTGAGCATTGGGTCAATGACGGCGTGCCGATGACGCGCGGCGTGGCGCGCGACTGCCTCATCGGCTGGGCGCAGCGCAACGACCCGGCGCTTGGACAATGGCGCGTGGGCGGCCAGGTGGTGGACCCGGCTGGCCTGCGCATTCCCTGCTTCATCGCCGCGCCGCGCGACGACCGCATCGTGCCCTCCGCCTGTGCCCTGCCGCTCGCCCGGCGGATCAAGCGCCACACGCTCATAGAGCCCGCGAGCGGCCATATCGGCATGATGGTCGGCAGCCGCCGCCGCGCCGCGCTCTGGGAACCGATAGCGGAATGGGTTTACGGCCAATTTACTTGACATTGCGCCGCAGCGAAATACAAACGGCGCAAAGCCAAACTTACCCAGGAGATTCGCCATGAATGATCAGGATGTCGTCATCGTCAGCGCGCTGCGCACCGCGATAGGTTCCTTCAACGGCAAACTGAGCACATTGCCCGCCCATAAGCTGGGCGAGATCGTCCTGCGCGAAACGCTGAAACGCACGAACGTCGCGGGTGAGGACGTCTCGGAGGTAATACTGGGCCAGATCCTCACCGCCGCGCAAGGCCAGAACCCCGCGCGCCAGGCGACGCTCAATGCCGGGCTGCCCAAGGAAGTGCCCGCCTGGGGCATCAACCAGGTCTGCGGCTCGGGCCTTCGCGCCGTCTGCCTGGGTTATCAGGCTATCCTGAGCGGCGACAGCACCGTCGTCATCGCGGGCGGGCAGGAGAGCATGAGCCAGGCCCCGCACGCGACGTTGTTGCGCCCCGGCATCAAGATGGGTGACGGCAAGCTCATCGACACTATGCTTTCCGACGGGCTGATGGACGCGTTCAATCACTACCATATGGGCATCACCGCCGAGAACGTCGCCAAGAAGTTCAGCATCTCGCGCGACGATCAGGACGAATTTTCGGCCTCCTCGCAGCAGAAGGCGGAAGCGGCCATGAAGGCGGGTAAATTCAAGGACGAAATCGTTCCGGTCATTATTCCCGACCGCAAGGGCGACATCACTTTCGATACCGATGAGTTCCCGCGCGCAGGGACGACCAAGGAATCGCTCGGCAAGCTCAAGCCCGCTTTCTCCAAGGACGGCACCGTGACGGCGGGCAACGCCTCCGGCATCAACGACGGCGCGGCGGCGGTCATGCTGATGACCGCGGGTGACGCGAAGAAGCGGGGCTTAAAGCCGCTCGCGCGCATCGTCGCCTGGGCGCATGCGGGCGTGGACCCTGCAATCATGGGCACCGGCCCCATCTATGCGAGCCAGAAGGCGCTCAAGAAAGCGGGCTGGAGCGTGGACGATCTCGATCTTATCGAATCCAACGAGGCCTTCGCGGCGCAAGCCATCGGTGTCAACCGCGAGATGAAATGGGACATGGCGAAGGTCAACGTCAATGGCGGCGCGATTGCGCTCGGCCATCCCATCGGCGCGTCCGGCGCGCGCATCCTCACGACGCTGCTGCACGAGATGGGCCGCCGCGACGCGAAGAAGGGCCTGGCCACGCTCTGCATCGGCGGCGGCATGGGCGTCGCGCTCTGCGTCGAGCGGTGATTGGTGGCGAACAACAATAACGAACAACGGATAACGATCTTATGAGCAGCAGAATAGCATTGGTCACGGGCGGTACGCGCGGCATCGGCGGGGCGATCTCCATCGCACTCAAATCGGCGGGCTACCGGGTGGCCGCCAATTATGCCAGCCGCGACGACGTGGCGGAGTCCTTCGCCAAGGCAACCGGCATCTCAGTATACAAGTGGGACATCTCCGACCTCACCGCCTGCCAGAAAGGCATCGATCGCGTCACCAAGGACATGGACGGCGACGTCGACGTGCTCGTCAACAACGCCGGCATCACGCGCGACGGCGTCATGCACAAGATGAGCTTCGAGCAGTGGCAGTCCGTCATCGACACCAATCTCTCCTCCTGCTTCAACATGGCGCGGGTGGTGATCGAGTCGATGCGCGAGAACAAGTTCGGCCGCATCATCAATATCAGCTCGGTCAACGGCCAATTGGGCCAGTTCGGCCAGACGAATTATTCCGCCGCCAAGGCGGGCCTCTTCGGCTTCACCAAGGCGCTCGCGCGCGAAACCGCCTCGCGCGGCATCACCGTCAACACCATCGCCCCCGGCTACATCGCCACCGAGATGGTCAAGGCCGTGCGCGACGACATCATGAAGCAGATTGTGGCGCAGATTCCCGTGGGCCGCTTAGGGCAGCCGGAAGAGGTGGCGCGCACCGTGGTCTTTCTCGCGGCGGACGAATCCTCCTTCATCACCGGCGAGACGCTTTCCATCAACGGCGGCCAGTACATGGAGTGAGCTATGGTTTGCGCGCGTCTATCCCCGCCTATTAGCTACTGGTACGTGCGGTCGGATGAGGGAAGCTGCGTAAGCATGCTCGCTTCGACTTCGTCGCAGAGACGACTCACGTAGAACACATGCTCCGGGTCGATTATCTCCCCGGGCGTTTTCTCGGCGCGCTGGAACGCGATGACCCTGAGGCGCATGCGCTGCACGTAAGCGAGGCATTCCTCCCGGTTCATGTCGGGCGGCGGCGTGAAATCAAAGTCGCTTTCCGTAAAGCCCATAAAGCCTCATCTGTGAACGCAAATAATAGCAAATCCGCCCGGGAAAGGCAAAGTGCATCGACAGGATGATTCTATCCCCGCGCGGCGGCCTTGTGCTGCTCCTGCAGGAAACCTTCCATGCCCTTGCGCAAGGCTTCGCGCATCACTTCCGTGATATGGTTGGCCGAGTCGCCGGGCAGGGACTGTTGCGACTGAATGGCGCCGATGAAATTATTGAGCTTATCGGCCAGCAGTTCGGAAACCTGTGGTAGCGCGTCGTCGGGCGGCAGAGGCGCGCCGGGCTTCCGGGCGAGATAAATCGCGTCGCCGTATGATTCCTTTATCCAGTTGGCGTAGGCATGGGCGAGCTGCTTGCGCGCCGCCGAATATTCGCTTAAGCCATTGTCCTCCGGCAGCCGGAACTTGCCATGCGCGGTCAGCGTTTCGATGTCCGGCCAGCAGTGATTCGCGGTCATATAGCTGTTGAAGCGTGTGCCGACATTGACGGGCCAGCGGAAGGCTGCGGCCCCGTCGCCATCGCGCGCGGGCAGTTTCACCGCGCCGAGCGGACTTGGAAGCTCATCCGTTTCCAGCGGCTTCACCATGGCCGTAAGCTCTTCCGGCCTGACCTTGATGGCCTCGCCTGTTTCCCGCGGCAGCCAGTGCTTGCTGAATTGCGGCGCGGTCGGATCGACGGCCACGCGCCGGACATACGGCAGGAACCTGTTTTCGATGGGATCGACATTGCCGTCCTTATAAAACCTGTTGCCCACGCCCTTGACTGCCTTATACCCCAAGCTGCATAAGAGCATTCCCGTTCCCGTGACAAGCACGCTAGCGCCGCCTGCGACGTAGCCGAGTAGTTCCGAAGCAGGCTCCATGGCGGTGGCCGCAATGTCGGCGAGCGCCTTGCCCTTGCCGAAGGCGGAGGGGCTGTCGGTAATGCCCGCCGCAAGCTCCTTGCCGCTCTCGCGGATGACGTGACCCATGGCATACCGGTCGCCGTGTAGCATGGCCCAGCCGTCCGGGCCCAAGAGCAGATGGCCGATGATAGCGTGGGTATTGCCGGGCTCGGTCAGTCGTCTGCCGTCGGAGGCATAGACGGAGCGGTGCGGCACGCCGCGAACGTATATCGGCGTCGCCTGATGCGGAATCCGGTTCACATGCTCGCGGTCGATGGGGTCGTCCTTGCCGTTCGCCAGTCGCTTGTACATTTTCACGCCCGGCCGCCCGGCCAGGGTGAGGAGGGTGCCCACGCCCTCATAGGCTTCCCAGTCCATGCCCTCCGGCAGGCGCTTGTTCACCTCTATCTGTACCTTGTTCTTCCATTCTTCGCGCTCCTGAGGCGTCTGCT
>Ga0206869_1114_pt1 | contig 11532 bp, 10 predicted proteins | sample Alteio_BWOrgCont_35_FD_152618 | JGI IMG/M metagenome (GOLD analysis project Ga0206869, IMG submission 152618) | Enriched cells from forest soil in Barre Woods Harvard Forest LTER site, Petersham, Massachusetts, United States -... | ecosystem: Environmental > Terrestrial > Soil > Temperate forest >... | reverse complement strand
AATACGATGACCAGCGGAGCGAAAAGAAACGAGAAAGTCTTGCCATCTCTCGATTCGAGCAGGTATAAACAGTGAATAAATTGATATCCGTCGGTTTTATCAATTCAAGGCGCGAAAACATGTCGCTGGGGAATGTAGGTGCCATTATATTATCCATGGCATATATAATTCTCTGCATTAGTGATGCTTTGCTGGCGCTTGGAAATAACAATTCCATGTTGATCAAAGTAATCGCGTTTGGTCTTATTTCCCTGTCCATTATAATAAGACCGAGATTTCACCGTCTAATTGGACTGCTGCTACCTTTGTTGCTTGTGCTTTGCGTAAGCTTAATTAAATCATTTAATGTAAACGCAGGATTGGAAGAGCTTTTTCGTTTCCTCTCCCCCGTGACAATCACCATTGCTCTTTTCGCATACCGGGATCGGCTCGCAATTATTGTGGTCACGTTTCTCGGAGTAGTAATCACGAATGATTTAGCACAGTGTTATTTTTACTTGGCCTATGTGGCGCATTTGCCTTCATTCATGCCGTATCGCATTGACTCGGGCTTATTCCTACGAGCACAAGGCTGGATTGGATTTTTCTCGGAGTTCAGTTTCATGAACTTTTGTGCCTTTTTGCTGTATCGTTGGCTGCGGCCAGCCACTTCTTCAAAAGTGATGAAGTCGGTATTCATCCTGTTCTCACTCTTGGGATTTTCGTTCAAGATTTTTGCCACCTGGGCAATCTATCCGTTTTTGATTGGGCGCAAGGGCATTAAAGCGTGGGTCTGCATTGGGCTCGGGCTGAGTCTGACGGCTTTTGTCGTAGTTAACGGTTATGTGGATAGTCTTCTTGACGTTGGCGCGACAAAGTTATCATTTTACGTTATTGACGGAAATTCGGCCCGAGCTGAATCTTACCGAGTAATGGCCGAGTCGTTGGAAAGCGGAAATTTCGCCGGAGAGGGTTTGGGTGCGTTTGGTGGCCCTGCGTCGATCGCATTTAATTCGCCGACTTATGCTAAGTATCACTTTGACTGGTTTGGATTAAGTTTAGCAACTACCGACACGTTTTATCCTCATCTCGTAGTCGAAACGGGCGTGGTTGGTGCAATTTTGTGGATGGCGATGATGTTGCTTTACGGCCAGCGTTGCAAGCGCGCAATCTGGATGTTTGTTGTTGGAGCATTTTGCTTTGACAACATATTTTCGATGGCATTTCTTTCCCCATCCTATGTATTTTCTGCACTTTTATTAATGCATGTTTTTTCACAAATAAATTACACGGACATCCTCGCACGAAGATTAAAAATGCCGCCCCAAATAAAGGTATACAAAGACTCGGATTTTTAATCCTGTGTGCGAAATGCATTTCGTTTGGTGAATATCAACAATGGCAAAACGATGAAAATACGCAGAAATTCTTGAGGGCGCTATGTCGTCAACAAGGAAACTACGTTTTTTCTAACGGCAATCTACTAGTTCATAACAATTTCACGCCCCACAAATCGATCATGTATATTTACTCTTTGAAATTCACGTTTCGTTCACTTTTTCGGGACGTGATCCGGGGACTGCCTGCACGCTTATTTGTATATCCTCGGCTCAAGAAAAATGAATTTTCGTTTGAAAATCTAAGCTTGTACACAAAACAGGCCGATGGGAACGTGTCGAAAAATTTAAATTCGCTTTCCGTAATTGGTAAAAAAAGTGATTGCATTGATAAAGACACGGTCCGTGCAGATCCGGAAAAATTCACGGCCCCGAGATCTCTTCGGACAATTGTGCGTACTACGATCAAAACAAGTGGAAGCACCGGTCGGCCATTGACTATCGTGCAGGATTTTTGGGCAGTCGTCAAAGAAGAAGCATTCGTATATCGTCAATTACGTTGGACGGGATATCGTCATAGGGACCGGCGGGTCTGGCTGCGTGGAGACGTTGTTTGTTCGAACAATCCAAACAATCGGATTTTTGGTTGCCGTGACTGGTGGACAAACACGCTGATGTTGTCGTCTTACCATCTATCCGCATCTACTATTGCGGGATATGTTAATACCATTCGCGATTTCAATCCTGTATTAATTCAGGCGTATCCATCCTCGATCTACGGAATTGCCGCGTGGATGCTGGCTAATAATGTTCGTTACACCGGAAAATCACTGCTCGCGATAGTTACGTCGTCGGAGACGTTAGAGGCGCATATGAAAATATCCATTGAAAAAGCTTTCAATTGTTCGGTTTTTGACTGGTACGGACAGGCAGAGAGGGTGGTTGCAATAGGTACCTGCGAACGAGGAAAGCATCATGTGCTGACCGACTATGGCATCACCGAACTGCTGCCAGTCGAGGATGGGCTTTACGAACTCGTAGGCACTGGTTACAACAACCGTGCCATGCCGCTTGCCAAATATCGGACTGGAGATATCGTTGACGTTGGAATGGAGTCCTGTTCTTGTAAGCGGATTTTTCCGGTTATCAAGAAAGTGATTGGGCGGCGTGACAGGACGATCGTGCTATCGGATGGCCGAATAATTGGTCGACTCGATCACGTGTTTAAAGGGATAGAGAACGTCGTGGAGGGGCAAGTCGTGTACCGCGGAAATAACTGTTTTGTCCTACGCGTAGTGCCCGGCGCTCACTGGGATTATAAGGACGCGGAGCTTATGAAAGCCCAATTGCAGGAGCGAGTGCACGGTGCGCAAGTAATCGTCGAGACAGTATCTTCGATCCCCAGGGGGCCCAATGGGAAATTCGAATTTGTACGTTTAGAAGGGGCAGATCGATGAATGTCACTTTGATCGGACCGTCGACTAGTCAGCCAGGCGGAGTTGCATCGGTGCTCCAAGGATTGGTCGTTTTCCTTGCGAAACGCCAAATTGACGTTAATTTGTTACCGACCACGACTGGGAGGGGGATTCTATCGGATGTCGCATGTTTCTTTAAGGCATGGATAACCCTTCTTTCAATTCTTTTTCAAAAAAAGTCCGATGTTGTTCACCTTCATATGGCATCTCGCGGCAGCTGTATGAGAAAATCCATATTAAGTTTAACGTGCCTTGTTTTTCGTGTTCCATTTATCATTCATCTGCACGGGGCGGCGTTTCATATTTTTTACGCGAAAGAACTGGGTCCCTGGGGACGTTGGTGCGTACGGTCTATTTTTGCTCGCGCAAAATACGTTATTGCTCTCTCCGAGAGTTGGAAGAGCTGGGTTGAGTCTGAAATCAAAGTTAATAACGTTGTGGTGGTATTCAATGGCGTCGCCTTGACAGAGCCGATCGACGGTGTAAAAAATGGTGCGGGTCAGACGATATTATTTCTCGGTCAACTCGGCGAGCGGAAAGGCGTTGGCGAATTAATTTTGGCAATGAAAGATATCGTAAAAAATGCACCGGACACCATACTGGAATTAGGTGGGAATGGGGAGATCGATATCTATAAAAAATTGACGAACGATTCACCAAATATAAAATTTCTCGGTTGGCTGGACGATACAGCACGAAGTGCTGCATTGTCGCGCGCGACGGTTTTCTGTCTTCCGTCGCGAAATGAAGGGGCCCCGATGAGTGTATTGGAAGCGATGAGTGCGGGCCTTCCGGTCGTGAGCACTCGAGTCGGCGGAATCCCGGAATTGGTAGAGGATGGAGTAACCGGTCTGCTTATTGCGCCTCGAGATACTGCGGCGCTCGCGTCAGCGTTATCTAGAATTTTATGTGACCCAGTACTTGCCAAGAGCATGGGCGATTGTGGAAAAAGACGGCATCTCGAGAAATTTAGCCTGGATGCGATGGGCAATGGATGTTTAACAATATACGAGAAATGCATTCAAAGAGGTGATGCTGAGTAGATTTTATAGATTTTCTCTCTGAATTGCATAGATATTGATTGCAATAATCTTTTGATTATAAAGAGGGTATCGAGATTCGTACTCTTTAACGAAATTAAATCAAATTAAATATTTGATCTCTTAGTGATGGCGGCGCCGGAGGTGATGGTTTGAACTCAACGAGGAGTGTGATCGAGGCAACAAATATTGCCGACATTTTGCTTGAGAACAGTCGTATCGATGATTTTTGTGGATATGACCCATTCGACGGCCTGAACAGCAAAATTTTCAGCAAAATGGGATTAAACAATTTTCCGATTGGCAGGATCGCATGGCTGCAGTTCCATAAGAGAAGCTTCGTAAATTTTCGGAAGTTAGCAGGAATCGAGAAGGCTCGCAATCCAAAAGGAATTGCGTTATTTATTCTTGGAATGATGGAACGTCGGCGCAGCTCTCCCCAAAAAAACGAACTCGACCTTGCCGTTTCTCTTGGAGATTGGCTTCTCGCGGAATCTGCCGACAAAGGTGTATGGAAACACTACGCGTGGGGTTACCATTTTGACTGGGCGGCGCGGGCGTTTTACGTACCACGCGGAACACCCAATGCGATCACAACCTGCTACGTCTCCCGGGCCTTGTACAAGCTCAGTGAGGCAACGGGAGAGTCGCGCTTTGCGGATGCCGCGATTGACTCTGGATTTTTTCTCGATGGACTGTATCAGCATACCTCGAGCGCGGATTACTACGGATATATCCCCGGTGAAACGGCGTTTGTTCATAACGCCAGTTTGTGGTCTGCAGCTCTGGTGGCGCAAGCCGCAACGCATACAGGTGACCTGAGGATGAGCGAGCGAGCGTTAAAGGTGGCTCGTCAGTCTGTGGGAATGCAAAAAATCGACGGGGCGTGGGCCTATGGCACGCGTTCGCACCACGGGTTTATCGATGGTTTTCATACCGGTTATAACCTTGAGGCCCTTGATTCGCTTCGAAATACGCTGGGGACTGATGAGTTTGACGAGGCCATCGCGAAGGGCATGAATTATTATCGACAGCACTTCTTTTTACCAGATGGCACGGTCAAGTATTACCACGATCGAATTTGGCCGCTGGATACACATTCTGTCGCACAGGCGTTGGTGACCTTGGTGAAGGTCGGTCGTACGAAGGAAGATTTCGCACGAGCAGAATTGGTGCTGTCGCGAGCCTATGCGACTTTGTACTCTGCACCCGGAGAGCGTTTTGTCTACCAGAAGGGGCGGTGGTTCGCGAATAAAATCAACTATTTGCGGTGGACCCAGGCTTGGGCGTTCTATGCGTTAAGTCTTTACACCGCGAACATGTCAACCCGGTTGAGGGAAAACCTGTTGTGAAGCGCATTGAATTATTTAATTGTCCTATGGACATTGCATCGATGGACGAAACTGTTGATCTAATCAGATCACGCGTAGAGCAAAGGCTGTTTACTCAGCATGTTGTCGTGAACGTGGCAAAACTAGTCCACATGCAGACGGACGATCAATTGGCAGCATCGGTCCGGGCGTGCGACCTCATTAACATCGACGGAATGGGTGTCGTTTGGGGAGGGCGTCTCCTAGGTCATCAAGTTCCGGAGCGCGTGGCCGGTGTTGATCTTTTTGATCGTTTGCTGAAAATGGCGGCGGGGCAGGACTTCCCCGTGTTTTTGTTGGGTGCGACGGATACCGTTGTCACGTCTGTTGCCGCAAAAGTCTCCCAGCGCTATCCACGATTGAAGGTCTCGGGATACCACGATGGCTATTTCTGGGAAGACGAGCAAAGCGTGGTCGCTGAGATTCGCAATTCGGGTGCACGTTTGTTGTTCGTGGCAATCACGTCGCCAAAAAAGGAGAATTTCATCAACCGATGGAAATCGGAACTCGGTGTCGATTTCGTCATGGGGGTAGGCGGAACGTTTGACGTTGTCGCGGGAAAGGTGAAACGTGCCCCGGTCTGGATGCAGCGTTCGGGCTTGGAGTGGCTCTTCCGTGTGATTCAGGAGCCAAGGCGCATGTGGAAGCGTTATCTGGTCACGAACGTCAAGTTCGCGTTGATGCTGGGCACTGCCTGGTTATCGTCACGTGGCGGCTGAAGTTACGCAGATTTCGCATGTAAATATCATTCGTTTTAACGAATGGAGGGTAGGGCCTTGCGGAGCATGGGGTTGCCATTTCGGCGTGCTTCGCGAAATCTAATAACGCTGAGGATGCGAATTATGATTTATTTTTATCGCCTTGCACATTTTCTCCACTGCCTCCACATACCTATCCTGCCTTGGGTTTTGAAGACTATCAATCGTATTCTCTTTTCGGTGTCCCTGCCCCCCTCAGTCAAAGTGGGAAAGAATGTGACTTTTGGATATCAAGGTCTCGGTATTGTTGTACATCATGAGGCTGTTTTAGGTAGCAATATCACCATCTCGCCGAATGTAGTGATAGGGGGAAGAGGACCGCGCGGCGCACCGATTATTGAGGATGACGTTTTAATTGGTGCCGGCGCGTGCATTTTGGGGCCTGTGACCGTCGGGCGTGGCGCGAAGGTCGGGGCAAATGCAGTCGTCACAAATGATGTGGCGCCCTATTCGACAGTGGGCGGCGTTCCTGCCCGCGTTCTGCGTGCGGGGAATTCTGATGATAGAGATTGCAAGGTGGTCGACTGAATTGCACCGTCCCCTGTACTCGGGCAGTCGCCTGCAACACCCGATGTCCCCCGGTTTCCTGTCAACTTACCTTCAACGTTAAGAAGCGATTATGCGTAGGCGTCGATTCGTAGCAGCAGGATCATTGCTATTGACAGATTGGGCTGTGGCCGTCCGCACATTGTCGGCTTCCGGCGCGTCAGACAAAGCCGCCGAAGTTGCCACGAGTCGCGTAAAGGCCAGCTCGGGTGTCGATGTTGCCCCTGCTCCGATTCGACCCATACAAGGAGACGGTTGCCCGAAAGTTAGCATTTCGCAATTTGGGGGGATATCAGGCACAGACTGCTCGGCGGCATTGCAGCGCGCGATCGATCACGTTGAAGCGACTGGCGGATACGATCTCCGCGATTCGACTGGCGCGATCGAATTCGGACCGGGAGTTTGGTATATAAATAGAATCCTGATTAGCAAATTCGGCGTGCGATTCGTTGGCGCAGGAAAGCGCGCGACATTGCTTGCGAACAAGCACCCCACCGAGCCAATGGTTCTGATTCGTCAGGGCGACAGATCGGTTACTCACGTTATTGCAGATATCTCCTTCGAGAACCTGCAATTCCGTAATACCGTACACCGCGCGGACGGTGCCGGATTCTTGATTCAAGGCTCTGCGGCAGAGAGGCTGTTGTTTTCGAGCGTTGACTTCGTCTCCTCGGCGTTGGCGCCGGATAGAAATAGAACGCCGCTCAAGTGCGACTTCATCAGAACCGACACATTTGAGTCTCGCTGGAGAGACTGCAATTTCTGGGGGATATTGGGATGTGCAATTGAGATACCGGATGGGCCACAGTCCGATACTGTCATGTTTGATCACTGCGTATGGTCTTACTGCACTATTGCCGGGGCGTTTGGTCTTGGCAATAGATCGGGAATCAACGGACTTTATTTTCAGTCATGCAAAGTAATCGGCAATCAGGGTGGCTCATATGTTGCTGCCGGAAACGACAACTTTGCGCATACGACGTCGGTCGGGACATCGGTCGGCATTCGTATTCGAGTAGCGAACCCAACAAATTTCAGGGTCAACAGGGCTGTGGTGATCGGACAGAGCGCTATCAACGCACAGTACGCATTCGTTCGGAGTGTGTCTGGAGATACCATCACACTGGATCGTTCCGTGAAGGTTAACGATGGGGATGACATTGTGCACGGCCAACTCGGCTTTGTGTTCGGTCACACTCTTTCTCCCCGCGTCCAGAGCTCACAGTTCGAAGGGTGCGATGTGGGTCTCTATGTGATAGACGGACGAATGATAACGTTGGATTCCACGGTCGCGGTGTCATGCGCGCGCGCCTTGTTACTCAACTCAGAGTTTCGCTCTCTCCGGCTTAGCATGTGCATAGGTGCGACCATTGGCACGATGAAGAACGGTGTGGCATGGCAATTCATAACTATCCTGAACGTTGCAGGGTCGACGAATGTCATCGAACTAGATGAAACGTCGGCGGAGGGAAGCGGGTACTACGATGGTACGCCCCAATCCTTAGTTGTAAATCGCAGTCGATATTCGATTCGAATATCGTTTCTTAATCGCAGCACCTGCTCCGTACGAGCCGATCAGACCGCGTCTGATAGTGCGGTCACTTGCTTGCTAGTCTCACCGCGATTAATGTAGACGCTCGATCATCGCCGCCAGACGACCGCTTAAGTAACTAGGACCGCACATGGTAAGTCGATCACCAATAGTTTTCGATACAGATAAACCCAAGCTGCTTGATGATGGCGATACGATCCCCACGTGCGCGCTACCTACAGCGACGCGAAGCGCGCTCGGTGGAGTCATGCCTACACGGTACGTCACGGTCGATAGCAAGGGGCATATCGATGTTGATCCCTCGCTAATCGCGCGACTAGTGATCACTGAGGCGCGCTTGGCGCGTTATCAAGTCGATTTTTTGGCGGGGACATATACCGTCAACAGTGCGCCAGCGACACTCAGTCAGGCAGTCCCGGCCGGCGCCGCGAACAGGGATGCAGACGGACGCTTGCTCGTCCAGCGCGGCACCACAAACTTGCTGGCAAATCCGACTTTTGCAGGCGCCAAGCTCGGTCGGTACGACCAGGGGGGCGTGTTTCCAACGGGCTGGGAACGCAGCATTGCCGGTATCCCTTGGCAGATCATCGCGATCGAGCCAAGCAAAATCCGTATCCGCTTTTGGCGCGATCAAGGTGGCCCAACACCCGCCACCTCGTTTGGCGTACGTATGCCGTACACGGCGACGCCCGCCCCGAGTAGGGGCGGACTAACAGCTAGCGGGCAACTGCGCGTGGTGAGCAGCACCGATAATTTCAGCAGCAATTTCCTGCAGGTCAACAACAATACGACCGGTGCCACTGGCTTTTCGGCCCAATTCATCGCTGACGACGTGCTCCGTTCCTATTCGACTTATGTTGCCGCCTCCGTAGGTGATTCCCTTTACTATCGTTTGCAGTTCTCGCTAACCGGCGCGACCGCCGACATCGATCCGTTTGAGATCATCCTCGACCTGTATCACCCGCAGCTTGAAGACGGCAAGTCACCGCTCGACTATACGGTCTACGTCGCCGGCACACGCGCAGCGTACGACACGACCCTTGCCATCCCGATAGGGATAGCGCAGGCGGCAACCCTGCAAAGTAATGATCGGGGAGACTGGTATAAGCCGTTTGCACCGAGCGGGTCGACGTGGGTCGTTACGCCACCTGATATCGGCTATCTCGCAATCGAAAAAATCTACTCCATGGATGACAACGATGTTTCGGTTGCTCGCGAGACTGAGTTCAGCACCACACTTTTCCCGCCTCAGTTCGAGCAGCAGTACATCACTACCGACTCCATTGATCAAAGCGGTTTCAGGTGGACGGTGCAAGGGGCTAAGGGACTAGATTACAGCTATCTAAGAGGCGGAAACAAGAAGCAACTTGAGCGGTTTGCGGTGCGCCAAGGCGACGCGGGGTGGTGGGAAACAAGTGTTGTGGATCGCAGCGAATTGTCATGCCAGAGCGCGATTGACTACGACCGGGAGTTTTGGGTTTCCTGTGGGTTGTTTATCGAGCCGGGCGTAGTCAACGATACGTCGTGGGTTTCGCTAATGCAGTTCCACGGCAATCCGCAGCCGACCGACGAAAATTATTCCAGCAAGTTGTCGTGGTCGCCGTGCTTTACCTTGGACTTTCGCCAAGACGTCTTAACGATTGCGACGCGATCTGAGTCGACGGTGGATAGCAGTGGGCGACCAGTCGAGGTAATCAGGTATCACGACCCGCTCTATGCACGTGGCGTTATGCAGTACTGGGTTATGCGCTTCGTCATCTCGCGCACCGGTAACGGGCAGATGCAGATATGGCGAAACGGGCGGGAACTCCTAAACCTTGCGATTCCGAACGGATACAACGACGCGCTAGGCCCTTCCCCCAAGTACGGCATCTATCGAGGTCGGGTACCGCCGCCGCTCGCCGTGCAATTTGCAAACGCTTAATTTAGCTATCAGTCCCTCGCGGACCGAATTCTCAATCCACTAGTTGTTGCGTAAGAGGCGGTTTCAAAAATGTTGAATAGATCGCTTTCCCGCTAGTCGCGCAGTCGGCGCCCCAGGTCACGCCGGAGCCGCAACCCATTTCGGTGCGTAGATCGAGCCAACGCAGCCCGGTGCGCAACACAAACAAAATGCCGATCAATGCGGAGCGATCGGGTACTGGCTTGCGACCTGGGTACTTCTCGCGTCGAGGTTCGGCTGTGGCAGTAAGGGTTCGATTCATTTCGACAATTCGTCGTCAATGATTGGCTTGTCCATTCCCTTGACCTCGTTGTCACGACGACCAAGGCGAACAGCATGCCCATGAAGTTAACAGCCCCTTCTTAGAGATGTGATTCTTATCGAAGTCAGACCAGTCGCGCGGCGACCTGCGTCGTCAATTCATTGCCTGCTGGGGAACACTGACTTAGTTGACGCGTTTGCAAACACCGTGACGTAGTGAAATGTTGTTCAAAGCTAGAACGACGACGGCGCGATGCGGACGCGACAAATCAACTGTAAATATCGCATTTCAATCCGTGCAACGGATATCGGCCTAGATTGGCGGATTAGCAGCATCTTTCAGATCGCTCTGAATATTGCTCGAGAAATGCGCTTACTTGCGACCACTCCGTGCGCCGGACGAAGCCGGTCGCACCACGACGCCAGTTGAAAAATGCACCCCCGGGGCACCACCAACGTGTCACCGACATCCGGCTTGCATCCATAAACTCAATGACCTACCGCTGAAATCGGCCATAAGCGAGTCGCCGCATATATCATTGCTCAAGCGATTCACGATGTTTTGTATAACTAATTTATAAATTCGGATCACGCAACGATTTCAATCATCCAATCGCGCAACGTCAACAAACTTAAACAATCCGCCCCATGTCCCAACACGTCCTAATCTGCATCCCTACCTACAGCGAAGAAGTCCATATCAATTTCGCTTTTTCGTTGATGGACTTGACGCGTGAGCTCGCTAACGCCGGAATAACCTACGAAACGTTACATGTTGCGTCGTCCCAGCTCATCCGGGCGCGAAACTTCTTCGCCAATTATTTTCTAAACCGCCCAGAGTTTTCGCATCTTCTTTTTCTCGATTCCGACATGAAGTTCCCTGCCGAAGCAGTTCTCAAGCTTTTGGCGGCAAACAAGCCCATTGCGGGCGTCGCCTACCCTTTTAGACGGTTTGATCTTGATCGCTCAATCGAAGTCGCCGACACGGGCTTGACCTTGCGCGACTGGCTGGAGAAACACGCCGACTACACGGTTGCACCCATTATCAATGCCGAGGGAGACGTAGATATCGTCAATGGTTTTATCGAGGCCGAGCATATAGGCGCCGGCGTATTCCTGGCGCGGCGAGACGCGTTCGAAACGACAAAACCATTCAGCAACTGTTATGCCCCGCCAGAACAATATGCGTCGATGATTCCCAGTGGGACGTTTTATGGTTTCTTTGAAACCATCGAAGAAGACGGTCTCTATCTCGGCGAAGATGTGTCTTTT
>Ga0206869_1161_pt1 | contig 11701 bp, 9 predicted proteins | sample Alteio_BWOrgCont_35_FD_152618 | JGI IMG/M metagenome (GOLD analysis project Ga0206869, IMG submission 152618) | Enriched cells from forest soil in Barre Woods Harvard Forest LTER site, Petersham, Massachusetts, United States -... | ecosystem: Environmental > Terrestrial > Soil > Temperate forest > O... | reverse complement strand
CGGCGCACGCAGCGCCGCGTATGCCGAAGAGTTGCAGGGCGAGCACATGACGCTCAACGTCGGCCCTTCGCACCCGACGACTCACGGTGTGCTGCGCTTGTTGATTGAATTGGATGGTGACCGTGTCATGAAGTGCGAGCCGGTCATTGGCTATCTGCACCGGGGCGACGAAAAAATCGCCGAGAACATGACTTACAACCAGTTCGTGCCTTATACGGACCGGCTAGACTACCTGGCGCCCCTCGCCAACAACGTCGCCTACGCCATTGCGGTGGAAAAACTAGCCAAGCTGAACATCCCACCGCGTTGCCAGGCCATCCGCGTCATTTGCTGTGAATTGGCCCGCATCTCGTCCCACCTGCTCGGCCTCGGCGTGTTCGGCATGGATGCCGGCGCGTGGACGATATTCATGTACACCTTCACGCAGCGCGAAAAACTTTACTCGCTGTTTGAGGAGCTTACGGGCGCGCGCTTCACCACCAGCTATACTCGCATCGGCGGCGTCATGCGCGATATGCCGGAAGGCTGGCTCGGCCGCGTCAATAAATTCTGTCAGGAAGTTCTCCCCGTCATTGACGAAGTGGACCGCCTGCTCACGCGCAACAAAATTTTCCTCCAGCGCACGGAAGGCATCGGCGTCATCACCAAACAGGACGCTCTGGCTTATGGTCTGACCGGGCCGAACCTGCGTGCCGCTGGTATCGAGGCCGACTTGCGCAAGGACAACCCGTATTGCGGTTACGAAAACTACGACTTCGAAGTCCCCATTGGCACCCGCGGCGATTGCTTTGACCGTTATATTATCCGCGTCGAAGAAATCCGCCAGAGCGTCCGCATCGTGCGCCAGGCCATCGAGAAAATGCCCGACGGCCCGTGGTATGCCGAGGACGCCAAGAAGATTTTCGCTCCACCCAAAGGCAAGGTGATGACCAGCATGGAGGAGTTGATCCAAAACTTCATGATTGTCACCGAAGGCCCGCAAATGCCGCCGGGTGAAGTTTATTTCGAGGCCGAAAACCCCAAAGGCGCGCTGGGCTTCTATATTTTCTCGAAGGGTGGGGGCGTGCCCTACCGCATGCACATCAAGGGGCCCAGCTTTGTGTCCCTCGGCATCCTGCCCAAAATTATGCCGGGCCACTTGCTCACTGACATCACTTGCATCCTCGGCAGCCTGGACTTTGTCCTTGGCGAATGCGACCGCTAGCCATGAACCTTTCCGCCAAAACCACCCAATACATCGACAACCTGCTTCCGCGTTACCCGCAGAAGCAGAGCGCCATGCTCATGGTTTTGCATGCGATTCAGGAGGATCAGGGCTTTTTATCCAAGGAGGCGATTGAATGGACCGCGCAGAAACTGGAAGTCGGGCCGATGGCGGTTTATGAAGTGGTTACTTTTTACCCGATGTTCCGCCAGGCGCCGATTGGCCGCCGCCACGTCAAAGTCTGCCGCACGCTCTCCTGCGCTCTGCGTGGTGCCTACAAGGTTTGCGATTCATTGCAGCACGAGCTCGGTTGCGGCCTGGGCGAGACTTCCGCCGACGGCAATTACACCATCGAGTTTGTCGAATGCGTCGCCGCCTGCGGTTCCGCCCCCGTCGTCATGGTGGACGACAAACTGCACGAAAACATCACGCCGGAAAAGGCCCCCGATTTCGCCGCGAAAATCAAAAAAGAAACCACCCCTTTGCTGCCTCCTTCGCGCCACTAACTTTCCCTTTCCATGCCTGTCTCTGAACGCCGCATCATCTACCGTCATATCGACGAGCCGGGATACACGCTCGACCTTGCGTGTTATCAACGGCACGGCGGCTATGAAGTGCTGCGCAAGGCCATCCAGCGCAAACCGGAAGAATTGGTCCAGGAAGTCAAGGACTCCGGCTTGAAGGGCCGTGGCGGCGCGGGCTTCCCGACCGGCGTCAAATGGGGCTTCCTCGACCGCAAATCTGGCAAGCCGGTTTACCTCATCTGCAATGCCGACGAATCCGAGCCGGGCACATACAAAGACCGCCAGATCATTTACAAGGACCCGCACCAGTTGATTGAAGGCACTGTGCTGTCCGCGTATGCCATCCAGGCGAAGCTGGCGTTCATTTACATCCGCGGGGAAATGTTTGGCGGCTTCAAGATTCTTGAGCAAGCCATCGAAGAAGCCCGCGCCGCAAATTTCGTCGGCAACAACATCCTCGGTTCCGGTTATTCGGTGGACATTATCGTCCACCGGGGCGCCGGCTGCTACATTTGCGGTGAGGAAACGGGGCTGATTGAATCGCTCGAAGGCAAACGCGCCTATCCGCGCATCAAGCCGCCATATTTCCCCGCCGTGCTCGGCCTCTACCAGTGTCCGACCATCGTCAACAACGTCGAAACGCTTTGCCAGGTGAAGCACGTGCTCGACATGGGGGGCAAGGAATTCGCCAAAATCGGCGTCGCTGGCGACAGTGGCACGCACATCTGGGGCATCAGTGGCCACGTCACCAAGCCCGGCTATTACGAAATCGAATCCGGCAAGGCGACTGTGCGCGATTTGCTTTACGATTTCGGCGGTGGCCCGCCCGTCGGGCGCACCATCAAGGCCATCATCCCCGGCGGTGTTTCCATGAAAATTTTGCGCATGGGAGAAAAATTCAAGGTCAAGCTCCCCGACGGCTCGCCGGCAGAGTGGGCCGTGCTCGACATCCCGCTCGACTCGAACAGCTTCGCCCAGTGCGGCACTTCCCTCGGTACCAGCGGCATGATTTTCATGGACGACACGACCGACATGGTCGAAGCCCTGGCCAACTTGAATGCTTTTTACGCCCACGAAAGCTGCGGCCAGTGTACGCCTTGCCGTGAAGGTTCTCTCTGGCTCAAGAAAATCACCGCCCGCGTTTGCAGTGGTGGTGGTCGCATGGAAGATATCGATTTGATCAAAAACATCGCCGATCAGGTTGCCGGCCGCACTATCTGCGCCCACGGCGAGGCTGTCGCCTGGCCCTGCCAAAGCAACGTCCCGAAGTTTCGCGACGAATGGGAAGGCAAAATCCGCGCGCAAATCCACGCCCGCGAACACCCCGATGGCGCCACCGACCACGCCCGCACCGGTCTCCGCCTCGTCTAATTTTCATTTCATTTTTCCATGTCCGTACCCGCTACCAATCTCGTCACCATCAATGTGGATGGCCGCGACTACCAAGTCCCGGTGGGGATGAACTTGATTGATGCCCTCGAGCTCTTCGGGCTCGAAATACCGCATTATTGCTATCACCCGAAGCTCACCGTCGCCGGCAATTGCCGCATGTGCCTCGTCGAAACCGGCATGCCCATGAAGGACCGGCAGACAAATCAAATTATCATCGAGCCGGATGGTCGCATGAAGATTGGCTGGGGGCCCAAACCCGCCGTTGCCTGCACCACCAATTGCACTCCCGGCCTGCACGTGCGTACTAACACTCAGGTCGTTAAAGACTGCCGCGAAGGCGTGATGGAGTTTTTATTGATCAATCACCCGCTGGATTGCCCGATTTGCGACCAAGCGGGTGAGTGCAAGCTCCAGGAATTTGCCACCGATTATGGTCGTGGTTACAGCCGTTTCGTCGAGGAAAAGAACGTCAAACCCAAGCGCACGCTCCTTGGGCCGCGCGTTATGCTCGACGATGAGCGTTGCATACTTTGTTCACGTTGCGTGCGCTTTTGCGACGAGATTGTGAAGGACCCCGTGCTCGGTTTTATCGACCGCGGCAGTTATTCCACGCTTACCTGCTACCCGGGTCGCGAATTGGATAATAATTATTCGCTTAACACCGTGGACATCTGCCCGGTGGGTGCGCTCACCAGCACGGACTTCCGCTTCAAAATGCGCGTCTGGTTTCTCAAGCCCGCTCCCAGCATTTGCACGGAAAGCAGCGTGGGCGTGAATACTGAAGTCTGGAGCCGCGAAGGTAAAATTTACCGCGTCACCCCGCGTGACAACAACGCCGTCAACGACTGTTGGATGTCCGACAGCGGGCGCGAGCTTTACAAGTCCGTCGAATCCCCCTTGCGCATTGATTTCTTTGCCGTGGATAACGGCAAGTGCGCGGCGGACAAGGCGCTGGCCCGCGCGACGGAATTGCTTAAAGGTGGCTCCGTCGGTTACATCGGCTCGGCCCAGAGCAGCCTGGAAGAACAATTTTTACTCTGGCTGTTGGTCAAGACCGAGGCCGGCCCCGTGTCCTTCGTGAATCATCCAGGCAAAGGCGACGGCTTGTTGATTTCGAATGACGCCACGCCCAACTTGCGTGGAGCGTTCCTCACCGGTTTGCTCAAAGAATTACCCAAGACGAATATTGACGACCTTCGCCGGAAAGTGGAAAGCGGTGCGATCAAAACGCTCTTTGTCGTTCATGAAGATTTGGCCGCACTTGGCTTTTCCGATGATCTTCTGCGCCGCACTCAAGTCATTTACCTCGGCACTCACGCCAATTTGACCAGCGACTACGCCCAGGTTGTTTTGCCGGGACTGACAGTTTTTGAAAAAACCGGCAGCTTTGTTAACCAGCAATGGCGCGTGCAGCGGTTCTTCCAAGTCGTGCCGGGTCCGGCGGGAACCGCGCCCGATATTCAAGTGCTCGGCCAGTTGCTCGCCCGTGTTAGTGGCAATACTTCTACGGCTCCAACACCTGAGGCCATTTGGCAGCAACTTGTCGCGTCCCTCGCGCCTTTGTCCGGCTGGTCGTGGGAAAGCATCGGCATGCAGGGCAGGGTGCTTGACGCTTCGGCTTGGGTGCACGTGCCTTTCCCCGAGGGCAAATCCAAGCATTTTGACCCCGCCGCCGTCACCGCTGTTAAAGCCGGCTGAGGCCGTCCGCCATGGAAATCATTCTTCTCATCCTTCGTTATTTAGTCAGCCCGCTGATTGTCATCGCGGTGTTGATGGGCATGTGCGCCTACGCCGTACTCGCGGAGCGCAAAATCAGCAGCTGGATCCAAAACCGCGTTGGCCCCAATCGCACGCAATTGCCCATTTTAGCCTATATTCCAGTGGCCGGAAATATCCTCCAGCGCATCGGTTTTTCCCAACCTATGGCTGATGGCCTCAAGTTCCTTTTCAAGGAAGACGTGCGGCCCGGGCACGTGAAAAAGTTTTACTACGTCCTGGCGCCCTGCCTGTCATTAATGACCGCGTTGCTTACCTGCACAGTGCTGCCATTCGGATTATGGTGGGGTAAGGATAACCTTGCGCATCCTATTGTATTGGCTGACGTGGACATCGGCCTTTTGTTCATTCTCGCCGTCAGCTCCCTCGGTGTTTACGGCCTCGTGCTCGCCGGCTGGTCTTCGAACAGCAAATACCCCTTCCTTGGCGGCATTCGCGCTTCGGCCCAGTTAATTTCTTACGAGTTGGCGATGGGTGTCGCGCTGCTGCCCGTCTTCCTCTGGTCCAGCCGCCCGGGTGTAGTCAGCCCTCTGAATCTTTACAGCATCGTCCAAGCGCAGGACAACTTCTGGCTCGTCATCTGGCAGCCGGTCTCGGCGTTGCTTTTTCTCGTCTGTCTTTTCGCGGAAACCAACCGCCTGCCATTTGACATGGCCGAGTCGGAGACGGACTTGGTCGGCGGCTTCCATACCGAATACGGCAGCTTCAAGTTCGGGTTTTTCTTCATTGCTGAATACGCCCACATGATTGTCGGCTCCGCCGTCTTTGTGATCTTGTTTTTCGGCGGATGGAATTTCCTGCCCGGCATCGCTGACCCCTGGCCGCACAATCTCATCGGCTCCGGGCTGACAATTGTCTGGTTCCTCGCCAAGGTTGTTTTCTTTGTCTTTTTCTTTATCTGGATCCGGTGGACGCTCCCGCGCTTCCGCTACGACCAGGTGATGAAGCTCGGCTGGAATGTATTGCTGCCCTTGTCGGTGGCCAACTTTTGCGCCTACCTCGTTTTCTTCGCCCTCTTTCCCAAAGCCTGAATAACCTTTTCCTGTTTTCCCATGGCCAAAGTCCTCGAACGCAAACCCCTGACCTTTTGGGAACGCACCTACCTGCCGCAAATCCTCGGCGGCCTGCGCATCACGTTTATGAATATGTTCCGGCGCTCAGAAACGCTGGAATACCCGGAGCAACGCCCGCAAATCCCACGCGGCTATCGTGGTGCGCCCGTGCTGGTCAAAGATCCCAATGGCCGCGAAAAATGTGTCTCCTGCCAGCTGTGTGAATTTGTCTGCCCACCCAAGGCCATCCGCATCACCCCGGGCGAGATTCCCTACACCGCACCCACCGCCCACGTCGAGAAGGCCCCGAAAGAATTCGAAATTAACATGCTTCGTTGCATTTATTGCGGCCTTTGCGAGGAAGTTTGCCCCGAGCAAGCGATCTTTCTGCAGGATGTTTACTCGATCACTGGCACCAGTCGTGGGGAATTTATTCACAACAAGCAGAAGCTCTATGAACTCGGTGGAACCCGTCCTGATCAATTTTACAAGTGGGACAAAAAACTCTCCGCCGAAAAATCCCATAACGAGGGCGAAGGCCACCACTAAGGCCTTTTTGCCCGATGCCCACCACTTTACCCATCTGTAAAAACCCTTTACGCTCATCTCGCTCCGCTTAGTGACATGCCTGCTTTCCTCTTCTATTTTTTCTCCCTGCTGACCATTGTGTCCGCCTTGTTCGTCGTTATTAACCGTGACGCTGTGAACAGCGCGATGTGCATGGTCGTCTCGCTGGCCGGGGTGGGGGCGCTGTTCTTTTTGTTGCGGGCACCGTTTTTGGGCGTGCTGCAAATTATCGTTTACGCTGGGGCGGTCATGGTGCTGTTTCTGTTCATCATCATGCTGCTGGATACTCCAGCGCGGCATCGCTTGGGCATTTCTGAAATCAATCTTGTCTTCGTCTGTGGTGTGCTAGTGGCGCTTATCGGCGGCGCACTCTGGCTTTCCCACCAATATCCCACCGTGGGCGATCCACCTCAGGTTGACGCTCTGCCTTCCGACCAAGCCCCCATGGCCTACGCGTCCGCTTCCAAAGCCTTCGGCTACGGTTTGCTTACGCGCTACATGCTGCCGTTTCAAGTCGCTGGCTTTCTCCTCCTCATTGCCATGGTCGGCATCATTGTTTTGAGCAAACGCCCACCGTCCGATGGTGACAGCCCACCTGGCGACCCTCGCCGCTAAATTTTTTCCCATGGAACCCGGTCTTCAAGCCTATCTCTCCGTCGCTGGCATCATCTTTGCCATCGGCTTTGCGGGGGTGTTGCTGCACAAGAACACGCTCGTGATTTACATGTGTCTCGAGTTGATGCTCACTGCATCCACGTTGGCCCTTGTCGCGTTTTCACGGTTTTACGGCGCGATGGACGGCGCCTTGTTTGTTTTCTTTATCATCACTGTTGCCGCGGCGGAAGTCGCTGTCGGCCTGGCCATCATTGTCGCGCTTTATCGGCGGCGTCACACTGTATTGGTGAACGAATTGAATCATTTAAAGCATTAACATGGAACTTTCCCGGCTCTTGTCGCTCATTCTTTTGCTGCCGCTGAGCTCCGCGGCAGTGATTGCGTTGTTCCTGCGTCGTCGCGGCAACATCGCAGCGTTGGTCTCCATCATGTCTGGCTTCGTGGTCATGGGCTTGTCGGTATACGCGATCGTTCATAACTACGATCCCGCCCGCTTGGTTTACGCGGCAAACATGCCCACGGCGGCGTTGCCATCCCCCGCAATGCAAACCTGGCAACAGATGTCCGGCCCGACCTGGCTTGACGCCTCCCGCCACTGGCTGCAGTTCGGCAATTACGTTTTTTCAATGGGGTTCCACTTCAATAATCTCTCGGCGTTGATGTTGCTCGTGGTTTCGTTCGTCGCGTCGTGGATTCAGCTTTTCAGCGCAGGCTATATGGCAGATGACGAGGGCAAGGGTCGTTTTTTCGGTGGGTTGTCCATTTTCATGTTCTCCATGCTCGGCATCGTGCTTGCTGATAATTTGGTGATGCTTTTTGTGTTTTGGGAACTAGTGGGTTTCAGCTCCTACATGCTCATCGCCCATTATTATAAAACTGACTTTGCCAACATGGCCTCAAAAAAGGCCTTTATCGTCAACCGTGTCGGCGACTTTGGTTTTCTCCTCGGCATTGTCTGGTGCTGGGATCATTACGGCACGGTCAAGCTCTCTGAACTCGAAAATATCATCGGTTTCCATCCGGTGTTGTTGACTGGCCCGGGCGCCGTCGGCATCGGCCTTTTGCTTATGTGCGGCTTCATCGGCAAAAGCGCGCAATTTCCCCTGCAAGTCTGGCTCACCGATGCGATGGCCGGTCCCACGCCCGTCTCCGCCCTTATCCACGCTGCGACAATGGTTGCTGCGGGCATTTATTTCCTCGCGCGGGTGTTTTTCCTCCTGCCACCCACAGCCCTGCATTGGATTATGTGGAGCGGCGCGGCGATGACGGCCTGCGCAGGCCTCTGGGCGCTCGGGCAGACGGATATCAAGAAAACTTTGGCCTATTCCACGCTCTCGCACCTCGGCTACATGGCCACCGCCGTCGGGCTCGGTTATCCGCAACTGGCGATGTTCCACCTCGCGATGCATGCCTGTTTCAAGGCCACGCTCTTTCTCGGCTCCGGCTCTGTCATTCATGCCTGCCACCATGAGCAAGACATCTACAAAATGGGCGGCCTCCTCAAGAAAATGCCAATTACCGGCATAACCTTTCTGCTGGCCTCACTCGCCAACTGCGCCGTTCCATTCTTCTCTGGCGCGTATTCTAAGGACTCCATCATATCCGCCGCATTCCTCAAGGGCCATGACGAAGGCGCAGTCTATTACGGGGTTTATTTCCTGATCCTCTTCGGCGCACTCTGCACCGCACTTTATACCTGTCGCCTTTATTCTGTCGTCTTTCTCGGCAAATCCCGCAGCGATGAATCTTCGCACGCTCATGAAAGCGGTGCATCCATGACCATTCCGCTCGCGGTGCTGGGCTTGCTTTCCCTCGGGGCCGGCTGGGTTGTTTACGATTGGAAATGGGCAGGCGGTTTGATGAACGGCATTATCCCTGCCGGTTGCGCGCAAGTTTTTGTTTCTGCCTTTTCCGGCCTGGAGCACGCAATCGAAGAAAAAGGCCTCGGTCACACGCTGGAAATTGTCAACGTGCTTGTTGTACTCGCCGGCCTCTTTGCCTCTTATCTCTATTACGGACGTTCGCACGGGGCAATCGATCGGCTCACCGTGAAACATCCCGACGCTTTCCACGTCCTCGAGCGCCACGGCTGGTTTGACGACATTTACGACTGGTACGTCGCCCAGGTGCAGCAGCGCGTTTGCGACATTCTGGGCGCGCTCGACGTCATGGCTATAAAGTTTGCTGGTGGCTGGGGCACCGCCGGGGCCACGGGATTTGTGGGCGCACTGCTGCGCCGCGCCACCGTCGGCAGCATCCACGCCTATGTTTACTGGTTCCTTGCTGGCGTTCTGCTTTTCTGGTTCTTCGCCGTTCGTTAACCACATTTCCATCCCCATCTCTTTTTTCTAATGTCCACTGATTCGCTCATTCTGCCGCAGGCGATTGCCGTGCCGTTCCTGGCTGGCCTCGTTCTGCTGGTCAAGGGCAAGCAGATTGCGCCGTGGCTGGCGCGTGCCGTGGCCTGGGTCGGCTTCACGGTTCCTGCAGTCACCGCCGTTTGTGTCTGGATTATTTTTGCCATGCGCCCGGGTCAGACGCCGCTTATTGAACACGCCTTCAGCGCCCAACCTGGCGAACTTTTTTCGGGCTCTCCGGAGTATCTGTTCCGTAGTGATTTTGACACCGGCTTGGGCTTCCTCGGCATCACGCTCCAACTCGGCCTCAACGGCCTCTCTCTACCGATGTTCGTCCTCGCTGGCATCGTCGGCTTGGCAGCAGGTATCTACGCCCTCTACACCCCGGTTGACCGTCCCCACGCCTATTGGGGCCTGCTGCTTTTTATTGTGTCCGGCGCGGTGGGTGTTTTCGCCTCGATCAATTTATTCTATTTTTATTTCTTTCACGAATTCGCGCTGATTCCCACCTTCATCCTCATCGGCTGGTGGGGTGGGGCAGGTGGCCGCGCCGCCGCCATTGAGATGACGATCTACCTCACCTTGGGCGCTATGCTCTCGTTGCTGGGTTTGCTGGCGCTGTTCCTGCGCAGCGGGGCGGAAAGTTTTGATTTGGTTTCCTTGAGCACCTGGACGCTGCACGCCAGCCCCGCCGAAGCCTCCTCGCACAAAATTTTCGGCCTGCTGCTCTTCGGCTTCGGCATTTTGGTTTCGCTCTGGCCTTTCCACTCCTGGGCGCCTTCCGGCTACGCCGCCGCCCCTGCGCCTGCGGCCATGCTCCATGCCGGTGTGTTGAAAAAATTCGGCCTCTACGGTCTTTTGCAAATTGCCGTGCCGCTACTGCCGGGAGAAATGCACGACTGGAGCCATCTGCTCACCTGGCTCGCGTTGGGCAACGTCATCCTCATCGGTGCGGCCACGTTGGCGCAGCGCGATTTGAAGATGATGCTCGGCTACAGTTCTGTCATGCACATGGGCTACATTTTCCTCGGTATCGCGTGTGTCAGTGCGTTGGGTGCCGGTGGCGCCGTGCTTTTGATGTTTGGTCACGGCCTTTCCGTCGCCGCGCTCTTCCTGCTCTCCGATGCCGTCTATGCACGCACCCGGACCTACGATTTCGGTGCGATGGGCGGCCTATGTCAGAAAGCCCCCGTGCTCTCGGCCTTTTTCATCACCGCCACTTTGGCCGGCATCGGCCTGCCGGGCTTCGCCAACTTCTGGGGCGAGTTCAGCATTTTCGTTGCCCTCTGGAAATATTCCCCGTGGATGACGGCCGCCGCTGCCGTGGGCGTGGTGCTTTCCGCCGTCTATGGCCTGCGCGCTGTTTCCCGCGTATTTTATGGCGAGCCTTCGCCTGCCTTCCAGCCGTTGTTTGACCGGCCGGTCGCTGACATCCGCCCTGGCGAGCGCTGGCCCGCGGCCATCTTGCTCGGGGTGTTGATGCTCGTTGGCTTCTGCCCGAGTTTGATCAGCCGGGGCATAAACGAAGCCATCCCCATCGTTTATCAGGACACCCGGCCCGCCGCCCACTACTCACTTACGCTCAACGTCGTCCCGGCATCTGCCACAGCTCCGACTATCGTCACTCCCAAGGCCCCCTCTCGATGAATCCCGCTGTTTACCTGCCCATTACCGACACGAACCAGTGGCTCATGCTCTGGCCCGAGGTCATGCTCGGCCTGATCGCGCTACTGTTGCTCGCGCTGGAGCTGCTCCTCGATAAAAAGCACCAGGACTGCATCCCCCGCATCGCCATCTACGGCCAGGCCGCGGTACTCATCGCGCTCCTTGGCACCTTGGGCTACCAGAGCATGGACCCGAATATTGATAAGATCATGGATTGGTCCTACTTCGACGGCCTCATCACCATTTCCCCCTTCGGTCAAGCCGGGCGCATTTTCATCCTGCTCACTTCGCTCGGCGTCAGCTTCCTCGCCCAAGTCTATTTCAAAAAGCAAATTCTGCCTCGCGTGGAGTTTTTCCACCTCCTGCTCGTGGTTTCCGCGGCGATGATGCTCCTCGTGCAAAGCACCCAGTTCGTCATGTTCTTTGTCGCGCTGGAGACGGTGACGGTTGGCTTCTACATCATGGTCGCCTACTGCCGCAGCAGTCCGTTCTCGCTCGAGGCGGGTTTAAAATACCTCATCCTCGGCGCGTTGAGTTCCGCAATTCTGC
>Ga0206869_1159_pt1 | contig 11942 bp, 9 predicted proteins | sample Alteio_BWOrgCont_35_FD_152618 | JGI IMG/M metagenome (GOLD analysis project Ga0206869, IMG submission 152618) | Enriched cells from forest soil in Barre Woods Harvard Forest LTER site, Petersham, Massachusetts, United States -... | ecosystem: Environmental > Terrestrial > Soil > Temperate forest > O... | reverse complement strand
AATAACCACATTCTTATGCGGTATTAGCTTATAAATGAGTAGCCAATCAGGCTCTATATGAAGCTCATGATGATCTTTCCAATTGCCAGTTAGAGCATGATATCTAAGTTTAGCAGCAATACACCGCATTGAACTGAAAAAGACCTGTTAATTTAAGGTACTTTCTTATTAATAAAAGCATTATGAAGAGAATGTTTTCCAAAACGGTATAGTAAGGAAAAAAGAAGGAAGATGATTTTATATCGCGCGGCAAAATTTATAACTACATGATTAATCTAACGCTCCCTGCGGAATTCGAATCCGCGTTACCGCCGTGAGAGGGCGACGTCCTAACCACTAGACGAAGGGAGCTTTGTTTACGATGGTGTATCTAAACTCGTTGCAACTGGACGCTCTGATAAATCTGCTTCACCGGGATATAATTTTTCTGCGCCCCATTCCACCCAACTCGCATCATACAAAGAATGATGTTCGTGATTTAGCAAATCAAGCGCGAAATTTAATACGGCAGAAGTCATACCAGAACCGCAAGTTGTAATGATCGGATAATTAAGATCAACGCCAGTTCCGGTTAATTGTTTTTTAATTCGTTCTAATGGCTTAAAGCGGCCATCACTTTCAAACATTGTAAAATATGGAAAACAAAAACTACCGGGAATATGTCCTTGACGCATGTGCGGACGCGGTTCTTTACCACCTGCATAACGCACGGGATGACGCACATCAACGACTTGTTCTTCGGGATGATGCACATTCGTTTTTATTTGTACGAGAGAGCGGATGTAATGCGCTTGAAAATTAACGGTATAAGATCTTGTCGAAACTGGTTTCGCTTCGCCTGATTCTATTTTTCCGCCAAACTTTTCCCAAGCTGGAAAACCGCCATCTAAAATATGAAGTAATCCTGGATGATGTCCAAACACTTTAAACATCCATAATGCTCGACAACTTGTATGACCGGCACTGCGATCATAAAAAATAATTTTGTGTTCGTTGGTAATGCCATATGAACTTAATAATGCTGCGATTTTTTGTTCATCTCTGATAAGCATGTGCGGCAATGATGATGCAGCATCATGAAAGTCGCTAAAATTTAGAAAGCGCGCGCCTGCGATATGGCTTTCTTGAAATTCCGCATTGGCATCGCGACCTTCACCAAAAACGAAAGTGGTCGCATCAAGTATGATGGTATTTTTAGGACTTTTCCTAAGCTTCTCAAGCTGAGCTGCGTTAATAAGCCATACCATAACTGTTACTCGACCTTAGCGTGTTTAGACCATACTACAGCCAGTAGACAAATATAAACAAGATCAACCATACCACATCGACAAAGTGCCAATACCAAGAGACAGCTTCAAAAGCAAAGTGATGTTCCGGTAAAAAGTGGCCTTTCAACGTTCGAATTAAAATGACAGTCAGCATGATAATACCAATGCTAACGTGCATGGCATGCAACCCAGTTAACGTGAAGAAGGTGCTGCCGTAAATACCGCTCGCAAGTGTTAGATTTAATTGCGTGTAAGCATAAATATATTCTTTCGCTTGGAAAGATTCGAAGATCGCACCCAGTATGATCGTCATAATTAAACCGATGACGATTTGCTTGCGATTGCCTTTTTTAAATCCCCAATGCGCCCAAGTGACTGTAACCGCACTAGATAACAATAATAAAGTATTGAGAGCAGGAATATGCCAGGTTTCGATGGTGCCTAATGGTCCCTTAAATAATTCTGGATTTGGATTCACGAGTAATGGCCACACGCCTTGAAAATTTGGCCACAAATATTGATGGGTTGCTGTTCCTTTATATAGATTTAACACATCAGTGAAATAAAATGGATCCGCAGCTAATTCAGGAACATTAAAGATACGCACATAGAACAAAGCTAAAAAGAATACGCCGAATAATGCGATCTCAGAAACGATAAACCATAACATGCCCCAGCGATAAGTGAGATCCATTTGCGGACTATGAAGACCATTCAAACTTTCGTTGATCACACGACCGAACCAACCAAACATGGTAATCAGTAACAAGATCACGCCGACAACCATGAGATAAGCACCGATGTCGTGATGGTGTAAGACTTGAACCAAGCCAAATAATGTTGTGAAGATACCAACTGATCCGACAATCGGCCAAAATGACGGATCGGCAATATAATAATAGTTAACTGGTTTGTAACTTTTAGATGGCATCGATTTCATGCATTATCCCTTCCTGGTTTCTGTGGGGGTCGTATCAAACAAAGTATATGCTAAAGTAATCACACGTATTGATTTCGGTATGGCATTATCAATTCGAAAAATCATCGGCATTTCTTTATCTTCTTGCGATTTCAATGTTTGCTGATTAAAGCAAAAACAGATTATTTTGTGGAAATAAGGCAGTGCATCAGTTGGTGTCATGCTCGGAATCGCTTGCACTTGCATCGTTTTTCCAGTGGTATTTTTCGCATAAAAATAAATTTTATTATTTTCGCCAGGGTGAACATCAATTGTTTTTGTTCGTGGATAAAAATCCCAAGGCATGCCTTTATGATTCGTTGCGACAAATTGAACCGTAATCGTACGGCTCAAGTCTGGCTTTTCGGTTGTTTCTTCGCTGACTGCAGTTAATAAATCAGAGTTAGCAGTCGAATTAATCCCTACTTTTTTACAAATTAAACTGTATAAGGGCACCATTGCAAAGCAAAAGCCAAACATAACGACCGCAGCAATGGCGCCATAAATGATAACTTTGCGATGAGATTTTTGCTCAGACATGATTATCTCTCATATTTTGCGTCAACTTCATGAGTCACAGCAGCAATTAAAGGAGGTTTCGTGAAACTGTGATACGGTGGTGGTGAAGTTAAAGTCCATTCTAAACCATGCGAACCTTCCCAGACATGAGCAGTTGCTTTTTCGCCTTTGCCAAGCATCGTTGCGAAGACGTTATATAAGAAAATAAACTGCGCAAAACCTAGAATAAATGCACCAATGGTGCATACCATATTGATGTCCGTATATTGTGGTGAATAATCGGCAATACGTCTTGGCATACCTGCTAAACCTAAAAAGTGCATAGGGAAGAAGGTAAGATTCACGCCAATTAAAGTAAGCCAAAAATGTAACTGGCCTAATTTTTCATTGTAAAAACGGCCAGTCCATTTTGGTAGCCAGTAATAAACAGCACAGAATATAGATAACAAAGCACCAGCAACTAAGACGTAATGGAAATGCGCGACAACAAAATAAGTATCTTGATATTGATAATCAGCAGGCACGATCGCGAGCATTAATCCTGAGAAGCCACCGATTGTAAATAAGATCACAAAAGAAACTGCAAACAACATGGGTGTTTCGAAAGTCATAGAACCACGCCACATCGTCGCGACCCAATTAAAGACTTTGACACCAGTTGGCACTGCAATCAACATAGTGATATACATAAAATAAATCTGCGTACCAACTGCCATACCCGCTGTAAACATGTGGTGTCCCCACACGATATACGATAAGAATGCAATTGCAGCGACGGCACCCACCATGAAGTGATAACCGAATAAACGTTTACGTGCGAAAGTTGGAATCACTTCAGACACTATTCCGAATGCTGGCAAAATCATGATGTACACTTCTGGATGCCCGAAGAACCAGAATAAATGTTGATACATCACAGGATCACCACCACCTGCCGCATTAAAGAAGCTGGTACCAAAATGGCGATCAAATAAGACCATAGTCACGACACCTGCAAGTACGGGCATCGCACCGATTAATAAAAATGCAGTGATAAACCAAGTCCAGACAAATAACGGCATCCTCATCCAGGTCATGCCAGGTGCACGCAAGTTAATAATCGTTGCGATAATGTTAATTGCACCAAGTACAGATGAAATACCCATCATATGAATAGCGACGATTAAATAATCGGTGCTCGGAGGACCATAAGTTGAAGAGAGAGGTGCGTAAAGTGTCCAACCAAAGTTGGGGCCGCCGCCAGGAATGAATAATGACATTGTGAGTAAACTGAATGCAAATGGGAGTAACCAGAAGCTCCAGTTATTCAACCGTGGTAACGCCATATCAGGTGCACCTATCATCATTGGCACCATCCAGTTTGCGAGACCAACGAAGGCTGGCATGATGACACCAAATATCATCACTAAACCATGCACAGTGACTAAGACATTATAAAAGTTAGGATCAAAGAATTTTGCACCTGGTTCAAAGAGCTGTAAGCGGATTAATAAAGCCATGCCGCCGCCAAAAAACAACATCACTAAGCTCAATAATAAATAAAGAGTGCCGATATCTTTGTGGTTAGTGGTAAAGACCCAACCTTTGATCCAAGGAATCAACCCATTTTTCATGGAATGATGTAGAGGTGCATGATGTTCGTCGTGATCGTGTGCGTGATCATCATGTCCATGAGCGTGATGATGAGGTTCGTGAGTCATGATTTCGCTCCATTAATTCTTTGTAGGTTGCGCTGTTTGTTGTTTAGCTGTTTTCACTTGCTCAGCAGTTACAACAATACCAGTGTTATTGTCCCAAGCATTGCGCTCATAAGTGATCACATCTGCAATATCTTGATCATTCAATTGCTCTGCAAAAGGCAACATCGCTGTGCCAGGCTTGCCATGCAATACTATATTAAGATGACCTTCAACGGGTCCTGTCACTATCTTACTGCCTTTCAGTGCAGGGAAAGTTGGTGGCATGCCTTGGCCAGTGGGTTGATGACAAGCTACACAAGTTTTCAAATAAACTTGTTCGCCTCTTGTCATCACTGTTTTTAAATCTTCAGTTGCTGCTGCAGCTGGCGTTGGTGCTGCTGCTGGCGTTGGTGCTGCTGCTGGCGTTGGTGCTGCTGCTGGCGTTGGTGCTGCTGCTGGCGTTGGTGCTGCAGTTGTAGTCGGCGCAGCGGCTGGCGCTGGTGTAGGCGTTGATGGCGTTGGTGGTGTGGACTTCGGTGTTTCACTTCCTGCCGCCGCCGCAACTTCACCAGATGGCTTAACAGCGAGTGCTTCCGTCATAGATTTGCCATCACGCAATGCTTTAATTTGCGCTGGCTGCACCAATGTTCCCGTATTATTACCGAACGCATTTCGCTCATAAGTAATGACGGCTGCTATATCAACATCCGAAAGTTGGTTTTTAAATGCCTGCATCGCTGTGCCAGTCTTACCATTGAAGACGATCTCAACATGATCGCCAGCAGGACCGGTTGCTATCTTACTACCTTTCAATGCTGGAAAAGTTGGTGGCATCCCTAAACCAGTTGGTTGATGGCAAGCAGCGCAAATCGTGTTATAAACTTTTTCGCCCTTATCACTGAGTTCTTTCAGGGTCCATACTTTATTAACATCGCCTGCGCCGCTCGCTGCCTCACCTTTTTGCTGCGCAACCCAATCTTTATATCCTTGCTCACTTAGCGCAATGACAACAATCGGCATAAATGCGTGATTCACACCACAAAGTTCAGCGCACTGACCGCGATAAATACCTGGTTTATCTATAACCGTCCACGCTTCATTGATGATGCCACCAATCGCATCTTTCTTAATTGCGAAGTCAGGAACCCACCAAGCATGATTCACATCATTAGAAGTCACTAAAAATCGAATTTTTTTATGAACTGGAAGAACGAGGGGATTATCGACTTCACGTAAATAATGTGGAGATTTTGGCGCTTTGTTATGCATTTGATCATACGGCGTAGACAAATTACTAAAATACTTGATGCCTTCTTCCAAATATTCGTAATGCCACTTCCATTGATAACCAGTTACTTTAATGGTCAGCTCTGATTTATCCTCGTTATTCATCCTTAACAACACTGAGGTTGCAGGAACTGCCATTGCAATGAGTATCACCGCAGGAATGATGGTCCAAGTAATTTCTAACCAAGTATGAGAGTGAAACTTAGAAGCTTTCGCACCTCTAGACTTGCGATGATGAAACATGGAATAAAACATTGCGCCAAAAACGAATACGCCGATGACAACACAAATCCAAAAAACGGTCATGTGTAAATGATAGACATCGCGACTCATAGGTGAAACACCTTGGGTTAAATTCCAGGTTGTTTCTGCATAGGCTGTACTGCTTGCAGCCAATAAAGTAAACAAGGTAGATTGTACGTTTCGCACGCTATCTCCTTCCGTGAGTGTTACGGTTAACAATAATTAATTTAAGGTTTGTTAGAATTGGCGAATTATAGCTACACTTTTACTCGATTAAAACCATGGGAACACAAAAATATGCAAGAATCGAATCAAATTAATATAACAAATGACCTCGTCAAAGAACTTTTGAAAGAAAAGCGGTCAACTCGTCGTTGGAAAAACTTCAGATCTTTGTTATGGCTTGTACTTTTTACATACATTGCGGTACATATTTTTGGGGACCTGAAAGGAACGTCTTCTTCCATTGGTGAATCTGGTGGTAAATATGTTGCTTTAATTAGACTAGACGGAATGATCGCACCAGATCGAGAGTTTTCGGCAGAACAAGTTGTACCGACATTATTAGAAGCTTTTAAAGATAAGAATTCAAAAGGCGTTGTGATTGATATTAATTCACCTGGCGGTACACCAGTACAAGCATCGATCATACACGATGCCATCCTTGAGTTTAAAAAGAAGTATAAGAAAAAAGTCATCGTTGTTGGTGAAGATATGTTAACTTCGGGCGCATATTTTATATCAGTTGCTGCGGATCAAATTTATCTCAATCCAAATACAATCACCGGCTCTATCGGTGTCATTATGAAAGGATTTGGATTTGTTGATGCGATGAAAAAAATTGGCATTGAGCGCAGAGTTTATACCGCAGGCAATTCTAAAGACCGACTCGATCCATTTTTACCTCAAAACCCAGAAGACCTGAAAAAAATTCAAGTCGTAATGGCCACCGTTCATCAAAATTTTGTGCAAGCAGTAATAGAAGGTCGTAAAGGAAAGCTACAAGGTAATCAAGAAGAATTATTTAGCGGTGACTTTTGGTCCGGCACCGAAGCTGTCAAATTAGGATTGGCTGATCATCTTGGTAATTTGAATGATGCGATGAAAATTGAATTTGATACGACTGAGTTTAAAGAGTTTGGTAGGATGCCGAATCTGTTTAGGGTGATCAGTAGTCAGCTCGGAAGTTCGTATGATCGGATGGTTTATACGATGCATTAAACGTCATTGCGAGCGAAGCGAGTTCGTGCCCGCGCCCGATTGCGTGCCCGAGCCCGTCTTTTCTAAATTAGTTAAATGAAAAATGATTGGAAAATACGGGCGCGGGCACGAACTCGCTTCGCTCGCAATGATTACCCCTCACCTCTCAATCTTGCACGCTTCACTTGTCTCTGTTTCCACGTCGTGTAAGTTGCACTGCGTTCACCTTTAACTGGACGCGCCACTACATCCGGTGGTGGGTTAAATGCACAAAGCTTAGGACCCCAAATTGGCATAATGACACCTCTACCACTCACAAACTGCGACATCATTGCTGGTGAGCTGAAGAGATAAATGCTGCCACTATCAGTTGCTGCTGCAAACACTTTATTACCAGAAATGTTGATGTGTGCAGTGTCATGTGCTCTCACATAGGCGGTATTCGCACACAAACGTTTCCCGCTGAAGCAAGTGAAGCGGAATGCATCGACATAAATATTGTCAACACAACCAGCCAAGCCAACATGAGCTCTGCCAAAAGTGGTGACATATACCGATGGACTTTGTACTTGTTGAAGATATACACCAATGAAATCTTTTGCGACGACTTTACGTAATTTGACGATACCACTGATGCCAATCTTGCCGCGGCCATCTGCATAAATATCTAAGCCATTGGAATTTGCGCCAATGATATTGATATCGTTACGTCCATGATGAATGATCGAGCGCACGCCAACATGACCGCCACTAATATTCACAGCACCTAAGCCAGTGGTCTTGATATCGAGACATGGCGTGTTTACACCCAAGATATTAATGTTGCCAGTACCCGCTTTCGTCACACGCGCAAGTCGTATGCCCCCAGCAAGATAGATATTCCCCGAAGCAAAAGAAGTAACAGAAAGACCATTACTTCGAATTTGTACCCCTTCAATACAGCCTCTGCCGAAGTGCGTTAAGCTGGATAATTGTTTCACTCCGATGCGAACGATGACTTTATGGACTCCTCTTACCCGTTTATCGGCTTGAGTAATACAAAGAACACCATTTTTGACATCAACAGAAATGCCTCGAGTTCCTTCATTTTCCCCAAATAGAAAAACGCTATTATTGCTATCAGTACCAAAAATTTGAACTTGAAAATCACCATTAATCCGAATTTTGTTGAAGTGCGGGACTTCGACGCTCGTCGTACTGAGTGCTGCAGAATGTCTTAAGCGTGTAGATATCTCAAGTGAACTTGGTTTGCCTGATAAGAACCACGCGTCTGCACCAACGGTGAAGCGATGAGGATCCATAATAACTTGGCTCATCCAAGTTTCTTCGCTGTGATTCATATTCATTGTGACGGGTCCACGTTTAGTCGAACACCCAAACAATGTTAAAGTTAAAAGAAGTAGCAAACCCAAGGTTAAGTATCGTTTCATGACATTCCTCTTGCCATTATCATATCTATTTGAAAAATCTATCATACACGCAGTTGGAGTGCTAGGTTATCTTAATTTGTGACTCACTGAACTAATCGTACCCGTGCCCGAGTGCGTGCCCGTGTCCGTTTTTTTCTAAATGAGTTATTAAATGAAAAATGATGGGAAAAGACGGGCGCGGGCACGCACTCGGGCACAGGCACGAAGGCCAGTGAGTTGCTAACCTTTATATTTTCTTCAACAGATAAACATACGACTCAACCGCCTTGCCATCTTGAAAACGACTCGACACGTCTCGTTCAGCTACAACTTCAAACGCATTAGCCTTGATCAACTCTACTAAATAACTTGGATTATGTTTAAACCGTCCCGTTTCTTGCACCTCATAATCTTCCTCACCGCCTCTTTCATAATTAAACAAAAACCACTTACCTTGATTTAACACGCGATGGACGGCTGGAAATAGCTGATGCAATTGACCTAAATAAACGATGAGATCAGCTGCGATCACTAAATCAAAATGCAATTCTGTTTCAGTTAAATAATCAAAAATATCTTGATGAAACAAATGATCGTAGCAGTGTTTTCGTTCTGCCTCTTTTAACATTTGTTGTGATAAATCAACACCGACGAGTTGCGCTGCAAGCGGTTTAAATTGCTGTCCGCATAATCCGGTACCGCAGCCTAAATCAAGAATCGTTAATTTGTTTGTTTGATCTATTTGACTCAATGCTAGTTCATGCATTTGTGCTGGAAGCGCGTAGTGTAGTGAAGACATCAAATGACTATCGTAGTGATCCGCGTATGAATCAAAGAGTTGTTCAATATAACCTGATGACGCGCGCGTTAAGGGTTGTCCGCCTCTTAAAGCTTTGACCATATGTTGAATCGCAGCATTGTCTGGTTGCAAACGCAACGCTTCCGTAAAATGCGTAAGTGCTGATTGCGTATCTTTTAAAGCAAGATAACTCACGGCTAAATTATTATGAACTTCGAATTGATTCGGATTAATCGCTAAAGCGCGTTGATAATACATCAAGACCTCAGGAATATGGCCTTGTTGCATACTGATGACACCGAGATTAAATAAAGCTTGTGTATCATTTGGTGTTACTTCAATTGCTCTTAGGTAATGTGTTTTTGCAGCATCTAATTGTCCTAAGTGTAAATAACAAGTTGCAAGATTAATTTGTGTTTCGGCATGAGTTGGATAGCTTGTTTCTAAAGATTTAAACGGTATCAAAGCCTCAACATATTTACGCGAACGCATCAACAAACACCCATATTGAAAAAGCCCACCAGGATGTTCCGGTGATAAGTCTAACAAAGACTGAAAAGCAACATATGCTTCTTCGTATAAACCATCGCGATTGAGCGCAAGTCCGAGATTGTAATAAGCGTCAGCATAATTAGATTGCAAGTTAATCGCAGCGCGATAATGTTTAATTGCTTCCGACCATTTTTCTTGTGCAAAATAAATCGAGCCAAGATTGTTTTGTAGTGCTGGAAATTGTGGAGAAATTTTTATTGCATCTTGCAATTGTTGAATCGCTTCATCTAACTTTCCTTGCGCCTTCAATACATTCGCGAGATGCAAATAAAGAGAAGCATCTTGAGGTTCAAGTGCAATGGCTTTGTTTAAGCAATCATATGCTTTTTTAAATTCACCCAATTCAGCATATAAAATCCCCAAATAATGCCAAGCAATGACTTGCTGATCATCCATTTCAAGCAAAGCTAAATAACCTTGTTTAGCATCATCTAATTGGCCTAATTGATGTAAAGCTTGTACTTCAGACAAAGTCCGTGGAAATTTTTTCATTTCACACTCATTTTTATTGAAATTGATTTTACGATGAAGATAGCGCTGCACATTGACGCTCTATGCGCTCTTTCGAACCATTACTAATATTGCCTATTAACGTACCGCCTGTTTGTTGTATCACACCCGCTTTACCATCGAATAACACTGCGCCCGTAATGACTGTACCGCATTGCACTTGCAAATAAGGATTGTGTATAGGAGATGTGATCGTCACCATGCCATTTACTTTCGTATTAATTAAAATCACGCTATCAGATTCCACCGCTATGCCTTGTTTAAATTCGACGTTGGTTGCTGTCAAAGTGCCTGTGATTTTTGTCGTTTGACTGATAAGAGTATTTCGCAGTTCAACAGCGCCTTGGACTTGTAGATTTCTAGCAGAAATATTTTCTGCACGTAAGGTACCGACTACTTTAATATCGCCTTTGACAATGGTTTGCTTCATCACAGTTGGCCCATAACAAACAACAGAGTCCACAGTTTCATTTCCAAATACACAAACACCAGAGTCTTTTTCTGCAGATATTGCTGTTGAAGAAAATAAACCAAGCAGTATTAGAGCAGCAACATTAATCTTAAGTTTGTACATGCATCTATCTCCTTAACAAAGATGTGATTACTCGTATTAATTGAATCAGCAATAAAATCGCAATGAAATAATGACCGTAGTTTATAATCAATCGCCCTGACCAAGCTACTTCAGTATCTAAGGTATAATAAGATAAAGCAAATCGATAAAATATACTTAATGAAAAAATTCTTAGCCATGCAATCTCATTTCGTTGATCTATTATATAAAAAAATCCTTTATGACGTATCAAGAAAATACTATTCCAGAAGAGACCACCTTCCGTAAATATTAAAACTATCACTGTTAGCCACCACACACTTTGAATCAACCATAAAGGGTATAGTGATGCACCTATCAGACAAACACCCATTAAACTTAAAGCGCCATAATCGAGAACTGCGGCGTTCGATAAAGTCGAGAGGAAATGGCGTTTATGAGCATGTAACTGATACACAGCGATGAACATTGCAATTAAATAAAAAATTGCACTAACCATAAGTAAAGCATGTACGATAACATGCGGGATTCCTGCGTAGATCACTTCAACATTTTGTAATAATAATAAGATAGATAATGTACTAATAGAAAATATTAATAAAATACCATTATTATCTTCATGCGTTTTTATAATATGTGTCCTATAAAGCCAAACCGTGAATAAGACGATATAACCTAAGTATAATGCGATGCTCAATATTCCTAAAAACACGATGATGCCATGAAGGGTTTGTTCTGCTTTATCAAGTAGCACGACCAACAGTGCTGTTGCTGATACCCAATAACCAGCATCTAATAAATGAAATTTAGAATCTTGTAATTCATCGCCTAAAAATACGATATTGAGATATCTCAAAAGCACATAGACCCACACCACTAACATAATAAGAGCGGGAACAATCATCATTGCATTAGTCCACAAGAACATAGTGCATGCCATGATGATAGCGCCAAGTTTTAAAGTG
>Ga0206869_1158_pt1 | contig 11952 bp, 11 predicted proteins | sample Alteio_BWOrgCont_35_FD_152618 | JGI IMG/M metagenome (GOLD analysis project Ga0206869, IMG submission 152618) | Enriched cells from forest soil in Barre Woods Harvard Forest LTER site, Petersham, Massachusetts, United States -... | ecosystem: Environmental > Terrestrial > Soil > Temperate forest >... | reverse complement strand
CACGATGTGAAGTGGCAAAGGCATCCATGACGAAAACATCACAGAGATCAGCCATTCTTTTCGAGAGGTCTGTTTGATTGTTGGCTTCACCATGATTAAAACGGACGTTTTCTAGTAATGCAATTTTCGCATCACCCATTTTCACACCATCGACCCAATTGGAAATCAAAGGGATTTCCATTTTTAAAAGCTTGGATAAAGCAGCAGCGACTGGTGCAAGAGAGAACGCTTCATCAAATACACCTTCTGTGGGACGTCCAAGGTGTGACATCAGTAATACGCGTTCGCCATCTTTAAGAGCTTGTTTAATAGTCGTTAAAGATGCTCTAATGCGAAGGTCACTAGTGATCACACCATTTTTTAATGGTACGTTGTAATCTTCACGAATTAAGATCCGCTTTCCTTTCAGATCAATGTCAGACATCTGTAGCACAGCCATTTATCGCTCCTTTAAACAACAATATGAGATGTAGCTGAATTTATTGCATAACAACTAGAAAAACAATAGTGTGTGAATACATTAAACAATTAAAAGCCTTAGTAGGGTAACATGACCATTAGGTTTTCAAAGCAATTTCTACAATTAGAATCAGCAGGCGGCATTATTTTATTTGTCGCGGCTTTCATTGCGATCCTCATTAGCAATTCACCGATAGCGCATTGGTATCAGCAAGCTATTGAAAAATCATTGTTTATAATAAATGAAGGCTTAATGGCCTTATTTTTTGTGATCGTGGGGATAGAATTAAAACGCAATTACCTCGAAGGCATGTTTTCAAAATTATCGCAAATCATTTTACCTTTAGCCGCGGCTGTCGGCGGAATGATCGTACCGGCACTGATTTACTGCATGATCAATCTCTCTACACCTGACGCATTGCGCGGCTGGGCGACACCAGTTGCCACTGACATTGCTTTTGCCGTTGGTGTTTTGGCATTATTTGGTTCGCGCATTCCCCTCGCGCTTAAATTATTTTTGCTGTTACTCGCCATCTTTGATGATATTGGCGCGATTATCATTATCGCTATTTTTTACGGACATGGATTAGTTTACGGCTATCTTATTTTGGCGGCGCTGATCATTGGTTTGCTAATGCTGCTGAATCGCAAAGGTATTTTAAAACTTTGGCCTTATCTTTCGCTAGGCGTGTTGTTGTGGGTCACATTATTTTTTGCGGGCATTCATCCTACGATCGCTGGTGTGATTTTCGCACTTACCCTTCCCGGAAATACTGATGAAATGGCTGCGCCTTTACAACGCTTAGAAATCATCTTGCATCCATGGGTCGCCTATTTCATTATGCCTTTATTTGCTTTAGCAAATGCCGGTATTTCTTTACAAGATATCAACTTAACAACATTAACAAATACGATCGTACTCGGTATTGCATCCGGATTATTTTTTGGCAAGCAAATTGGCGTCATGTTGTTTTCTTGGTGTTTAATTAAACTTGATCTCGCAAAATTGCCGGAAAAGACTTCATGGATACAATTATACGGCGTCGCTTTATTGTGCGGGATAGGTTTTACTATGAGCTTATTTCTTGGTACCCTTTCGTTTGCAAATGAGAGTCAGTATTTAGCAGAAGTGAGACTTGGTGTGATCATAGGTTCGTTATTATCTGGGATGTTAGGTGCATGGGTTCTATATCTCGCGAAGGTTTATCGTACTTAGCTCGTATTAGAGTAAGGAGAATGTCATTGTTTAGCACAGTGAATCAATCGACGCATATTGAACGGCGTTTCATAGGTTGGCTCATACACGCATTTACAGCGAGTGGTGCTTGTGTTGGGTTACTTGCTTTATACGCGATTTATCAACATCACTTTATCCTTGCATTTTGGATGATGGGCGCTTCAATTTTAATTGATGCCGTAGACGGAATGTTTGCGCGTAAAGTAAAAATAAAAGAAGTAGTGCCAGAGATTGATGGTGCTTTACTCGATAATATCGTGGACTTTTTTACTTATACACTCGTACCTTGTTTTTTCTTATTGGTTTCTGACTTATTGCCAAATCATTGGCGCATCATTTGTGCTATGGCGATTACCTTTTCATCTGCATATCAATTCACACAAGTCGATGCAAAAACCTCAGATCATTTCTTCAAAGGATTTCCTAGCTATTGGAACATTGCAGTCTTTTATCTTTTCTTTTGGCAGATGAGTGCTGTCTTTAATCTTTTCATTTTATTGTTACTCGCGTTTCTCAGTTTTGTCCCAATCAAATATGTCTATCCATCACGATTAGAATATCTGACCAAGAGTAAATTTTTGCGTTGGACCATGGTAGTCGTTACGATTTTGTGGGGCATAGCGAATACTGGATTGTTGTGGTTATATCCTGCCTCTAATTATTTTTTGGTGGCGATTTCATTGGGGTATTGCTTGTTGTATTTGGGTATTAGTTTGTATCGAACTTGGGTGCCATTAACGTAATTTCGTATACAGTCCTTGTGAGCGAAGCGAATTCGTGCCCGTGTGCGTGCCCGTGCCCGGTTTTCTTTATGCACGCAGCAAAAACCGGGCACGGGCACGCACACGGGCACGGACACGAATTCGCTTCGCTCACAAAAACGCTTTTCATCGACAGTGAGGCATGATGCAACAAAACCAATCTCTCAGAATTCTCGTCACCGGCGGCGCCGGTTTCATCGGCTCTCACACTGTCGATGTCTTATTAGCTGCCGGCCACGACGTCGTCGTCTTAGATAATCTTTCCTCTGGAAAACTAGACAATCTAAACTTAGCTCACCCCAATCTCGAAATGATTGAAGGCGACGTTCTGGAATATCATTTCCTCGCTGATTTGATTGCAAATTGTAATGCTGTGTTGCATTTAGCAGCGATTGTCTCTGTACCCTTATCGTTAGAACAGCCTATTTATACGTTCCAAGTGAATACCCAAGGAACGTTACATGTGTTGCAAGCCATTCATGCTGCGAGACGTCCAATTCGATTCGTGTTTGCTTCTAGCGCTGCAGTGTATGGTGATCCAGTAGAATTACCTTGTGATGACACGCGATCTTTAACTGCACCAGCAATTTCTCCTTACGGATTACAAAAATTACAATCAGAACAATATGCCGATTTATATGCGCGAGTGTATGACGTTTCTTCATTAGCCTTACGTTATTTTAATGTTTATGGTTCAAGACAAGATCCAAATTCTCCTTATTCAGGTGTGATTTCTCGATTTGTGAAAGCGTATCGCGAACAATCAGATTTAACAATTTATGGTGATGGTGAGCAAACGCGTGATTTTATCCACATACAAGATATCGCACGCGCAAATTTGATGGCGCTAGAACACGATGCGACAGGCGTTCTTAATATTGCGACAGGTCAACAAGTCAGCTTATTGCGGCTGATCTCAACACTGACACAAGTGGGTGGTCAAAAAGCAAAAGTCGTGCACGAAAAGCCGCGTTCTGGAGACATTCTTGCTTCTTATGCTACGACCGAACAAGCGAAATTATCATTAGGTTTTCAAGCGTCAACGTCTTTATCTGAAGGGTTAGGAGAGTTGTTGGGTAAATGATCGTTATCAGTTATGATGTGCGTCATAAGAGAACCTAGTGGGAGCTTGTCAATGTCCAAACACGCCGAGCAACACGATAAAGCCTGTACAGAACAACATGTTGTCATCACCGAAGCTGATTTACCTTTATCATGTCCGCCGCGTGATAAACGTGTTTGGGATGCACATCCACGTGTTTATCTTGCTTTAAGCGAGAAGGGCACTGCTGAATGCCCTTATTGTGGAACGACTTACCTTTTAAGCCCATAAGACTGAAGCATTTTATTTATATATGACAAACTCTATCCTCATCATCGGTCCTGCCTGGATAGGCGATATGGTGATGGCACAAAGCTTATTCAAAACTTTGAAACTTCGTTATCCCGAAGTTCAGATTGATGTGCTCGCACCAGAATGGACTTTCTCGTTACTGAAGTGCATGCGTGAAGTGAATCAAGCTATTCCAACACCGCTCACTCATGGGCAATTACATTTAGCGACGCGTTATCGATTAGCAAAACAATTACAAAAAAATACTTACGATCAAGTGATTGTTCTGCAAAACTCCTTTAAGTCGGCATTAGTACCGTGGTTTGCTCGCATTCCTAAACGCACAGGATGGTTGGGGGAATGCCGTTATTTTTTATTGAATGATGCGAGACGTCTTGATAAAACACGCTACCCACGCATGGTCGAGCAATATGTTGCTTTGGGCTTAGAAAAAGGTGAGACCCTACCTGAAATCCTACCTTATCCTGAATTCATCGTTTCACCATCTGCCAGAGAAACAACTTTATCAGCATTCGATCTTCATTTAACGCAACAACCCATTTTAGGTTTGGGAGTGGGTGCTGCATTCGGACCTTCAAAACGCTGGCCAATTCAATATTTTGGTGAAGTTGCAAAACAAAAATTAGCTCAAGGTTGGCAAGTTTGGTTATTTGGTTCCGAACAAGATAGATCATTAACGGAAGTCGTGATGCAAATGACGCAACAACAATGCAGCGATTTTTCCGGCAAAACATTGTTAAATCAAACGCTCGCTTTATTGTCATGTACATCAGGTGTCGTTACAAATGATTCTGGTTTAATGCATATGGCTGCAGCATTGAATAAACCACTTATTGCAATATACGGCCCGACAAGTCCCGCTTTTACGCCGCCACTTTCAAATCACGCGACCATCCTTAAACTAAATTTAGCCTGCCAGCCGTGTTTCGCACGTGTGTGTCCGCTGAAACATCATCGTTGTATGACGGAATTATCGCCTGCGATGGTTTTATCAGCGATGCAGACATGGGATCATCCAAAATGAAAGTATTGATTATCAAAACTTCATCCATGGGTGATCTCATACACGCGTTTCCAGCGTTAACAGACGCAACGCATGCAATACCTGATATCCAATTTGATTGGTTAGTCGAAGATTCATTTGCAGCCATTCCAAAATGGCATCCTTCTGTTGTTCGCGTGCTCCCGGTTGCTTGGCGACGTTGGCGTAAAGGCTTGTCATCACGTGAAACTTGGCGCGCGCTTTGGGACATGCGTTCTATCTTACGTGAGCAATCTTATGACTTAGTTTTAGATGCCCAAGGCTTAATTAAAAGTGCGCTCATGACGCGTATGGTTAAAGCTGAGCGGGTTGGTTTAGATTGGTCATCGGCACGAGAATCACTGGCTTCCATCTTTTACCAGCGGCATTGCACAGTGAAGTTTGAACAACACGCGATCGAGCGTAATCGACAATTGTTTAGCCAGGCGCTTGGTTACGCATTGCCAAAGACGGCACCTGAGTTTGGCCTCGATACAAATAGATTTATGCCAGCACCGCAACAACAACCTTATGTGGTTTTTTTATTTGAGACGACTTGGTCTTCAAAACAATGGCCGGATGCGTATTGGTCGCAACTAGCTGCTAAAATGCAAGCTGCGGGCTACCAAGTAAAGATTTGTGCTTATCAAGCGGCAGCGATTCAGCGCGCTGAAATGATTGCGAATCAACGTGAAGGCGTGACTGTATTAAAAGGCCTTGATATTGCCGGTATGGCGCAATGGCTAGCGCATGCGAATGGCGTGATCGCCGTTGATACGGGATTTGCACATTTGGCCGCGGCTTTGGATGTGAAAACGATTTCGATTTACGGTTCCACCAATCCAGCTTTTACGGGTGCTTTAGGGAAGCATTCGCAACATCTTGCGACACAGTTCCCTTGCTCACCTTGTTTGAGTCGAGAATGCCATTTTTCAGGCGTTTCTATTGAGAAGCCTGCTTGCTATGAGTCTGTGTCACCAGAACGAGTATGGACGACGTTTATAAATCATTTAAGATGATTGCTCTCATCTCAGGATTCTGGTATAAGTTGCACCCTTACTAACAGATTTCATTAGAAATAAACTTAGCTGATTGATAGAGAGCTGAATATGGCCAAGAAATGTCCAATTACCGGCAAAGGTCCAATGGTGGGAAATAATGTTTCTCACGCTAACAATAAAACCAAGCGCCGTTATTTACCGAATCTCCAACACAAACGCTTTTGGTTAGAAAGCGAAAAACGCTTCGTCCGCTTACGTATTAGTGCTCGTGGTATCCGTATTATTGATAAGCACGGGATTGAGGCTGTTTTAAATGACCTCAAATTACTTAAACAAGCGGCAGTTCAAGAAGGCTAAGGTGACCTATGCGTGATAAAATCAAAATGCTATCCACAGGCAAGACGAAAGCAGGCAAACCAACCGGAACCTTTCGTACGACCACAAAGAATAAAAAGCTATCAACTGAAAAATTGAAAAAGAAACACTTTGATCCTCGTGCTTTCAATACCGCTACTGGTAAAAATGGCATGCATGTCTTATTCGAAGAAACCAAGCTATAATTTTTTTGTTTTGTGAGGCGCAACTTTTCAAAATGCGCCTCGCATGACGCTCACTGTGCATCTCAAACATCATTGTTCACTAGCTCACTTGCTGAAAAAGATTATCTTACGATGACAAAAGAAATCAAACGCGTTTTGAAATCTTCTGGAATGTGCATCATGCGATTTTTTCACAGCATTTTCACGAACAAGCCATTTTTACGCCCGATTATTATTTCGGAAAATGTTGTCCTTCTTTAAAGTTAATTTCTCAGGTTTGAAAAATGAATATTACTAGTAGTCATCAAATTCAGAACGCTAATCATGGCATCTATAACAATGCACTAACTCAGCTGACATTAGTTGAGAAGCCAAAAGTATATCTGGGTTATATGAATGGTTTTCGCCAACCCGTTGCTGCGGTCTTATTGAAGGTTGCATCTTTCAATTTAGAAAAAATGCAGATTTTACAAAATACATTGAATGGCTATTTTGATGAGTATGGTTTTAAATGTGATGCCATACTTTCAAATCAAGATTATATTTCTTGTTTCGGTGAATTGATTTGTTTCATTCAGAAAACAGCTGGCTACACTATTTTTGAAACCAAGCAAATCGAAATTGTTTCAGAAGAACTTGCTATTTTTAAATTGTGGGTGCCTTGTTTGCATGAAGAAGCGTTTCATCAAATAATGTCATCCGTGTTGTACTTGTTCACACAGCAAGTTGCGTTTTCATTAAATGCATCAGAATTGCCTTTACATCATGAAGTCAAAGAATTATTTGAATACTTGAAACGTCATGCACCTAAAGGCGTTAATAGCGCTCGATTGTTAAAAGCAGCACATCAACAAAATATTCCATGGCGGCATTTGACACAAAACGTCTATCAATATGGTTATGGGCGACATTCTCGTTGGTTTGACAGCACGCTTACAGATCAAACGTCGCACCTCGGTGCAGCACTATCAAAAAGCAAACATAACTCTAACTTGTTTCTCAAAAAATTTGGTTTTCCAGTTCCAGAACAATATATCGTTGGCAATGAATTAGAAGCGATTGAAGTCGCAAACAAAGTTGGATTTCCTGTGGTGATTAAGCCAAATTCTCAAGAAAATGGCAGAGGTGTCAGTCCCGGGCTTGCCTCAGAATATGAGGTTTCAAAAGCTTTTGTTACAGCACTAAGATATGGCCCAACGGTTTTACTCGAAAAACATATTACGGGCAAAGATTATCGCGTATTCATTCTGAATGGAAAATTAGTTTATGCGATCGAACGCATTCCAGCGCATGTGATAGGCGATGGCGTGAGAAATATTAATAAATTGATTGAAATTGAAAATGAGTTACGTATTCGAGCAACTCAAGATGAAAGAGTATTTCAAATTAAGATCACTGAAACGATGAAAGAATATCTCGCTGATCAAGGTTACGATCTCTATCATATTCCAGAGCGTGATCAACATATTCCGCTCAATCGTATTTCAAATATTTCTTCAGGTGGAAAGCCAGTTAATGTATTAGATCGTGTTCATCTAGATAATAAACGGTTAGTTGAAACGCTTACTGATTTAATGCGCTTAAATATTGTGGGCATTGATATCATCATGCCGGATATTCAGCAGTCTTATCTTGGCACAGGTGGCGCGATTATCGAAGTGAATGCGCAACCACAATTGGGTATTGTCACGGCTGGTCATATGTACACGTATCTTTTAACATCTCTCTTACCTAACCGCGGGCGAATACCTATCATTGTCGTATGCAGTCCTACAACAGGTGAAATTTTAATTCATAAAATGCTAGGAATATTATCTCAGCAATACCAAAACATTGGTGTTGCAAAAAATCGATCTGCATATTTGAATGGTAATCAAATTCAACAATCGACATCTTTATTTCATGCCACTAATGTGTTGTTGTCACATCCTGAACTAGACGCATTGATTTACTGTATTCATGATGTAAAAGAGATTGAATTTCAAGGTTTGCCTTTCGATCAATACGATTGCTTGTTGATGCTGAATCAGTCGCATTTTTCAAATGATGACAGTAGAAAGAGTATGAAAATGTTATTGCAAGCTTGTCGCGGTCAACAAATCACTTTCAACAACAATGAAATTCCAGATGATTTAGAAAATAATTTATTGAAATGGCTTCTTTCACCGTCACTTGATTAAGAGTGAAAGTATGAAGACTCAAGTGGTTATCAAAGGAAATTCAAAAAGATTTGTTCGCAGCTGCTGATTATCGTAACGCAAAATTATTGACGGAAGTTAGTCATCCTTTTCTAGCAGCCCTCACCCTGAAGAGCCGGGCACGAAAAAAACTTAAACCGTCACATACGTCTTCAAACTATACGAATACGCACGCAATCTTTCTATCCCCGTCGCTTCCGCTTGTTGACACCATTCTTGCAATGCGTCCATTAATTCTTTTTGCGAAGCAGTACTGCGGTTCCAAATTTCTTGTAACTTAATACGAAATTGGTATGCAATATTTAATGAATGGAAATTCTCTAAAACCATTGCCAGCGTTGTACGCTGAGAAACATGCATAATCGATGCATCGCGTATCAAAGCTGTTTTGGCACGGCGTAATAAATAGCGGCTTTCTTTACTAGTGCGCTTACGTTCTTCTTGCAAAACCGGTGAAATCACATCGCGGCTGTAGCGCGCCATTAATTGAAAACGATAAGCAATCAGTGCTTTCAAAGTATCTGCATCGATATTGGTTTTTGTTGGTTGTTGTCGTAATGCTGGAACGACTCGTTTTGCTCTCGCTAAGCCAAACCAAGATAAGCATTTAATCGCATACCAACCGATATCGATTTCAAACCAACGCGTCGAAAATTTAGCAGAAGTCGCAAACGCATGATGATTGTTATGTAATTCTTCACCACCCAGAAATAAACCCAATGGCACAATATTGCGGGAATTGTCTTTGACTTCATAATTACGATATCCAAAGTAATGGCCGATACCATTAATGACACCAGCTGCAAACAAAGGAATCCAAGCCATTTGTAGTGCCCAAATGGTGAGACCTAATGTACCAAATAATAAAAGATTAACCGTGAGCATGAGATAGATGCCCAACCAACTGTGTCGCGTATAAAGATTGCGTTCCATCCAATCATCTGGTGTGCCTTCACCATAACGATCTAACGTTTCTTGGTTTTTTGCTTCCATACGATAAAGTTCAGCACCTTCAAAGAAGACTGTTTTAATTCCTAATGCGACTGGACTGTGTGGATCATTTTCGCTTTCTACTTTTGCATGATGCTTGCGATGGATTGCCGCCCATTCTTTCGTGACGATACCAGTCGTAAGCCAGAGCCAACATCGAAAAAAATGTGACAGCACGGGATGTAGTTCGAGTGCACGATGGGATTGGCAGCGATGCAAATACAATGTCACGCTGAAAATGGTTAATTGCGTAAAAATAAGTAGGACGATGATATAACCCCACCACGGTAATGGCATGAATCCAAACATGCGGCACCTCCTAAAAAGAAATTGAACGTATTATCACATAATCCATTGCAGACAGGTACATTTGCCTTAAAATAACGTGCCAAATGAAAATCTGTAAAACATAAAAACAAGCTTTAAAAATAAAGAAAGTGTTTGATATGAAGAGATTAGTATGCCTGAATTACCAGAAGTAGAAACCACTTTGCGTGGGATTGCGCCACATTTAATCAATAAGAAAATTGTGCAAGTGGAAATTAGGCAACCAAAACTACGTTGGCCTATTCCTTCTGATCTCGCTTCCATCTTAACGGGGCAGCATATTCATGCTATTAAACGACGTGCAAAATATATTTTATTGACGTGCGACACGGGCACACTCATTTTGCATTTAGGGATGTCAGGTCGTGTGCGATTACTAAAATCAGCAACACCACCAATGAAACATGATCATTTCGATTTAATTGTCGATGATGGTTCTGTTTTACGTTATACCGATCCGAGACGTTTTGGTGCATTGATTTATACAACAGCTGATCCTAATGAACATCCCTTGCTTTCAAAAATTGGGCCTGAACCTTTATCAGATGATTTGAATGGTGAGTATTTGTGGCGGCGGGCACGCAAGCGTCAATTACCCGTTAAAGCATTTATTATGAATAGTCATATCGTCGCAGGTGTTGGTAATATTTATGCGAGTGAAGCTTTATATTTAGCAAAGTTACGGCCACAACGTCCAGCGAGTCGCATTTCACTGAAAGATTATGAGTTGCTCGCACAAACAATCAAAACAGTGTTACAACATGCGATTACGAAAGGTGGCACGACATTAAAAGATTTTTTATCGAGTGAGGGGAAGCCGGGATATTTTCAAACGGTGTTGAATGTTTATGGGAGACATGGGTTGCCGTGTTATGGGTGTGGGGCGAAATTGAAATCGATACTAATTACGAAGAGAAATTCGGTGTATTGTGCGAGGTGTCAGAAGTGAAGTTTTTTTCGTGCCCGTGCCCGAGTGCGTGCCCGCGCCCGTCTTTTGCTTTATACATACTTAAAAGCCGGGCACGGGCACGCACTCGGGCACGGGCACGAAAAAGCGCCGCATCATCACGCCACTACTTCCTCCGCCCGCCTATACTTCGTCAAATTCAACACATGATCGTGAAACTCATTCACACTGTCATGATGACCCACACTAATAATCGTGCATTTTGGTAAACGCTCTTTCAATAAATGATAAAGGCGAGTTTCATTCTCTGAATCTAACATCGATGTGCTTTCATCTAAAAATACCCAATCAGGTTTATGTAATAACACGCGGGCAAACGCGACACGTTGTTGTTCACCCGGCGATAATGTTTCAGACCAAACTGCTGTTTCTTGCAAGCGAGGTATAAATGTTTCGAGATGACATGCCCGCATAATATCTTCAAGTTGCGTTTCCAATTCTGGATCACTTTTATCTGGGAATAAAACAGCTTCTGCTAAAGTGCCCATTGGCATATAGGGTTTTTGTGGTAAAAACATGACGGTTTGTTTTTCAGGAAAGAAAACTTTTCCAGAAGCATACGGCCAAATACCTGCAATCGTACGAATAAAAGTACTTTTACCTAATCCAGATTCACCTTTAATAAGATAATGCTGACCATGTTCGAATTCTAAATTAATATCACTTAATAAAGGTTTGTTATCATACGATCGAATATCAAAATTTTTCACAGCGATGGTGTCAGGTGCGTGTGCTTGGTATTCCACTTTATTCGCTCTTTCAGCACTCGCTTCTGATTCGTGTAAATGATTAATAAAAGTGGTTAAACGATCTGAAATCGCTTTCCATTGTGCAAGCTGCGTATACGCATTGATGAAAAAAGCTAATGAATCTTGAATTTGACCAAATGCTTTTAAGCTTTGCATCAAGCCACCTAACATAAAAGTTTTACGAAAATAATTCGGTAGACTTGCGACTAAAGGTAAGATCACCGCCGTTTGATTAAAGCCTGATGTAAACCATAATAATTTTTTTTGCCGCAACACGATCTCATACCAATTTTTTAAAACTTGAGAAAAATGCATATTTAATATGGCTTTTTGATGCTCCTCGCCTTTG
>Ga0206869_1157_pt1 | contig 12022 bp, 1 predicted proteins | sample Alteio_BWOrgCont_35_FD_152618 | JGI IMG/M metagenome (GOLD analysis project Ga0206869, IMG submission 152618) | Enriched cells from forest soil in Barre Woods Harvard Forest LTER site, Petersham, Massachusetts, United States -... | ecosystem: Environmental > Terrestrial > Soil > Temperate forest > O... | reverse complement strand
TGCAATGCCGGCAGGGCCGGCGCCATTCGAAATTCGTTATTGCGTATTGCTTTTGGGGGACTGCTTGGGCGAGGGCATGAGTCCGGAATTTCTGTCCGGCGGCGGCGAGATGGGTGCGCGCATGCGTGCCCATGATTGGAGCCGCACTTCGCTGGGACCGCCCGAAACCTGGCCCCAGAGCCTGCGCACCGTGGTGCGTATTCTTTTGACCTCGCGCTATCAGATGTGGATGGGCTGGGGCAAGGACCTGGCCTTTTTTTACAATGATGCCTACCGCCCCACCTTGGGGGTCAAGCACGACTGGGCGCTGGGCATGCCGGCCAGCACGGTGTGGAAGGAAATCTGGCCGGACATCGGGCCGCGCATCGAGCGCGTGCTGAAAACCGGCGAAGCGACCTGGGATGAGGGCTTGTTGCTGTTCCTGGAACGCAGCGGCTATCCCGAAGAAACCTATCACACCTTTTCCTATTCGCCGCTGTCGGATGATAGCGGCAAGCGGGTGGGAATGCTGTGCGTCGTCACCGAGGAAACCGACCGGGTGATCGGCGAGCGGCGCGTCGCCAGCCTGCGTCAGCTGGCGGCGGAAATGGCGGGCAAGAACACGCCGGAAGCGGTGCTGGCGGCGGCGGAAAATATTCTGGGCGCCAACCATAAGGATCTGCCTTTCACGCTGCTCTATCTGTTCGAGGAAGACGGCAGCGCCCGGCTGGCTGGCCGCACCGGTTTTGACTCCGGCCATGCCATCGCGCCGGCTTTGATCCGGCCCGATGACCAATCGGTCTGGCGGTTGGGCGAGATCGCGGCCAACCGCGACCCACTGACGCTGCACGATGTCGAGCGGTTCATCGATCTGCCGCGCGGTGCGTGGGACAAGGCGGCGGTGCAGGCTGCGATTGTGCCCATCGCCCGCCAGGGCCAGGATGCGCTGTCCGGTTTCCTGGTGGCGGGCATCAACCCGTGCCGGCGGCTGGATGAGGATTATCGGGGATTTCTGTCGCTCACCGCCGGCCAGATCGCCTCGGCCCTTTCCAATGCCTATGCTTATGAAGAAGAGCGCAGCCGTGCCGAGGCGCTGGCCGCGATTGACCGCGCCAAAACCGCTTTCTTCTCCAACACCAGTCATGAATTCCGCACGCCCTTGACCCTGATGCTGGGGCCGCTGGCTGACATGCTGGCGCGCAAGCCCCTGCAAGGCCCCATCCTGGCCGAAGCGGCGGAGCTGGAAACCATGCATCGCAACGGCGTGCGCCTGCTCAAGCTGGTCAACACCCTGCTGGATTTTTCCCGCATCGAGGCGGGCCGGGTCCAGGCGCGGTTTGAGGCCACCGACCTTGCCGCCTACACTGCCGAACTGGCCAGCACCTTCCGCTCGGCGATGCAGAAGGCCGGGCTGGACTTCGTCGTCGATTGCCCGCCTTTGCCGGAGAATATCTTCGTCGATCGCGGCATGTGGGAAAAGATTGTTCTCAATCTGCTCTCCAACGCTTTCAAATACACCCTGGACGGACGGGTCACGGTGAGCGTGACCCAGGAAGAGGGCGGCGTGCGCCTGACGGTGCGTGACACGGGCGTGGGTATCGCCGCGCAAGAATTGCCCCGCTTGTTCGAACGCTTCCACCGCATCGAAGGCCAACGCGGCCGCACCCAGGAAGGCACCGGCATCGGCCTGGCGCTGGTGGCCGAACTGGTGCGCCTGCATGGCGGCACGGTGGGAGCAGAGAGTGTGCCAGGCGAAGGCAGCGCCATCTTCGTCACCATTCCCCAGGGCAGCGCACATCTTCCTTCCGATCTCATTCAAGATGAGGCAGGCGCGCAATCCCGCGCTATTGCCGCCAGCGCCTTTGTCAGCGAAGCCTTGCGCTGGCTGCCGGGCGAGGAAGTCTTGTCGACCGATGCCGCCGATCCGGCCCTGCCGCGGGATGGCGGCTCCAAGGCGCGCGCATCGATCCTGTTGGCCGACGACAACAGCGACATGCGCGATTATGTCGGCCGGCTGCTGAGCGCGCAGTACAACGTCCAGGTGGTGGGCGACGGTCAGGCGGCGCTGGAAGCGGCGCGGCTGCAAAGACCCGACCTGGTGCTGAGCGATGTGATGATGCCGCGGCTGGACGGTTTCAGCCTGTTGCGGGCGCTAAGGGCGGACGAGACTCTGCGCGACATTCCCGTGATCTTGCTGTCGGCGCGGGCCGGCGAGGAAGCCAGCGTCGAAGGCCTCAATGCCGGGGCGGACGATTATCTGGTCAAGCCGTTCAGCGCCCGCGAATTGCTGGCGCGGGTGGGCGCGAACATCGCCCTGGCAAATCTGCGGCGCGAGGCGTTTCGCGTGGAACAGGAACTGCGTGCCGAAGCCCAGCAGGCGCGTGAACGCTCCGACGCGATACTGGCCAGCATCAATGACGGCTTCTTCGCGCTGGATCGCGATTGGCGCTTTATCTATGTCAATCCGGCCGCGGAACGCATATTGGGCCGCCCGGCAGCCGAACTGCTCGGCCGGCCGCATTGGGACATTTATCCCGCCGCCCAGGGATCGCTCGTGGAAACAGAATACAACGCCGCGATGAAGAACCGGACGAGCACCACGTTCGAGAATTATTATGAGCCATGGGGGCGCTGGTTCGACATCCGCGTCTATCCTTCGCGTGACGGCGGCATTTCGGTCTATTTCCAGGATATCACGGACAAGAAAGCGACCGAGGTTTCGCTGCAGAGCCTGAACGAAACATTGGAGCTTCAGGTCCAGCAAAGAACCCTGGAAATACAAAGCAAGGAAGCGCGCCTGCGCACCGTGTTCGAGACCAGCTTCATTTTCCAGGGGGCATTGAGCCCGGACGGCATTCTGCTGGACGCCAACGCGACCTCTCTGGCCGCCATCGGCGCCGGCCTTGAAGAGGTGATCGGGCGGCCTTTCTGGGAAGCCCCATGGTTCGCGGGCACGCCCGGCATGTCCGACGAGGTGCGCGCCGCCATCTGCCATGTCGCGGGCGGCGAAACGGTGCGGCGCGAGATTCGCGTCAACCTGCCCGTGGGTGGCTGGCGCTGGTTCGATTTCCAGATGCGCCCGGTGCGCGACCAGGGCGGCGCCGTGGTCGGCATCGTGTCCGAAGCGGTGGAGCTCACGCAACGCCGCCAGGCGGAAGAGGCGCTATTGCAGGCCCAGAAGATGGAAGCGGTCGGACAGCTGACCGGCGGCATTGCGCACGATTTCAACAATCTGCTGGCCGGCATTACCGGCAGCCTGGAGTTGGCGAAGAACCGGCTGCCACGCGAACACGCCGCCGCGGTGTCGCGCTATATGGATGCAGCGACGGGCGCGGCCAAGCGCGCGGCGGCGCTGACTCAGCGCCTGCTGGCCTTCTCGCGCCGCCAGACGCTCGATCCCAAGCCGGTCAATCTGGACCGGCTGGTGGCGGGGATGACCGAACTCATTCATCGCACCATCGGGCCCAATATCGCGATGCGGGTGGCGGACAGCCATGTGTGGCCTGTCCTCGCCGATCCCAACCAGATGGAAAATGCCCTGCTCAATCTGTGCATCAACGCGCGCGACGCGATGCCGGACGGCGGCACGCTGACGATCGAAACCGCCGATAAAGTGCTGGACGCGGCAGCGGCGGCGGCGCATGGCCTGGCGCCGGGCGATTATATCTGCCTCAGCGTCACCGACACCGGCGCGGGCATGTCGCCGGACGTGATGGCGCGCGCCTTCGATCCCTTCTTCACCACCAAGCCGCTGGGTCAGGGCACGGGGCTGGGCCTGTCGATGATCTATGGCTTCGTTCAGCAATCGGGCGGCCATGCCGCCATCCATTCGCAGTTGGGCAAGGGCACGCGGGTCGAGCTCTATTTGCCGCGCTATCGGGGAGATGGACCGGCGGAAACGGCGCCGGCACGGCAAGCGGCCATGCCGATAACCGGGCAAGGCCAGAAGGTTCTGGTGGTCGATGACGAACCCATCATCCGCATGCTGGTGATGGAGGCGCTGGAAGACGGGCGCTATAGCGGCATCGAGGCCTCTGACGGAGCGGCCGCCCTGAAGATCCTGCAATCCGAACCGGGCGTCGAGATGCTGATCACCGATGTGGGTCTGCCCGGCGGCATGAATGGCCGCCAGTTGGCCGATGCGGGACGGGTGTCGCGCCCGGACCTGAAAGTGCTGTTCATCACGGGATATGCCGAGAAATCCGTGATCGGCGACGGCGATCTTGCCACCGGCATGCAGATTCTCACCAAGCCTTTTGCGATGGAAACCTTGACCCGCAAGATCCGCGACATGGTCGAGGCCTGAAACAAGAAATCAACTGGATTTCCCAAAACAAAAGGCCCGGTGTTGCCACCGGGGATATAGCGATGGCCGGAAAAGTTGACACTTTTTGCCACCATCGTTGATCAGTAAAAATCAGAGAAAGCCCCCGGATCAAGAAATTGGTTCGGGGGCTTTTGTTTAATCCCACAGCTGAATATTTTGCGGCATTTTTGGGGGGCAGGCTCACGCTAACGCGGCGTTTCAAAATCGAAATATCGCCAAACTCTCGAATGGTGGATTAGAGTTTCACCACTCGCCCGAAAACTTGGCTTGCAGCCGAAAATATTTGTGATTAGCCCCCGGGTTATCCACCGGATTCGATACTTCCCACGATTGAAGCGTTAATAGTCCACAGTTTTACTGAAAGTACCGCCGCGTAATTGGCGCGCTTCCGTTAGGCACGCGCGTTAGCTGCCCCAAAAGCGCTTCTCTGTATCGCAGTTGCTTATGTCTCGCCGCTCTGGCGGGCAAAAAGCTGTTTTCTTTGGGAGGGGCTCATGTTCAAAACGATTGCTGGCGGAATTCTTGGCTTACTTCTGTTGACCGGCAGCGCGGCGGCGCAAAGCTGTTCGTCGCTTCCATATACACTCACGAACGGCAGCACCGCCGACGCAACCCAAGTGATGGCAAACTTCGCTTGCGTCTTCAACAGTCCCGCAATGGCTGGCCCGGTCGGCATAGGCATGGTGCCAACTAACATTCTGGATATTACGCAGAACCAGAACGCGGGCTCGTATATTTCAGTTCTTAATAACAATACCAGTTCGAGCGCCCTTGCCGGAGTAGTTCTTACCAATGGAACAGATAAAGCATATCTCCAACAATACGGATCTGGATTTTCAAACAACGGCGTCCTAATCGCAAACGGCTTTGGTATCAACGCTACTAGTGCTGCCAACTTGGCACTTGACTCTGGCGGTCCAATTCAATTTGCGGTCAACAACAGCACGACCGAAGTCGCCCGCTTCGACAGCAGCGGCCATCTTCTCTTGAACACCACCACCGACACTGGGGGTCGAATAGGGATATACTTCAATGGGTCGTCTTCGAACGGCATCAATATCAACGATACAAGCGCAACCAGTGGGGCAGAATTCATACAGTTCTTTACGACCGGAACGGCGATTGGGGAAATTATCAACAACGGCAATACCGCCGTCGCCTATAATACTACTTCTGATGCGCGCCTTAAAAATATCCTTTCAAATCAGACAAATTATCGCAGCACGATTGAAAATATCTGGGTGGGCGACTTCGAGTGGAAAAAGGATAAGAGCCGAAGCTTCGGTATTCTCGCTCAGCAGACATATCCGCTTTATCCTGAGGCCGTGACGAAACCAGTGAATGAAACCGGCATTTGGGAAGCCGACTACGGCAAGCTCGCGCCCCTCGCGCTTTGGGGTGTTAAAGACCTCTATAAGGTCACCGATGAGCAAAATATCCAACTCTCGACTCTCGAAGCTCAAATGAAGTCGCTTGCGAGAGAGGTAGTGTCGCTACAACACGCCAGCGATAGTCAAGTTACCGAGATCGGAAGGCTGCGAACGCGGGTCGGTGAACTTCAGCGTAAAATAGGAATCCAGACGGCGCAGAAATAAGCGCCGGGTTTGGCGATGCCTCGTTTCATCCCGCCTTGTCTGGCCCTGGCAGTGTTACTCAGCGGCGCGGCCCACGCCGCCCCCTCACCGCCAGCCATGATCGTGCCGGGTCAATTCAATGTCAGCGCTACGGGCGCGGCGACCTATACGATACCGATCTCTGTCCCACCCGGCAGCGCGGGCATGGTGCCGGCACTGTCGCTGAACTATTCCAGCCAAAGCGGGAACGGCATCGAGGGCATGGGATGGACGCTGAGTGGGCTTCCCTCGATCACCCGCTGTCCTCGTACCCTCGCGCAAGACGGTATCCACGGCAGCGTCAACTACGATACCAACGACAAGCTCTGCATGGAGGGACAGCGGCTTATAATTGCAAGCGGAACCTATGGCACGGATGGCTCCGTCTATCACACGGAAGTCGAAAGCTTCAGCAAAGTCATTGAGCACGGCGCTATCAACGGTTCGAGCACTTGGTTCGAGGTGCACACCAAAGCTGGTCAGATTATGCAGTTCGGCAATTCGCTCGATTCTGCGATTCTAACTGTTGGCCTTTCCACAAATGTCATTCGCGCGTGGGCCGTGAACCAAATTGCGGATACAGTCGGTAACTATCTTACCGTTACTTATAACTGCATGCCGATCTCCGGTAGCTGTACCGATAGTGACCGCACGACCTATAGCGAAGCCTATCCTCTGGAGATCGACTACACTGGCAATGCTGCTGCCAGTGTGAGTCCGTATAATTCGGTGATGTTTTCTTACCAGTGCCAGGATGGCGCAGGGACATGCCGCACAGATACCGCGCCCATGTACCAGGCCGGCGCGCTTACCCAGACGACGGTGCTGCTCACCGACATCAAAACCCATCAGGCAAGCAATCTCGTTTATGACTATCAGCTTGTCTACAACTCCATTTCCTCCGCCTATAATGGTCTTGTCGCAACGACACTGGCCTCGGTCACGCTTTATGATTCGATGGGCGGCTCTCTAAATTCCACAACGTTCGGTTGGCAGGGCGGGGCTGGCTATCTGACCATGAGCGGCGGGGCAAGCGAGACGATCACACAGGATAAGTGGATACTTCCCGGAGATTTCAACGGCGACGGAATAACCGATATCGCGCCCCTGGGCCAAGACTATATCTGTGGCACAAACTCTTATCCAATTTACAATGGTCCCAGCTTCTCTGGCTCGACCTCATATTTCTTCCTGCCTAGTGCCCTCAGTTCAGCCGATGTCTGTCACCTTTTCAATTTTCCAATAACACTTCTTGCACCCAACGGCATATCCAATGTCTTGGTGCCAGCGAGAGGAAAATTTAACACCCCATTGCATTATGAGACCTATCTTGTGGCAGTGAACACAGGAACCGGTGTTTACAGTTCGGATTACTACCTTGGTCCGGTCCAGAGCCTTCCCGGCGATCCGGGTGTATTTTCCGGGGATTATAACGGGGACGGCCTCTTCGATATATTTGTTCAAAGCACGCCCAGCTATATCCAGCTCGGCAATTCCAGCGGAACCTGGACAAATCCACCCGGCACGGTTTTGGCGGGCAGCTACAATCCTTCGACCACGTCTACCGCCGCAGCGGACTTTGATGGCGACGGCTGTACGGATATTATGGCGTTGGGAGGAACTACCACTGTAGCCTATTCATCCCAATGCAATCCTGCCGTCAGTTCCTCTACGCCTCCGACCGCAGCCGGATATTCACCGATCCTGGGCGATTTCAACGGAGACGGAAAAACCGACATACTACTGGTCAGTTCATCTGGCGCCGCTCAACTTTGGCTTTCCACTGGCACTGGCTTCTACGAGGCTAACTCCGCCATTAGTGGATCAAGCGACTGGGGCGAATATGCAATCTATGTCGGTGACTTTAACGGTGATGGTAAGGCCGATATTCTCTTGGTCGCAGATTGCGCTGCTGGACATTACTGCTCAGGGACGAGCCATAAAGTTTATCTCTCAACCGGCTCCAATCTTGTCCAAGCACTCAATTCCTCTAGCTCGCCGATCACAATTAGCAACAGCGCTTCCTGCACCGCCCCCTGCATTGGCGCTAGTGCAGCCGACTGGAACAATGACGGGGCCTCCGACATCTGGCTGCAGCAGCCCACGGGAGCGGGCGGCGATACACTTTATACTTTCAGCTATACGCCACAATTGATGACCTCAGTCTCCAACGGGATCGGCTCAACTACGACGGTTACCTATGCTCCGATCAACACCAATGGCAGCTTCTACACCAAGGGCAGCAGCGCGGTTTTTCCCGATCAGGACATCGATGGAGCGCTTTATGTTGTCAGCCGGGTGGACGCCAGCAATGGTCTTGGGACCTGCAATCCGTCGGTCAGCTACACAAACTGCTACAGCTCGACATACGCCTACGCCGGCGCGGTAACGAATGTCCAAGGCCGGGGATTTCTGGGCTTTACGCAAGTCGCCATTACCGACCTGCAGACCAACATCGAGCAAACCACCACTTATGCGACCGACTGCTACAGCATCAGCAGCACCTGCTACGATTTTCCTTTTGTCGGGTTGATCGTCTCGCAGACCAAACAGGAGATTGGTAATACCCATTATCTCAGCGACGTGGAAAACACTTACACTGACAATTCTATCGACCTCGCTGACTGCGGCGGCTTGAGTTCGACTCCCATCACGGGCGTTTATCAGGTCTGCCTCATTCAGAGCGTAACCTCGGGCTATGACCTCAACGATACGGCACTGTTTCCCACCACCACAACCACCTACACATATGATGGTGACGGCAACGCCCTGACCGTAGATGTGTCGGTTTCTGATGGCTCGTCCAAAGACGCCACCAACACCTATTCAGATGACCTAACTCACTGGCTTCTGGGCCGCCTCACCAGCACGTCGGTTACAAGCACCGTTGGCTCATCCACGCTGACGCGACAATCCTCCTTCTCTTACGATACAGGTCTTGGCTCGGGAAACACGGGATTACTCTTGGAGGAATCTATCGAACCGGGCGTCTCGACCTGCAACAGCGGTTCGTCCTCATGCACGGTCACCACAAGCTATACCTTTGACGCCTTCGGTCATCGCGTCACTACGACTGTATTCGGCACTGGCATCACCACCCGCACCAGTTATGCGATCTATGATTCCTTAGGAGAGTTTCAGGGCGAGGGTATCAATGCCTTGGGCCAGTCCGAGACCTGGGTCTATGACGCACGATTCGGCAGTCCCACCAGCCATACCGGTCCCAACGGCCTCACCACCACCTGGACCTACGACACATTCGGCCGGATGACTTCGGAAGTCCGGCCGGGCTCCACCAAAACCACTCAGTCCTACAGCTATTGTTCCGGTTCCTGCCCGACCTATGGGCAGTTCTATGCCCAGAGCGAGATTGTCAATTCAGGGACAAGCGCGCAGATCGGGCCAATCACCGCCGTCTATTACGACATGCTCTCCCGATCCATCGCAACGGACACCCAGGGCTTCGATGGCAGCAATATTCGGCTCGCCACGATCTACGATGCCAACGGACGTGTCTATCAGACCAGCAGGCCCTATTTTACCATAGGAGGGACACCCAAATACACGACGTATACCTATGACGCGCTCGGAAGGGTGTATCAAGCGACCTTCCCCGATACCAGCCAGACCACCTACGGCTTCAACGGTCTAATCACCTCGGTCGAAAACAGCCTCAGCCAAACTACGACCACCACCAAAAACGCCCAGGGTCTCGCTGCTTCCGTCCAGGACGCGCTCATGACGGACAACACGACCTCCTACAGCTATGACGCCTTTGGAAACGTGCTCACCACGACCGATCCGGCCGGCAACGTCGTCACCAACAGTTACGACATCCGCGGCAACAAGATCGCATCCAACGATCCCGACATGGGAAATTGGAGCTATGCCTACGATGTGCTCGGCGAACTCACCAGCCAAACCGACGCCAAAATTCAGACGACGACCCTGACATACGACCTGCTGGGCCGCCCGCTCACGCGCACCGAGAACGGCCTCTACAGCGCTTGGACCTATGGCACCAATGCGGGCTTTCACAATGTCGGTAAGATGGTGGAGGCCCGAGCCTGCACCGCTTCCTCCTGCGGCACGGTGATCAGCACCAAGACTTTCACTTACGACAGTCTGACCCGCCCCAGCAACACCGTCATCGCCGCGAACGACAACAATTTTGCGTACAGCGAGACGTACAACACGACCAACGGGAAGCTCGCCAATCTGGCCTACCCGTCGGGCTTCTCGGTCAGTTACAGCTATAACGGCTATGGCTACGTCACCGGCATCACCGGCGCGGATGGCACGCCGATCTGGACCGCCAACGCGCGCGACGCCGAGTTGCATCTGACCTCCGAGCGGCAGGGCAACTACGTCACGACTACCCAGACCTTCGATCCCAACACCGGCTTGATTGAGACCCAGCAGGCAGGGCTTTCGGCGAGCGTGGCGAAACTTGCATACAGCTTTGACACCATCGGCAATCTCAAATCGCGCACGGACAGCGTGGAAGGCTTCACCGAGCAGTTCTGCTACGACAGCCTCAACCGGCTCACTAACTCCAATATGGGCAGCGCGTGTACCGGAGGAAAGACCGTCACCTATGACAGCATCGGCAACATCACCGACAAGTCCGACACCGGCAGCTACAGCTACGGTGGGGCCGGTCCCCATGGGGTCAGCAGCATCACCGGCACGGTGGATGGCCTTACCAATCCCAAATACAGCTACGACGAAAACGGCAATCTCACTTGCGTCTCCACCGGCTCGGGGTGCACTGGCACCATCGGACGCACGGTCCTTTCCACCAGCTTCAACATGGCGGGCGCCATCATCCAGGGCTCGAACAGCCTCAACCTGACCTACGACGATCAGCACCAGCGCATTATGCAGGTCAACACCGCCTCCGGCACAAGCACCACCTCGACCGTCTACCTGAACGATCCGGCCTCGGGCGCGATGAGCGAGGAGGTGACCAATTCCGGCACCACGCCAACCGACTGGGGCTCGTTCAACTGGCTTGGCGCACGCTGGGGCGGGACCACTGCCAGTGCCGTCCCGACCTGGGTGGATTATATCCAGGTGGACGGGCAGATCGTGGCCCAGAGGAGCGTCAAGTATCAAAGTGGCGCGCTATGGGGCTTTGAGAACTGGAACAGCTTCAGTTGGGGCACGCCCACTCCCGGCAGCAACTGGGGCGGCTTCAACTGGGGCTCTGGCACCTGGACCGGCCCGGTGGTGGTCTGGGAATATTTCACGCTCGATCACCTGAACTCGGTGGCTGTGGTCAGCGACCAGGGTGGCAATGTGCTCCAGCGTCTCTCCTACGATCCTTGGGGCAAGCAGCGCAACGCCAACGGCACCGACGCGGCCTGTGGCACCATCACCCCAAATACCACGCGCGGCTTCACCAACCAGGAGCAGATGCCGACCGCTTGCCTGGTCAACCTCAACGCGCGTCTCTACGACCCCAGCATTGGCAAGTTCCTGGCTGCGGACCCCGTAATGGGCGATCCTCTCACCCCCAATGCCTTTAACCGCTATGCCTATGTACTCAATAACCCGCTCAGCCTCGACGATCCGAGCGGGCTAATCCCAGACGAGTTTACCTATTCCACAGCGCCGCCAGTAGTCCCGTTTTTTGATGTGAGCGACAGCTTTACCGGTGCATCTGGAGGCAATGGTGGCCTGGGTGCCACGACAGGTCCCTATGCTGCATCGGGGCGCCAAGACTCAAGCACGTCGGTCGCTCAAAATCCCTCTGCCAGACCTACACAAGCCGGGATTGAATCTTCACCTAACACCGCTGCCGCTCAGGCGGAAACCGTTGTAGTGACCGGACAGGGCAATCCTTCCTACCAGGCGCCAGGTGGCAATACTCTTGGGGGCGGTGTTGAAACAGTAACAGTGACGGCGGTTAGGATCAAAGCGTCAGTAGCTGCCGGGTCTTCGAAACGACTAACCTCCGTCGATCCTTTGGCTTCGCCGGTGCAAATTGCTTTTGGACCAAAGAATGGCACAAATAACCAGCCAGGAGCGGTGTGTAGCGCCACGCTCACGAACCTGGGTAACAGCATGAGATCCGCAGCTTACTGGGGATCTGGTGTAG
>Ga0206869_1156_pt1 | contig 12056 bp, 19 predicted proteins | sample Alteio_BWOrgCont_35_FD_152618 | JGI IMG/M metagenome (GOLD analysis project Ga0206869, IMG submission 152618) | Enriched cells from forest soil in Barre Woods Harvard Forest LTER site, Petersham, Massachusetts, United States -... | ecosystem: Environmental > Terrestrial > Soil > Temperate forest >... | reverse complement strand
AAATGGCGAGCACAAAGATCACCAACACTCTTTACCTAACTGTCCTCCCAATGATCCAAATTGATGGTCAGGCTTTTGGGTTGACCCAACAAGTGCTTACTCTTATGCCCGAAAAGAATTTTGCCACCCGGTTCTTTATCGACGAGGTCAACAACTACATCCTGACCTTCCAGAATCGAACGAAATACCTCACTGGCGGCCACGTCAAAGACTATGAGTTCTTCCAAGAGCAACAGTCCGATGGCCGAATCATTGTGCGGGTCGTGCAATATGTCGAGTAATATCGGCACTCTTCCAGAACCTGCGGAGCAACCGACCGGATACAATCCGCCCACGCTTTTGGTTCCTTCGAGAAGATTTGTAATCCACCAGATCAGCGAGGCAGAACTAGATACGATTGCTGCCTCTGGCAGTTCTTTGGAACTTACCCTGTTTGGAATTTGCGCGGGGGCGGTCGTCTCTTTATTCATCACCATCACAACCGTGTCTATCCCGAGTCCACGCGCATTCGCGGCGTATGTCAGTTCCACCATCATTACCGCGCTAGCGGCTATGTTCTTTGGCTGGCGTGGCATTGGTGCGCATGTGGCGGGTCTGAAGAAACTGGCCGAGATCAGGCGTGGCAATCCGACAACCGTTAAGCCATAACCGGCTTCCAGCGATGGACAAAGGACCTATTCGTCAAAAAACTCGGTGCCGAAATCTCGCACGATTGCGTGGACCAGTGCGGAAGACTGGCTCAGGGCGTCCTCCAACACGATGCCATCGCAAGCGAGTCCAGTCTTATCGATTTGTACCGTCGTCATCAGTTGTACGTGCACGTCCACTTGACTTGGCACTGGTTTGGACAGATCAAAACGCAGAAGTTCTGTGCCATCTTTCATGGGCTTCCACTTGAGTTCCGTCATCACTTGATGAAACCGTTCTCCCGTAGGAACAATAACGGTGAATTTTGTAACGGCAACCTTTTGATCTGCGACGACCAGCAAGCGGTGTTTATCGATGATGTCCAACTGCGACAGAATCCAGATGTCGGCCTCTTCAGGAACGTCATAAGCACAGTACGGCTGACACTTCACGATCTCTGTCAGCGCAGTTGAGCTGATATGTGGCTTCACGAGACTTTTTACTCGCTCGTTAAACTTGGCTTCCGTGAGATAGATCGGGAAAAACGTTTGCTCGGCAGCCTTCATAGCAGCCCCGTTCTGGAGGGCAAGCTGATAAACGAGGTGGTCAAGGGCAGATCGAAGATTGTGAATACAGTCTCCGATGAGCAGCGGCAGCGCTGGGGTGGGTTTTTGGCTGCCCTTGAGTTTGATGATCAGGTGCTGCCCTTCATACTCCTGCTCCAAAGCGAGGGGAGCTTCAGCATTAGTAGACGAATCAAGCGCAACGCTAAGAGCAGCCTTAATATTGTCGAGGTGTGTGTCCGCTCTGCCAATTTTGGCACGTACAGATTCCAGCAGTGGGCTTTTCATTCGCCCATTGTTAGCGGCCGAAGCTCTCTCCCGTCCAGCATGGTTTGCCATTCTAGTTAATGCGAAGGGCGAGAGCAGAGAGCATGGATGGCGAGAAATCTGTGCCGCCGCATAGGAGCCGCGCCGCTTCGATGACGTATACCAAGGCGCGATTCGTGGTGAAGTTCGAGCCTCCGGTAACGAAGCGATGTTGTTCCTCTTCCTTCATAAATCGCAACGCATACTCGCTGGCTTCCCGCTTCAGCTGCTGCGGATCGCGTAGCTCCTCGTCGGATAAGGAAATGCCGCCGCATCCATCCCCCGGCGCTGCGGGCCGATAATTGGCCTGTTCGGCCATGTTGACGTAGGCTTCGGCGAAGCGGTTGACGAGTTCCTGCATCAGGGTCCTCCCTTGGTCTCACGTGCCTGCCCATCATAAAACGAATTGCGCAACTTCGGCTCAGGGCGCGTTTAAGGCGCAGGAGTGAGTGACTTTTTTGTCCAGCCGTGAGCATCGCGACCGAAAAGCCACGAAGCGAACCTCCGATTAAACCTGTTGACCTCTGCGCGGGATAAGTGCATCTTGGGTGTAGGAGATTCATGCCGCCCGTCCACGGATGGGACAAAGCAATGGCTCAGGACCTACGGTTCTGGGCCATTTTTGCGTTTCGGAGGTGAAATGCCGGTAGCAATAAATCCCAGAAGGGAAGACCTGAAGCGTGCCGCCGCTCGCTCTCGCGAGTGGAAACAATTCAGGCGCGATTTTATGTATTCTCAGAAATTCTTAGCTCACACATTGAAATGCAGCAGAAGGACCATCTGCGCCATTGAGAATGGACGCGAGAGCATCACTCCCCATGCCGACTTGTTGCGCAAATTTAGAGACCTGAAGCGACGGCATGAAAAGCAGGAAATGGACAACCGGCAAACTGTCTCGTCCGCATATATACACACACACCACCTCGATCTAGGGCAGGCCTGACACTTATGGAAGCAACCATCACCCCTATCATGGAACCGATCAGCGTACCGGGTCGGATCAGTGGTCACGAAGTAATCGCCGACTTACTCGACCGAGTTGCAGAAAGGTTGTCTACCTCATGCGACCTGAGGCAGAGCGATTCCTATGCCGCATATTCGGCGAAGGTCTCCGTGGAATTGCAACTCAGAGATGTAGACACCGTCTCCGCCTCTCAGCAGATCACGGTCGGCACACTCGACGCGGAACAACTATCGCAGCGCATCACGGTGACAGTGCCGCCTGTGTCGCCGGAAGAGGTCGCGGAGCGGTTGGGCTTACCTCAAACCGAGTCGCTAGAGCGCAGTGTTGATGGCAGTATGCCGGAGCCTGCGGCAGCGGCGGCTTCTAAGAGGCATTACACGCCGCGAGGAGCCGTGCCACTCGGCAGTCGAGGCTATAAGTAAAACGTGAGTTGTTATGTGGGTTTTGTAAGTGGACTTATTAACCAATTCGCATGAGAGCACCCAAAGATACGAGTGAACCACCGGTAAAGAGAGTACCAAAACGGCTGAGTGAACTACAGATCAAGAGAGCACCAATGTAAGTGAGTAAGCCACAGAGCAAAAGGAGCAGAAGTTTTATGCCAACAGTGCAAGAAGTTTTAAGACAGTCCGGCTTCAATGATGACGAGATCGCGGCGATGGATGGCCGAGCGATCACTGCCTTCAGCAGTGTGCTGTCCAGAGCGGAACAGGAAAAACAGGACAACATTAACTTTTACGAAAACAGTATTGTGCCGTCGCTGACGGCGTGGGATGAAGAAAAACAACGCATCGAGAACGAGAAAGCGCGAGTGGCGGCGGAAGCCGCCTTCTATCGCACCCAGGCCGAAGAAGCACGGAAGAGTGGATTCATTCCGGGCGATGCTCCTTCTTTCCAGACCCGCGATGGCCAAGGGCGCTACGTCGCAGGGTCGACGGGTTCCCCTGTATTCGAGCCGCAGGAAGTTATTAAAAAAGCCGGTGATGGTTTGGCCCTAATTGCAGATGTTGATTGGCGGCACAGGCAGCTCTTCGATAGACCCTTGCCGATTTCGCCCAGCGAACTTATCAGGCAGGCGGATGCACGCAGGCAGGACCCGATGACTTATGCGAGCCAAGCATTCGGCTTTACCCAGCGCGAGCAGGAACTTCAAAAGCAACAGCAGGAAGCGCACGACAGCAAGATTCGCACCGAGGCGGAAGCTGCGCGGGACCGGTTCTGGGCGGAGAGGACTGGATCGAATCCCGATGTCCGCCGGTCCGGGCGTAGCCCAGAAATGACCGACATAGCCCGAGCGACGAAAGCCGGAAAACTGCCCGACCCGCTGCTGCTGGGCGAGAACGAGCGCAGGCAGGCGACGCGGCAGGCGATCCGCAACGAGCTAGCAGATGGCTAGGCGAGTAACTCACGAATGCGAGGGGATGGGGTATGGGAAGTTCGGCCTTCATAAGTGGCTTTAACGCAGAACGAGAAGTCCGTGCTGATCGCCGCCAGAGAAAGCAGGCGCTCTCCGACGAGGAGCGCCAGTTTAAAGTCAGCGACCTGTACACGCAGGGACACGAGCTAGCACAACTTATCCCCTCGCTGAACGGAGAGCGCCGCGAGCAAGCGATGAAAGCCCTGACCGATGTCGAGCAAAGCATCGCCCAGATTTATCACCCGGACAACAACCCCGGCGCGATCCAGAAAGACTGGAACATGCTGGTGGGACTGGTCACCAGAAAGCCACGTCCAATTCCGCTCAATGTCAGTTACGATTCGACTGTAACTCCCGCTCTGACACTTCCTGCGGAAGGCGGCATGGCAAGCGGTGCGCCGGTCACCATTCCCGGTCGCACAGTCGATGTAAGACCAGCGCAAGAAACGATGACGCCGCAGCAACGCCAGACGATGGCGCGACGCGATGACGCAAGAAAGAAGGCGGAGATCGATGTGGAGGCCGCTGGACTCTCCCCGGAAGAAGAGACGCAGGGCAGACAGCAGTTAGATGAAGCCCACCTTGCATGGCAGCTTGACTGGGCTAAGCGCCACGGCATCGAGGGCGAAGCGCTGGACGAACTCACCCAGCATTTAGCGGGCGTGCCGACTCTTAAGTCGAAGCTGAAGCCGCTGGCCGGATCGAAGCCTTACAAAGGAAACGACGGACGTTACTACCAGTCGATGCAAGATCAGCAGACCGGCCAGATCGAGGCCGAGGCTATGCCGGAAGGCTACACGCCGCCGCCTCCCACCTCGGGGCCGATCCGGGCATGGAAGAAGAACCCGAAAGGCCAGATCGTTAGTGTCCTGTTAGACCGAGCGACTAATGCACCGATAGCGGGGACAGAGAACTCCGACATCCTGCCGCCGCCTTATTTAACGTTGAGAATCTCGCAGGACAATTACCACTTTATCGATGAGGACAATCAAATTCATTCGCTACCGGAAACGCGCACCAGTGGTCCCGCGCTCGGTGGTAGAGCACCATCTGGTGGTGGCAGAGCTTCGGGTGGTACATCGTCTGGAGCGCCATCTGCCGCAGCGGCAAGACCGAGAGCAGCCAGTGGTGACAGAGTGATCGGCGTCAAAGGTTCAGCCGCCTTAAATAAGGCACGGTCGAGTTATGGGGACGCGGTGAAACTTAAAACTTTGGCGGACAGCTTAGTAAAGAACCCTAACTCCGAGAAAGACGCGCTCTTCGTTCTAGCCCTGATCCGATCCGAAGCAGGCAGAGTCAATCAAAAAGAAATTGACTCAGTCTTTCAGGCGGGCGGAATTAGCGAAGGCCCGGCACGCTGGGCGGCGAAGGTTGGCCATGGCGAATTGTCGGCTACATTGCGTTCGTGGTTGCAGGGTTTCGCCAGCGATCAGGTGACTGCGGCGCAAGCGGTAGTGGACGAGCTACGCGCACCCGGCAAGGCCAAGGGAAATGAAGATGTATCCGACGATGAATTTCTTCAGGAGGTGAAGTGATATGCCGGAACAGGATATTTCGCAGGAGTGGAAATCATTCGACGACGCAAAGCGCAGCCGTCTGTTGTCGAAGATGTCTCCTGACCAAAAGAAGAATTTGCGGCGAGCCATCGAAGGCACGGGGCCGCACTCTCTGTCGGACCTCATCACCAACGACAAGGGCGAGGGCTTGTATCGGATGCTGCCCGCAACAGTGCAGGGATACACGGACGCGGCGAAGGAAATTAAAGTTCCCTTCAGCAAAGTTAAAAACGCGCAGGCTGCGGGTTACCAACTACACTTCGACGAGGTGCCGGGATACACGAAAGATTTCGCGCATCAGGGCGAAGGGCCGACGCTTTGGGAGAGAGGCCGTGATAACGCGCTATCGAATACCGAGCCGATCCCCGATACACCGCTGGAGTGGAACACGGGCGAGCACACCGTGGGCAGCTTCGCACGCTCTCTCCCTACCGCTCTGGGCAATGTGGCGCGGATGCCGCTCAACGCGATCAGCCGGACCAGCAGAGGTCTGGCAAGTATGCCCGACCAGTTAGCCCAGACAGCGAAGGACGCTTACGCGGGGAAAGGGCTGGATGCATTAGACCCGCTCGCCATGGTCAAGGGCGAGGTGGAAGGCTATCAGCAAGACGTTGACACACTCGGTCCCGCCGCCGCCTTCAGCAATGTGGCCGGGGACGCGGCCACCGTGTATCTGACGGGCAAGGCTGTGGAAGCGCCGGTGAAGGGCGTCAGGAGCCTGCCTGAGCTTAAGAGAGTGGCGCAGGAACGGTACGGGCCAGCCAGTGTATATGGACCACGCATCGCGGAAGTGGCCGAAGTGAATATCCCGGTGGGCATCGGCGAACAGTTTCCTCAGAGCGGGCCGGGGCGCACGTATACCCGCCTCAAACGCAAGGGCGTGCAGGCCCCGAAGTTTGAACGGTTCGAGCAGGTGCAGCAGGAGGCGGTGAAAAACGTCATCCGCAAAACCGCGCAGCGGACATCCGAAGTGATCGGCCCTTTGCAGGATGAACCAGCCACCGCCGTGAAGAGTGCCGCCGAGACTACATTCAACCGTGCGCGACCCATGTATGACGCGCTCGACGCCTCGCTCCGGACAGTCCCTGCCAGCTTTAAGGGCGCGTCCAAGATCGTGCAGCAGGCCATGGCGCGGGCAGTAAAGCTGGGCGTGAACGTCGGCGGGGAAGGGCCGGTGGATATAAGTAAGATCGTCCCCGAACAGGATGGCAGTATCCAGTGGGGAGGCTCCCGTATATCGAAGGCGAGCCATCCGGATCGCTGGGCGAAACTCGTTGACGATGGGATTATCGACGACAGAGGCCAAGGTACTCCGCTGTCCGCCGCTATGAAGGTGCGCAGCGAGTTACTCAAGATGCAGCGCATGTCAGCCGACGCTGCGCAGCGCTATGCCATCGGCAAAGAAGTGGACGGCCTGAACGATGCCATTAAGTCGTCGCTGAAGAATACGACGCTCCTCGACAACTGGACCGAGGCCAACCGGCTATGGAGTAAGGGCCATGCGTTGCGTGAAGTGGCCGACGCCATCAGGGATTCGACGAAAGGGACACCGCAAGCCGAGCAGCTTCCGGGGATAGCTCCGATCCCCGCGAAATTAGAGGCTACATCACTGGTCCGCAGGCTGAACACGCTGGCGGAAGACGGAGTTCTCAAACGCGCCTTTACTCCTGAGGAAGTGCGCAACCTGCGCCAGAGCGCAGACATTCTGGATCGCATTCAGCGCACTCATGTAGGCACGGGTGAGGGAGGAGGAGCAGCGCCACGGCGAGGACTGATCCATATCCTCACCGGCAGCAAAGCGCGGCTGGCCGGGGCAGGCGTAGGCGCGGGCGTAGGCGCGGTGGTCGGCGGACTGCGCGGAGCGGAACTCGGAGCCGGAGTCGGGGCGGGGTTGGTTTATCTTACCCAGTCCATCACCGAACCTATGCTGGCCAAGGCGATGACCCGCGTCGAAGGCGCGAAGTCACTCAAGGCAATTGAGGCGGCGAAGACTCCCGCCCAGTTGCAGACGGCCATGAAGACATTGGCAACGGTCGCGGCGGGGAGCGCGGCGCAGCAGCCGAAGACGCTCAAAGAACTGCAAGCGATAGCAGCAGCAAAGCGGCCAGCCGGATACGACGTATCGACCGGGACCAGTGCCTCGCAATAATTTCAAAGGAGAACGCATGCCGGGATTTCAAGGGACTGGAAAAGCGACACTCATCCGCGATAACCAGCAGCTATTTTTATTTCAGCAGGAAACCAATGTTACCGGCAGGCCAAGCATCGCTCTCCAACTGGAAAGAATTAATCGCTCTGCTTATCCATGGGGCATGTCGTTCCAGATTTCTTTTACCGACGTGAATGGTAACCCGGCTGATCCCGGAACGTTTGAGGTGACATCCAGACCTCGGATATCGATCAGTATATTCAGTACCGCACGATCAATTCATGGGTTGGAGGCGGAAGCCTGAACGCGAGTTTTGTCGGGCGCATCGAGCTACCCACCTTCTACGCCAAGTACATCCGCGCATTTGCTAAATCTCTGACCAATAAATTGGTGAATCGTAGTCATATACGCCACATTCGGTTGGCAGGGGTAGGAGGGCCTATGAATTCGCGATTGGGCCAGATTTCAGGGGCGCACTTGCAGGCGGCGTACTCGACTGCGGAGTAGCGGCAGGAAGCGCAGGCAGCTTCTTCACATCGGTTGCAGATGGGCCGCATTTTAAAGTGTTGGGATCGCAGCAAGCAGCGCCGCCTGTCTGGCAGGACTCACTCTGAACCTGCGTTGCCGTGAGCCAATCCCGTACTGCTGGATTCGTTGCAAGCAGCGGCTGCTTGAAGAGCGTTGTTGGGTATACCGGGTTCTGAGCGAAGAAAGTCAGCGCCGAATTGTTGATGACATTATCAAGAGCCAACACGATTGACTTGCCTGTGCTGTCTTTCCCAAACAGGAAGAACGCGCTATAAGCCCGCGATGTCCCTAAATAGCTCACATTCACAGTGAATGTCGCCACACGATTCCAGTAGGGGCCTTCGTCAGTGCCGCGAATAACACCGACTGCGTTCACGTCCCAGTTTTCACTGTCGAGTTCAGCTGGCAGCCACTGAGCCTCCGCGTTATTTTCGCGTGTGGCTGTGCCATCCTCTGCCGTATAGGTGTAGCCCGCCACTGCGACTCCCAGAATCTGGCCCATTGGCTTAGTCACTAGGTCTGAATACTTGCGGTCACCTAACTCCGCAACATTACCCACCCAGAAGTTACTGAGCTGGATGAGCATGTCCCCAGCCTGCAATTGCTGATTTAGTGTGGCGGTGGTGAGACTTGTTTTATTTTTCTGTACGGCCTGATGGACCGCTCTTAGCTGTATACCGTATGCGAGTCGCGCATATGCGGTTCGAACGGCCTGCTCTTCGGGCGACATCCCGGTTGCTGCATATATGCATGGAGTTAGCAAGAACCATAGAAGGACGATGATGCGGTGTAAGTTTGCTATCGGTTTTCCCATGGGTTTTCCTAGGGGTTGGATGTTTTACAGCTCAACAGAGGAAAGGATTCGCAGTAAGAGCTATTACTCAGCTAAAGGGGCCGGGGACATAGAACCTCTTATTGAGCCGGTCGCAATTCTTCATGGGGCGCAGTAGTCGAGTCAAGGGAAAAAGGGGGACAGTGTACCAACGTAACCAAAGTACGGTACATCTCCGTAAAACCTATTTATAGGTGATTGGCCGCGCAAAACCATAAGCCGGTGCGAGCTATCAAAAAAAGTCCACCCGCATCCAGTCCCTGTTGAGTCATGAACCCTGCTATCTTCTCTATTCATGAGCAAAGTCTCCTTCGTAGGGGCACATGCAAAGATTGAACGGGCCAAAGAGCACATCCGTGATTTGGACAGAGAAACTGCTGCTTTCCTTGCGCTCAACCCATATAAGGTCACGCCCGAGTTTTACGTCGAACACAACGCCACTGCTTATTTTCTGGACGAGTTCCAACCGATACCTGTCCACATCCCTCTGCTGGCTGGGGATGCTGCTCATAACCTCCGTACTGCCCTTGATTACCTTGCTTACAGCCTGATTCCCAAGGGTGCGAGTAGCACTCCTGAGACGCACATCTACTTCCCGATCTGCAAGGGTCTGGAGGAATACAGAACCGAATCTGTCAGAAAAACAAAGGGAATGCCCAAGGAGGCTAAAGAGCGAATAGACGCTTTTAAGCCTTACGCTGGAGGGGATAACCGCTTGTGGGAACTCCACCAACTTGACATTATTGACAAGCATCGTTTGCTTATGACAACGGCGACAATTGTCACCGAGATGGGATTCACAATTGACACCCAATACGTTGAGGCCGCCTTCAAGGGGCTGTTCAAGCTCCCACCTGATGCAATCCCGAAGCGGACGATCAATTTTCCTGCACCTAAGCCGCTGTTTTCTATGGAAAAGGGCGCACTGCTCTGCTCGGTCAATGGGAATTTTGAAACAGATCAGCGCGTAAATTTAATCTTCGATGTAGCGTTCGGAGAGTCTGAGGTTTTCAGTGGTAAGCCTATTCTCGCGACACTTGTGGAACTCACTGATCTGGTTGAGAGCATACTTCTGGCTTTTGAATGAGTTTTCTATCACTCCTGCATAGGGTTACGTACTAACATGGCGCGTTCTTCCAGCGTCAGGTTAGGTAACAGTCGGCGAATCTGATCCAACGCCGATAGCTTCTTGTGAAGTCCGGCCTCGATGGCGGCGGCACGGGCGGATGGGAACTCACCACGCGCCAACGCTTCGGCAATCTCCGGATGGTCGCGCTTCAGGCGGGCGACGATGTAACTGGCGCTATGACCGCGAGCAGAGGTGCTGTTATCACCTCTAAAGCTGGTTACATTGTCACTAGCTTTATTCCCGCGCCCGCCTTTTGCACCAGCCTCGGCATGGGTTGCCAATGGAGGCACATTGGGGTCAGCGGCAAGGTCTTGGGCCAGCCGCGCTCTCAGTTGCCGCTGGGAGATGCCGAGTTCCGCCTTTAGATAGGCGTCGAGGGTTTCTTGCGAAATCCCGCCTCGATAGTCGCCACTGGAGGCGTCGGATGGGTCGGATGGAAGTAAGAGCGTCGTACCTGAAATTTAACTTCCAGCGCGTCAGTCCTCTTTGTGGCTGGCTTTAATTGCGGCCAGTTCCGCCTCAAACGTTGATAGCAACTCCGTTGGCAAATGCCCGATCATCCTCGCCCACGTCCGCATGCGATCCGGCCCGACGGGGCTATACAGATCGTCACCCGCAAGGACCAGGACGCCGCGCACTTCCCCGTAGACGACGGCTCCGAATGCGATCACCTTTTTGTGCCCCTGCCCGAAAGCTTCAAGTTGCAGTTCCATGTCGGTGATTGCGGCTCGTAGATTCGTCATCGCTATGTCTATGCTTCGCGCCACTGGGTAACCTCGCATCACTTGAGATTAATTTTGTACGCTTTGTTACTTTTGCCGCGCTATCGCATTTTCTTCATCGATGCGGCGCAACATTCGCTCGTACGGGTTCTCTCGCGCAGGCTCTCGGGGCTCATCCGCAGGTTTTTCCGGCTGCTTACTTCCCGGTTTTTTCTTACTAACTTTCTTAGTTTCGGTCATGGTCCTCCTTCTCGCTTGCAGTGCCGTCGGCTAGCATCAACGAATCCGCCTTATGGCGGCCCGTGTAATTTAAATCCGGCCACTGGACGATTACGCGCTCGCGTTGCATTCCACAGACGATTCCCGGTACATCGGAAGGACAGGACTTCAACAGCACTTTTGCCCCGACTTCGAACGGCATCGTGGGCTTTGCCGGTTTCTGTCCGGGCAGCTGAGCTTCGTTTCTCACTTCACACCTCCTAAAATTGTTGTGGCGTAGGTTACGGCGGCGTCGCGGTCGGCAAACGAAATCAAAGCGGGACCGCCTTGGTCGAGATACAGCCAGCTACTACCGCCCCAGAGTAAATCCGGATCGCGGCTGTTGATGATGATGAAGCGTCCTGTAAGGGCGTCCTGCGCGATCTGGTAGCGCATAGTTAAGCTCCTCCTCCGTCTACATGGTTGCGCCCGGTCGTCTACGGTTCGCGTGTTTAAAACAATCGGTCCCACCGGCTCAGTTCCCAACGCCACGGGCCACGCCTGCCAGCGCGGCTGCGGACGACGTTTAAACGCCTGGCGGCCCTTTCCAAAGTGCGGATATGCATGCCGCTGTGCGCTATCAAGTCGCCGACGAGTCGCGGCCCGCTGCGAAGCTGCGCCCTGATATAAGCCACTGCCAAGTCAATGTCTGGTCGCCGTTCCATAGTTGGCCCGCCTGTCGTCTATTAAATTTTCGCTTGTCGTCCATTGGCTCTGTCCCTGCCGCCTGCGCTCCTGTAGCAGCCCATCGCGCTGCGTCGCTACTGCACGTTTCAGCTTTATCTTCAGCTCGTTTTTTACCTTTACTTCCATTGCTTTACCGAAGCTTCTTTCCATCAGCCCCGGCCCTCGATCAAATGTGCGGGATGAATGCATTGGCCGCTAAATCGGCCATAAACCCCGGTGTCGTGCAGTAGGTTGTCGGGATGGCGGTGATGGTGCTGTTCATTGCAGTTCCTCCTTTTCGTCTGCATAGCCTTTCTCCTCAGTTCCGCCAGCCCGCGC
>Ga0206869_1148_pt2 | contig 12179 bp, 12 predicted proteins | sample Alteio_BWOrgCont_35_FD_152618 | JGI IMG/M metagenome (GOLD analysis project Ga0206869, IMG submission 152618) | Enriched cells from forest soil in Barre Woods Harvard Forest LTER site, Petersham, Massachusetts, United States -... | ecosystem: Environmental > Terrestrial > Soil > Temperate forest >... | reverse complement strand
GTCACAACATCATTTTCTATGATTAAATCTTCCGCGGCTTGTTGGAAAATTAATAAATTTTCTTGTTGTTCTAACATGCCACGAATCGCTGCTTTATAAAGAACGCGATCTGCTTGCGCTCGCGTTGCTCTCACTGCTGGGCCTTTACTCGCATTGAGCGTGCGGAAATGAATGCCCGCTTGATCAATTGCTTTCGCCATTGCACCGCCCATGGCATCCACTTCCTTCACTAAATGACCTTTACCGATGCCGCCTATCGATGGATTGCACGACATTTGACCTAGCGTTTCCACATTATGAGTAAGCAATAACGTTTTCGCGCCCATGCGAGCAGCCGCGAGTGCTGCTTCTGTGCCTGCGTGGCCTCCGCCTATGACAATGACATCAAACGTTTTATTAATATCGAGCATGGTGGTCTCTGTTCATTCTAGTTTGGTGCAATTGTACAATAGATGCCCTTGATGTAAAGGTGCTTATTGACGTCACACCGAGCTATTAGATAGAAGTATGGGTTGTTGAGAAGGATAGTAGGGTTTATGTCTCAGAATGTACAGATCTGGAATGCCATGTATAATCGTCCATCAGTTTTAATACGAAAAACGAGGGTCACATGATCAAAACAGCTTCGGCTGATGTGGTGATATTCGGTGGTGGTGTTGCAGGTTTGTGGTTGCTGAACCGTTTGCGTCAATCAGGAATGTCTGCGTTTCTTTTTGAGTCTCATACACTAGGCGGCGGACAAACCAATAAATCGCAAGGCATTATTCACGGCGGTACCAAGTATGCATTGCAAGGTCATTTAACGAGTGACATGCTCGCGATGACGGAAATGCCGGCATTATGGCATGACTGTTTACAAGGTAGAGGCGAATTAAATTTATCTGCCGTTCCAATATTATCCGCCAAACAATATTTATGGTCCGAAACTAAGTTTGGATCTAAACTGACAAAATTTTTTGCGAGTGCTGCTTTAAGCAGCACAGTTGAATCATTAGATCGACAAACATATCCCACTATTTTTCAGCATATGCAATTTAAAGGCGAAGTATTTGCTTTAAATGAAATGGTCATCGACGTACCTGCTCTCGTGCGTGAATTAGTGAAAGCAAATCAAGATGCGGTTTTTAAAATTGAATTACTGACACAAGATGGACTGCACTTCGATGAACAAGGTCATTTAATTTCTGCAACCATTTATGCTGCGGGACAAGCTGTCTCTGTCTCAGCCCAGCATTTTGTTTTTACCGCAGGCGCTGGCAATGAAATGATTACGCGTAAATTAAATCAGCCTGGACTTGCCATGCAGCGTCGACCATTACACATGGTATTAGTAAAAATGCCTGGCCTCAGTGCGTTGTATGCACATTGCTTAGGAATTGGCAGCAGACCTCGCATCACGATCACCACACATTACATGCAAGATGGCAGCACAGTTTGGTATTTAGGCGGTTTGCTTGCAGAAGATGGCGTACATCGCAGTAGTGACGCACAAATTATTGCAGCACAAAAAGAATTAAAACAATTATTTCCATGGGTCGATTTTTCAGATGCAGATTTCGCAACTTTTATGATTGATCGCGCCGAGCCTTCACAAAAAAATGGTTTTAAACCAGAAAATGCTTTTGTTAAAACAATCCAAAACATCACGGTTGCTTGGCCAACTAAATTGGTTTTAGCGCCGAATCTCGCACGCGAAGTGATGTATGAATTATCACAAAGGAATATCGCGCCTCAAGGGCTGGATGCGCGTGAATTGCGTGCTTGGCCAATGCCGCCAATTGCGTCACCCATTTGGGAGGAATTATTTTGCAAAAGCGTCGCCTAGGAAATACTGATCTTTGGGTGAGTCCAATTGGACTTGGTACTGTGAAATTTGGCCGCACACAAGGATTAAAATATCCACAACCCTTCGAGTTGCCAAGTGATCAACAACTTCATCATCTTTTATCTGTAGCAAAAGATCATGGCGTTAATTTGTTAGATACAGCACCTGCTTATGGATTAAGTGAAGAACGACTCGGTCAATTGTTGAAAGCTACGAGACAAGATTGGATTATTTCAACGAAAGCTGGCGAGCGATTTGAAAATGGCGAATCTGCATTTGATTTTTCATCATCAGCGATTATTAGAAGTGTTGACGAAAGTCTTCATAAATTAAAAACAGATTATCTTGATGTTGTGTTGATACATTCGAATGGCGATGATGAAAATATTATTCAGCAGCATGAAGTTTTCTTCACGTTAGCTCAGTTAAAACAAGCAGGAAAAATTCGCGTGTTTGGCATGTCGACTAAAACGATTGCTGGCGGTTTAATGACTGTAGACGCCGCTGATCTGGTGATGGTGACTTACAACACTGAAGAGATGAGTGATCTTGAAGTCATTACTGCAGCGCATCAAAAACAAAAAGGGATTTTTATTAAAAAAGCGTTGGTGAGTGGGCATATGAAGTTAACACCGAAAGAGCATGTTGATTTTGTGCTGCAGCAGCCGGGCGTGACGAGTGCGATTGTTGGGACGTTGAGTCATGAGCATTTGGTGGGGTTGATGTAATAACCGCTCACCCTGAGGAGGCGCGTTTTTTGCGCCGTCTCGAAGGGTTCTTCTAATTTTTCTGGAAACCCTTCGAGACGGCGCAAAAAACGCGCCTCCTCAGGGTGAGCGGATTAATTGATTACTTTAACTTTCCTATCAACTCCCGCTTCACCTCATACAACCCCTCTTCCAGCAGCACCATATTCTCTTTCTGTTCCTGCGCAATAAAATCCTTCACCGCCGCCATCGCATGCTGCCTTATTTCCGAAATCGGTTCTTGCGGAGAAATCAATTTACCGTTCTCAATGATTGGTTTTAACAAATCAACATAACCATCATAATCATTTAATTTAATATTTTTAGAGTGGTCTATGAGGATACCGGTTGGCGTATCCGAAATCCCTAAATCTAAATCGTAAATGACATCAGCAAGATATCGATCTTCATAAAAAAATCGTCTGACCTGATGTCGACCCGGATTAGAAATTTTAACTTCTTGTTCTGAAAGTTTGAGTTTGTTTTGCCATTTGCCAGATTTATCTGCGAGTGCTGAAAGTTTATAAACACCATCTAAAGCGGGATGATCATAAGCTGTTGCAAGATTGGTGCCAACGCCCCATGCAGAAATTTTTGCGCCCTGTTCTTTGAGACGCGTAATTGCATATTCATCTAGTGAATTGCTTGCCATGATGACTGTTTTAGTGAAGCCGGCATCATCAAGTAATTTTCTCGCTTTGATGCTGAGATTTGCCATGTCGCCTGAGTCAAGTCGTATACCTAACAAATCTTCGCCCACTTCACGCAGTTTGTTACCGACTAAAATGGCATTCTTAACACCTTCTAAAGAATTGTAAGTATCAACTAATAAATTGCAATGATGCGGCATGATATCCGCATAAGCTTGAAATGCTTCTAACTCACTTGGAAATGCAGTGACCCAACTGTGCGCGTGCGTGCCTCTCACTGGAATATGATAAAGTTTGCCTGCGAGTGTGTTCGATGTTGCAATGCAACCTCCAATATATGCAGCACGACTTGCAATCACAGCGCCATCTGGACCTTGTGCGCGGCGCATACCAAACTCAATGACCGGATCACCTTGCGCTGCTTGGCATACACGAGAAGCTTTAGTTGCGATCAACGTTTGGAAGTTCACCATATTTAAAAGTGCAGTTTCGATGAGCTGACATTGCAAAATGGGGCCTTGAATGCGTAATAAGGGTTCGTTAGGAAATACAATCGTGCCTTCTGGAATGGCATCGACATTGCAGGTGAATCTCAGATTTTGTAAATAATCGAGAAATGATTTATTAAAAAGTGGCTTGGCATGAAGTGTTTTAAGGCTTGCAAGATAATCAAGATCACTTGCTTCAAAACGCCAATCTGAGAGGTAGTCTATGACTGTGCCTAATCCGCAGCAAAGTGCGTAATGTCCTTTAAAAGGATTTTTACGGAAAATGAGATGAAAATTAGCTTGCTGCTCATGCATGCCAAGTTGATAGTAACCATAGGCCATAGTGAGCTGGTAGAAATCAGTTAACATGGGAGAATATTGTTTTGCAGTCACGTGCTCTTCCTCGTTCGGGGTATCCTTCAACTTGCGGATACATTTCTATTTTAGCAGGTCTAATGGTTAATGGTTGTTTCCAATCTAAATTACGCTCATTATAATGTGGTTTTTAATAATATCGATAGTGTGGTGTTTATGAGATTTAAACGATTGTTTTTAATTGTTTTGTTTTCGGCGACTTTGATGGGTTGTGCTCATCAAGGCGATAACAGTAATTACTTTTCTCATTTGAGTGAAAGTAATCAGAAAAAAGGAATGCGTTATCTATTAGGTTATGGTGTAAGACAAGATAATCAACAAGCATTTTATTATTTTCTCTTAGGAGCAAAAGAAGGTGATGCGCTTTCACAAAATGAAATCGCTTATCTTTATGCAGCAGGTAAAGGAACATCTCGTAGTTATTCAAAATCTTTTTATTGGTACAAAGAAGCAGCGAAACAAGGGTTAGCAAGCGCACAATATAATCTTGGTTTGATGTATCAAAAAGGTTTGGGTGTCAAAACGAATGTTGCGAAAGCAAGAGAATGGTATCAAAAATCAGCAGCGCGTGGGTTTAAACCGGCGATTGTTGCGTTAAAACAAAATATTTAAAATAAAAGACGAAGGTTTCAATGTCACACCAACCTCGTAAACGCTTTGGTCAGCATTTTTTGTGTGATCAAGGCGTCGTTCATCGCATCGTTGATGCAATTTCTCCTAAGCCGCATGAACATCTCGTTGAAATTGGGCCAGGACAAGGTGCGATCACCATTCCGATTTTAAGATTGGTGAAACACCTTGATGTGATCGAATTAGATAGAGATCTCATTCCAGAATTAGAAGAACGCAGTCGGAATGCGCGATCATTGCATGTGCATTTAGCGGATGCTTTATCATTTGATTTTGCAAGTTTAAAACAAGATGAACGCAAGCTCAGAGTGTTTGGTAATCTGCCTTACAATATTTCAACGCCTTTGCTTTTCCATATTTTGACTTTTGCACCGATTATTTCAGATATGATTTTTATGTTGCAAAAAGAAGTTGCATTGAGAATCGCAGCAGAACCTAGTTCTTCAGATTATGGTCGATTAAGCGTGATGGTGCAGTATCATTGCAAAGCGCAGTTACTTTTTAATGTAGGCAAAAATTCATTTTATCCACCGCCTAAAGTTGAATCGAGCATTATTCATTTAATTCCATATGCAACTTTACCTTTCATAGCGCATGATTATTGTTTATTTGAAAATATTGTGAAAGCAGCGTTTTCGCAACGTCGCAAGACTTTGCGTAATAGTTTAAGAGATCATATGACAGATGAAATGTGGGAACAATTAAGTGTAAGTTCTACTTTGCGTGCAGAAAATATTTCTGTTCAAGAATTTGTGCAAATTACCAATCTGTGTTTTGAAAACAAAATCGTTTGATGGAGTTCAATCATGTCAATTTATGCGATTGGCGATATCCAAGGATGTTTTAGCGCATTAGAACGTTTGCTGATTGAAATTCAATTTAATGAAAACGACGATGTGCTTTGGTTTACTGGCGATCTTGTCAATCGCGGTCCGTCATCATTAGAAACGTTACGTTTCGTAAAATCATTATCACATTCCCAAGTGACAGTTTTAGGTAATCACGATTTACATCTGCTTGCAGTCGTCTACGGCGTTCGTGAAAGTTTTAGCGGGGATACACTTAATCCCATTTTATCTGCATCTGACAAAATTGAATTAATTGAATGGCTGCGCTTTCAACCTTTAATGCACTACGATGACACATTTGGTTTTGCGATGGCGCATGCTGGTATTGCACCGCCTTGGTCTATCGTACAAGCATTGAAATATGCGCGTGAAGTTGAAACAGAATTGCGAAGTGAACACATCAAAGATTTATTGACGCATATGTACGGCAATCAACCTACTTTATGGAATGAAAATTTGTCAGGGATGGATCGCTTAAGATTAATCATTAATTATTTTACGCGCATGCGTTTTTGTGATCATGATGGCCGTTTAGATTTAACATACAAAGGTGATCTTGATCATAAACCTGCTGAATTAATTCCATGGTATGAAGTGCCTTATCGTGCGAGCGCTAAAGATAAAATTATTTTTGGCCATTGGGCAGCGTTAAATGGCGCAAGAAACATTGCGAATGTGTATCCGCTCGATACGGGTTGTGTATGGGGGAATTGTTTAACGGCGATGCGCTTGGAGGATAGAGAATATTTTAGTGTGAAGTGTTAAGGTTTTTTCGTGCCCGCGCCCGATTGCGTGCCCGTGCCCGTCTTTTAAGTATGTACAAAAACGGGCACGGGCACGCAACCGGGCGCGGGCACGAAAAAAACGGTGGGATGCAGTGCGTAACAGTTTAAGTGCGTTCAAATGTAATAAATGAATATCCATAAAGATTATTTTCATCCGCTTCATAATCTTGTCTTTCGCGTTCTTCCCATTCTTTAAAATCAATCTCCGGAAAAAACGCATCCCCCTCAAACTCATGATGAATAACCGTGAGATAGAGCCGATTAACCTGCGCTAACAATTGACGATAAATTTCAGCACCACCAATAATAAATAATTCAGAAGCATTTTGTTGATTGGCAATCGCTATCGCTTCTTGTAATGAAGAAACGACTTCACAACCAGGTGAAGTGTAATCCTGATTTCTCGTCAGAATAATATTCACACGATTGGGCAAAGATCGACCGATTGATTCATGCGTTTTTCGACCCATGAGTATCGCATGGCCAAGTGTCAAATTTTTAAAATGTTTGAGATCGGCAGGTAAATGCCATGGCAATTGATTATTTAAGCCGATGACACGGTTAGAGGACATTGCCGCAATGGCTGAGATGATAAGAGATTGTTTTGTTTTCATGTAGTGAATTATAGCGCCATGTTTTATGTAGTGATAGATAACTATAATATTTGTCAGTCGATTGCCATTTCGGGCGTGTGTCTTTAGGGTTATAAGAAAGATCATCGGGTTGAGCGCTAAGCGTTGTATTACTAAAAGCTAGACTTTCAGGATGATTATCGAAGTCCTTTGGTTTGTGCGTAGGCACATTAATAGGCTGACTAGGCTCAGATAAAGCCCGTAATACACTGACTGATGAGGCTGGAGATGGTTGATGCGAAGGTTTTACAACATCTTCTGGGACTTTAAGTTTTTTTGGTTGCATACCAAATACATTTTTTTTAATCCAATTGGAATAGAATTGATTAGATTCCTTGTCTACATATTCAAAAATCTTTAACGAAATACCAATCGCAACGCCTGTAAATAAGATAACGAGAGGCAAGGCACCCATGCTTGCAATCCCACCGCCAATGATCGCACTCGTCCCCAGTATGACTCCTACCAATACCAGCGCGCTCGCGACATTTTCTATACCCTTGAAAATCATCTTGCGATTAAGAGATGTATTTTTTTCTTTGAGCGGTTCTTTTTCTTTTAAGAGTTCTTGTTTACGAGCTAGTAATTCTTCTCGGCTTTTTTGCTGGTTTTCAATTTGAGTCAGGATCTCTTTATTAAGCTCTCTATTGGCTTCTGTGTTATCTTTTGGATCATGATGGGTATGGGTATAAGCTTTATCAAGCTTGTCTAAATACTCATTACTTTTATTTATTTTCGCATCTATTTCTGCAATTTCTTGCTTAATTTCATTCAACCGTTTTCTAATTACAATTTTATCTGCAACTTGCAAACCAAATTGAAATACAAAAACGGTCGTCATCACTGCACAAGAAACCACAGGCATGTATGCAATGCCAAGTAAGCCCGCAGCAAAGTAAGAAGCAAAATAAGTCGACGCAACACCAGCGCCGCCCATACTCAACAAAAAAGCGGCCGATTGAACGATGATTTTTGCTGTGCGATTCAAAGTTGTTTCTTTGTAATAAGCTTTAACAGCTTTGCATGCAGAGTTAAAAGCAATAAAACAATGTCCAATAAACGCAAATATACCAGTGACGATAGGTGTTAAGTTAAATAAAAATGGATTGGTGCGAGAAAGTCCAGCCCACAAGTCATCCATCAAATCGGAGATTTTGAAACCAATGGATAAGAAATTCGAAATAGACTGACCAAGGATTTTGAAAAATTGTCCTATTGATTTTAAAAATTTGTTGAATCGAACTATGACGATTGTATCTGGATGCAAGAGATGCTCTTGCTCTTCTTCATTCGTCAAACTTAATGATTTATTTTCTGTTAAACGAAGCATGTTTGATCCCGTTTGTTATTTCTTTTTATTATGGGGACTATTGTAATAAAGAACTGTGGTAGATTAATTAACTCAGACTTAAGGGGGCAATATTTTCCCGATTCGGATAGCGGCTCGGATCATACTTTCACTCTGGTCGTGAATTCAGTAAGATGTCACTTTATGTTTGTGAGCAGTTTCATGACTACCAAAATTATGCCTACTTTTCAACAAGTTGAAAATATTCTGACAACCGCCGCCGTTAAACTCCACCCATCAGAAGTACACGGATTAATTTGTGGTACGATTTGCAGCAGTCCAAAGGTTCCTAGCAACTGGGACGAAGTGCTAGGAGAGAATCTTCCCGAGAAAGTAATTGAAGTGATGAAAGCACTGTTTGAATTCACAGCTCAGCAATTACGTGATTTTTCATTCGATTTTACTTTGTTACTTCCCGATGACCACTCTCACCTACCCGTGCGTGCTGAAGCTTTAACTTTATGGTGCCAAGGGTTTTTGACTGGTCTTCATGAAGTCTATGAAGAACTCAAAACGCATGAAGCGACAGAAGTGGTTGAAGCCCTGAATGACTTAATCGAAATTGCAAAAATGAATTTTGAAGACGTGGTTCCAAGCGAAGAAGATGAATCGGCATATGTTGAATTAGTTGAATACGTTCGAATGGCAGTCATTCTCATTTATCAAACAATGAATGAAGCGGAACTTCCAGTCATCCAATCAGACGTTGTAAAACATCTACACTAACACTCACGGTTATCGTTGGAAGGAAAACATATGATTAAACTGTCTGAATATGCAAAACGACGCAAAGATTTCATGCAACAAGTTGGTCCTTCTGGTGTTGTCATTATCGCTTCAGCGCCAGAACGTCCTCGCAATGGCGACGCATTCTATCCTTACCGACAAAACAGTGACTTCTATTATTTAACCGGATTTGAAGAACCTGAAGCTGTATTAGTGTTAGCACCTAAACGCAAAGAAGGTGAATTCATTTTATTTAATCGTGTTCGTGATCGCGATCACGAAATTTGGGATGGACCACGTGCAGGCCAAGAAGGCGCAGTTCATGATTTTCAAGCAGACCAATCTTTTCCAATCAGTCAATTAAATGACTTATTACCTGAATTTTTAATTGGAAGAGAAACGATTCATTATACTTTAGGATTGAATCGTGATTTTGATAAAACATTATTAAATAATTTGAATAAAGTGAGAGGCAAGATTCGCGGCGGGTTACAATCGCCAAATGGTTTCATCGATATTTCAAACTTACATGAAATGCGTTTGCTTAAAAGCGCGAGTGAAATTGCAGTCATGCAAAAAGCCGTGGATATCACTCACAAAGCGCATGTGCGCGCTATGGCATTTTGTAAGCCAGGCGTTTATGAATATCAACTCGAAGCTGAATTGATGTATGAATTTCAACGAAATGGTGCGCGCTCTCCCGCTTACAATTCTATTGTTGGCTCGGGTCGCAATACTTGTATCTTACATTACATCAGTAACAATCAAAAAATTGCAGATGGCGATCTCGTTCTTATTGATGCCGGTGCAGAATATCAAAATTATGCTGCTGACATTACGCGAACTTTCCCAGCAAATGGCAAGTTTACCAGTGAACAACGTGCCGTTTATGACATTGTGTTAGAAGCACAATTAGCTGCAATTAAAAGTATTAAACCAGGTGCATCATGGGTGAGTGCACAAGACATTATTGTCAAAATCATGACGCAAGGTTTAGTCGATTTAGGCATTTTAAAAGGCAGTGTCGAAACACTTATTGAAAAAGAAGCGTATCTTCCATATTACATGCACCGATCTGGACATTGGTTAGGTTTAGATGTGCACGACGTTGGGCGATATCGAGTGCATACGAAATGGCGGCCATTAGAACAAGGCATGGTATTTACAGTTGAACCAGGTTTGTATTTATCTTCTGATATTCCAGGTCTTGCAAAACGCTGGCATCATATCGGTGTGCGTATCGAAGATAATGTCGTCGTGACTGAAAAAGGTCATCAAGTTCTTAGCAATTCAATCCCAAAAACAGTTACTGAAATTGAAGCATTAATGGCAAATTGATCTCATGCAACACTATGATTTAATCATTGTTGGTGGTGGATTAGTTGGGACTGGTCTTGCAGTCGCATTACGTGATGCTGGTATGCGCATTGCTTTAATTGATGCGCGTACGCCCAGCCATGATGATCCACGCCTATTCGGATTGAATATTGGAAGCTGCAATTTTTTAAAAAATTTAGGTGTGTGGGAAGATTTATCGCAACACGCTTTTGCAATTCATGAAGTGCATGTTTCTTCAAAAGGACATTTTGGCAGTGTGCGCTTAACGAATGATGACATTCATTTACCATCACTAGGCTATGTGATACCAGCTAAATGGCTAGAACTTACTTTAAATGCAAAATTGCAATCACAAACGCATTGTACGTTGTATCAACCAGCCACTGTTTTGTCATTAGACTTGCAACCCAATAAATCTGTATTAACAGTAAAACAAGATCAGGCAGAAATATCTTTATCTGCGCCAATTGTCATTGGCGCCGATGGAACATCTTCGACGATACGTGAGCAATGTCATATCAACGCCGATATCCATGATTATCAACAAACAGCGATTGTGACGAAATTAACACTCAAGCGCCCACATTTGCATACTGCTCACGAGCGCTTTGTAACGCAAGGTGCGATTGCATTATTACCGCTTAATCATGAGGAATGCGCGTGCATTTGGTCGGCAGCAACTACGCATGCAGATGAATTAATGTCATTATCTGAAGCGAACTATGTGCATGCATTGCAAACTCACTTCGGAACACGTGCCGGAAAATTTATACGCATCACTAAGCGTCATCAATTTCCGCTGCGTATGGTGAAAGCAGAAACGGCAGTGAAAGATGGCGTTTACTTATTAGGAAATGCAGCCCATACTTTCCATCCCATTGCTGCGCAAGGATTTAATTTGGCAATGTATGAAGTTGCAGTGTTAGTCGAAGCGATCTTAAAGAAGCGGGAGCTTCATGAGCCATTTACATCCAAAGATTTACTAACTGTTTATGAGCAAACTCAAAAACAACAATCAGTTAGTCTGCGAATATCTCATGGATTATCTGATGGCTTATTTGGTTCTACATTTTTTCAAGGTATCGCACTACCCATTGGCTTGACCGGATTAAATATATTAACGCCAATTAAAAAGCATTTTTTAAATCGTATGTTAGGCCGAAGTGGCCGCGTACCAAGATTGTTACTGAGTGAGATCACGTAATGGCAAATGAAAAAAAGGATTTTTCAGCAGAACTCATCAATATCACAAAACAATTACTGATTGATTCAGGCGAATACCATGATCGCGAAATTTCATTAGATCATTCTATGCAACGCCATTTAGGAATTGATAGTTTAAGTCGCGCAGAATTATTTAGGCGTATTGAAAAGTCATTGGGCGTGCGTTTTCCTGACCACTTACTGGTTCAAGTTGAAACCCTACGTGATATAGCTAACTATCTTGAATATGATTCACCAGAAAAATATGCAAATCCTCTTAAAACGGTGTCACATGGTAGTCCGGTTGCCATTTCTATCAAACATGCACATAGCTTAGTTGAAGTGTTAGAATTATATGCTGCGAACGCTCCAGATAAACCACATATTTATTTTCAAAATGAACAAGGCAAACAAGAAATCATTACGTACGGACAGCTCTATCAACAAGCGTGCCAAGTAGCACAGGGTTTGCGAGCTGTGGGAATGTATGAAGGTGATACGGTTGCGATTATGCAACCTACACACCCTGATTTTTTCTATGCATTTTTTGGTGTGTTATTTGCTGGTGGTACACCTGTTCCTATT
>Ga0206869_1155_pt1 | contig 12262 bp, 7 predicted proteins | sample Alteio_BWOrgCont_35_FD_152618 | JGI IMG/M metagenome (GOLD analysis project Ga0206869, IMG submission 152618) | Enriched cells from forest soil in Barre Woods Harvard Forest LTER site, Petersham, Massachusetts, United States -... | ecosystem: Environmental > Terrestrial > Soil > Temperate forest > O... | reverse complement strand
CGGCCGACCCGTCGATGAAAGTCACATCGCCAGTCGGAGTCCCCGAGCCGCCGGGGACCGCGGCGACGCTGGCCGTGAAGGTGACGGTTTGTCCATAGGTGGAGGGGCTGACCAGCGACAGGCTGATGGAGTCGTGATTGAGGCCGACGCCCTGATTGAACGGGGCGGATGTCGTCCCTGCATAGGCGTCGTCGCCTGAATAGACCGCGGTGATCAGGTTTGAGCCTTGCGACAGCGACGTTGTCGCCAATGTTGCCTTGCCCGAGCCGTCCAGGGTGACGGTTCCCAGCGCGGTGGAACCGTCCATGAACACGATCGATCCGGTGGCGACCCATGTCGAACCCGAGGGGGGGACGACAGTGCCGGTGAAGGTCACGGTTTGCGAAGTCGTCTTCACATTGGGGTTCGAGGAACTCAAGTCGACCGTCGCGGGCAGGCCGTCAAAGGTGAATCCGGCCGACGCGATGCCGTTGGCGATGGCGTTGATGGTGTAGTTGGAACCGATTCCGGCGGGGAGGACATATTGGACGGCTTCGGGGGTGTCGCCGGTGGCGACTCCAGTGCTGCTCCAGTTGTAGGAACGGGCGTAAGAGACGTCGCCGGTGGCGGAGTCGGTGAGGCTGATGATCGGATAGTTGCTGGCCATTTCGTTGTTGCCGCCGAAGGAAGCGCCTTCGGAGATGCCGTTGATCTGCGTACCGGTGAGGGTGAAGGAGCCGTCGGCGTTGGCGACGATGCTGCTGACGGTCGGTCTCCAGGCGTCGTTGGGTGTGCCGTCGGGGGTGAAGAGGCTGAAGAATTCGCCTTGGGTGGTCAGCATGGTCTGGCCGTTGGGGAGCATCAGGAACGTGTCGACATTGGAGGAGGAGCCTTGGAGAGAGTTGCTTAGATTGGGCTCGGTGACGCCGACATTGGCGAGGATGTTGTTGCTGGGGTCGTAGGTCAAGGCGATCGTGGGCGGGGCGAAAGTGCCGTTGTTGGCGCTGGCGAGGAAGAGGACCTGGCCATTGGGGAGCATGACGGCGGGGGCGCCGGGTTGCCCCAGGCCCGGGGGCATGTCGGGTCCGGCGACCCATGTGCCCGGATCGGTCAGGACGGCCGGCGGCGTGTAGATCGCGGTGTGTCCCGAAGCGCCCAGGAAAATGGCGCTTCCGTTGGGGAGGAGTTCGCCTGCGCCCAGCAGATTGAGGTCGTCTTCCAGCGCGACCGGGACCGGGCCGGTTTCGACCCATTCATTGAGCGAGGGGATATACCGCTGGGCATGCTGGGAATCGAACGCGTCGTAGGAAAGGATGCTTCCGTCGGCCAGCTTGACCCAAGTTTCCTGGGCGCTCTGGTCGTCATCGAGCTTGGTTGCGCCGGGGGACCATGTATTGGTGGTGGGATCGTAGATGAAAGTCTGAGCGTTCAATGGATCGCCACACAGGATGTTGCCGTCGGGAAGGACTTCCGAAGGGGTGTTGCCGAAACTGGTATCCGGGAAGGGGGCGATCGGGGTCCATGTATTGGTGGCGGGATCGTAGATTTCGCCGGTGTTGTCTTCGGACTCGTTGAGGCTGGGTCCGGAAAGTTCGCCGCCGAGAACAAAGACGCGGCCATCGGGCAGGACGTCGGAGGTGAAGTAAAGCCGTTGCTCGCTCATGCTGGCAAGCTGGGTCCAGGCGCCGTCGAGGTAGTTTCCGCTCGAGTCGGGCGTGAGCTTGTACCAGACGGACAGGTCGGGGGCTCCCTGGCCGGCCTGGACCATGACGGAACCGTCGGGCAGCAGAATCGCGAGTCCCAGGTTAGTGGGCACGTCCGTCTGCGTGACGAACGTACCGCCCAGGATCACGTTGAAGGAATTGGAGTCGATGGTGCTGAATCCCGAGGCGCTGGCGGCGAGGGTGTAGTTGAGGCCGATCTTGTCGATCGCGACATACATGGTGGCCACGCCGTCGGTGGCGTTGAGCGTTTGCGTTCCCGACAGGGTCGCGCCGGACGGATTATTGCCCAGGTCGATTGTGATGGAGCCGCTGTAATTGGGATCCACGTTGCCGTATTGGTCCAAGGCGTCGACCGTGACGGGAAATAGCCCAAGGGTACTCTGGTTGGATACGTTGACCAACGACAAATGCGTGGCGGCCTGGCCGGTGACGTCGAACGGGGCGGCGGTCACCCAGTACGCCGCGTCGGCAGTCATTAAAAGGGTGTCGCCGGTATCGGCGTGTGTGGTTGAAATGCCTGAAAACGTGGCGACTCCGTTGACGGCCGTGGCCGTCAGCGTACCCGACAGATCGGGCATGACGTTGTCCGTGGCGTTGAGGAGGGCATCGACGGTCACGACGCCATCGAATGACGTGTCGACGTCGCCGGTCCCGTCCTCGGCGGTGACGGAGAAACCAAAGGGGTCGCCCGCCGTGACGCTTGACGGCGGCTGGGTCGTCACCGTCAGATGATCGACGACGGGGGCGGTGGACGCGACCATGTCGCTGGCCAGCGCGGGGGCAATGGGAGTTCCGAGGCCGGTGATCAGGTCGTATCCGGGCGTGGCCGGGTTGCCGGCGGCTCCGACCGCGTCGTTGACCGTGATGTCGTGGAAATCGCTTGAATAATCAATTGAATAGAGCCGGGGCAACGTCTGGGATGGGCCGTCGAGGGTTGAGTTGCCGGCGGCGACGCTGGCCTGGTCGATGATTGAGGTAAATGCGGCCCATAGCGGGCAGGCAAGGCTGGTCCCGCCGATGTTCACCCAGGGCGCCGAACTTCCCGCGTCGAACGAATCGACGATCGACACGCCGGTGGAGGAAGCGGCGTCGGCGGAGACGTCCGGAACCATGCGGTTGGTGCCGCTGATGGTCACGCCGACCTGGAAGGACGGCTTGGATTCATAGCTGCTGACGCCGCCGCCAGAACCGTACCAGGCGGTCTCAGAGGAATAGTCTCCGGAGATGTCGGAGGTGTAAAGGGCGGTGCCGCCGACGGCGACGACGTTGGGTGAGACCGAGGGATATAGGGGGCCTTCTATCGCCCCCTTGTCGCCGGTGGCGGCGAAGAAGGTCACGCCGTTGTGGCCGCTGGGCGTCGTTAAATCTGAGTCGTACGCGGTTTCTCCGGGAAACTCAGGGCCGCCGAAACTCATGGAAACCACGGAAACGCCCGGGAGGTCGGCGGCGGTGACGGCGGCGGTCATGAGATCGGGATAGGTAATTGCATTGGCTTCGACAAGCACGATGTCGGCTCCGGGCGCCACCGCGTGCGCCCATTGCACGTCGAGGGATTCCTCAGCCGCCGATTGATCTTTTGCCTCGTTTGGATCGGTTCCGGGCAGCGTCGTCCCGCCGTTCTGGTTCAGGACGGTCAGAGACGGCGGGTTGGGCAGGCCGTACGTCGAATCGAATAGCTGGAGGTCGGTCAGGACGGTCGGGTCGTCATAGGGGTCGACGATGGCGATCGTCTGGCCCGTGCCGTCGCCGGCGGCGCCGTTGACCTGGATGTTGTCGAAACCGTAGGCGTGATCCAATTGCGCGGGGGTGAAAAAGTTGCCGACCGGGGTCGTGGTGCCGAGTAAAAGCCCGTCCGTCCCCAGCGGGCTATAAAGCACAAAGGTGGGCTTGATGATGCCGGATCCCGACAACAGGGCGCGCGGCTCAAGCTGCTCCATCTGCTTCCACGCCGACTGGACGCGGTGGCGACGACGCGGGAATTGCTTGGTGAGGGCCGCCAAAAAGCCAACGGAAAAAGAGGAGAGCAGGCTCATCGCGTTGTTCCAGTTAATGGTGTTGTCTGAACCGTCGGACATCACAAGAGCCCGCCCAGTCGTGACACTCTACCGTATTTCATTCCGGCGGAGGAAGAAAAGACTCATGTCCCGGGATAGGCCTCTTTTCTCCACCGGCGCGTTACGCCTTCGCCTGCGACGACAGCTCAATGAAAACCCGCGCCTTCTTGGGGTCGCGGCTCTTCTTCTCCAGGTCCGCAGCGCTGACGGCGTTGCCAGCCTCGGCTTCCTTGAGCATCGCATCGCCGGTCTCTCGCTTGATGTCCTGGGCGCCTTGAACCCGCCCGCGAAATCCGTGACAAGAAAACGACCATGTTTGAAAATGGTAGACATCGCACCCCGATTCGATCAGGGAGATTGTTTGGGAAAGTTATATTATCGTTAGCAACCATCGCGATGTCTTGAAGCATTGGTCAACGAGTCATTAAACTCAACCCATAATTTCACCATGACTTAAAAATTATAAACCAGCGCCGAAGTGTGACGGTCCATTCGGCGAAACACTCCGAAAAAAGTGCTATATGGTGTCTTGTCACTTCGGCGAACCGGTTTCGCCGACGCGAATGGAGACAAGGGGAGCCGGGCACACGAGGTGCATTGGACACAGTAGGCCGAACATAACGCTAAATATCAAGCCGAATGTTGTGGAAATGTTCACGATATTCGAAAAATTCGCCGGGCTCACCTATTCGCGACCAATTCCCTCGACCCGCGCATCTGATCGATCTCGCGTAGGCTCCGAAGTTTGTAGCTTCGCAAATCTTCCATGCCGTATTGCCTGGTCAATTCCCTGGCGCTCACGCCGGGGCGCCTGGCGCGGATCACGTACCACTGTTCGCGTTCCATCCATTTTTCGATGAAGATGTCGTCCGCGTGTTCCTTGAGCAGCTTGTCTTTCTTTTCCCAGTTGAAATTCTGATGGAAGATGCAGCGGTCGAGGTCGAGCGTGATGCGGGCGACGTTCATGTCGGGGCTGGATTTGTCCAGGAGCAGGACCCCGGTGATGTCGTAGACCAGGCAGTCGCGGGTCAGGGTTGAGCTCAGAATGTAGTACTGATAATTGATGGCGTGCGCCTGCAGCGAAATGCCCGCGGAATAGGCGCTCGACCAGACAACCAGTTCGGCGCCCTGCTGGGCCAGCGCTTCCCAGACAGGCGGAAAGTTGGCGTCAAAACAAGTCGCCAGCCCGACCTTCCCAAAGTCGGTCTCGAACACGGGCACGGTCCGCCCGACTTCGCACGCGGGCTTGAGATTGAACTCGTCCCAGTAGGGATAGGCCTTGTCGTACATGCCCGCGATCGCGCCCTTACGGTCGATTAGGACCGCGGTGTTGAACCGGCGTTCGGCGTCGAGGCGATAGATCGGGCAACTGAGGTAGGTCGAGTGTTTGGCCGCCAGGGCCGACATGGCGCGGATCGAAGGCCCGTCCAGCGCTTCTACGCCGTCGCCCGACCAGATTTCTGGGAGCACGATCAGATCGCATCCCTTGGCGGCCTCTTCGTCCACCGTGCGACAAACTTCATCGAGGGTTTTGCCGTTGAAGCTGAGGGAGACGATTCGGGCCGGGCGGCCGATTGGCGGGGAAGTGGAGGGCATGGCGATTCCTATTCAATGGTGGTGACCGAACTACTTCCGCTCAAATTGCGTGCCGCTCAGCACGCCCTTTTCGGGCACCTTGAAGACACGCCCGGACGCCTCGTACTCGGTTTCCACGGAACAATGGGGGCAGGTTACTTGATAGGTGGTTCCCGGAAGTCCAAGAGATGTCACCGTGTGGCCCGGCGCCGGGTTCCAGAAATGGTGAAGCGTTCTCATCGTGAGGAGAATGCCAGCGACATAGGTTTGGTGGCACGCGGGGCACATTAACGCAACCATTCGGGCCAGGAATCTTTTGTGATTGAAGTAATGGAACGTACCGGACACTGCCAACACACAGACAACGATCGCCGTCGATAATATCAAGGCTAAAAGAAATCCTGCATAGACGCACCTTTGAGGCACGGGTGGAAAATCGCAGACGTCCACGCCTGATCCCGCGATCGCGGGAAAATACGGATTTACGCTTGAATCGGACATGAACTAAGACATCCGGCGAATTGGTTTCGCCATCGCCTTAGAGATGGTACAACACGCGCTTAGACATCAAGTGGTATGTCCCGTCGTCCAAATCCATTCTGTGATCCGCGACGCGCTTGTATTTGAAATTCTCATATAACGGCACCTGAGCCTCAATGCCCCAAAGTTGGATTTCTTCGACCTTTGACTGCCGGGCACAGGTCTCCACCCATCGCATCAGCGCGGTCGCGTATCCTTTTTTCTGGCACGTGACGTCGATCGCGACCTCATCAAGGCTCATGATCATCGAGTCCAGTGTCACCGAAACGTATCCAAGAATGTCCGCGCCTGACTCCAATAAAAAGGTGACGTGATCGCGTCTATTGCTGTTATGCATCGTATAGAATCGATCAGCCCATGTGATTCGGTCCAGGGAGGGCAGCCCGGAATTCACGGGCGGTTTCTTTAGGTCTTGATGCGTCAGACGGCGAATCTGAATAAACGGGTCCTTGGGATTGAGGCGGTTGTTGGGGAGTTTGTCGAGAAGAAAATAGGCCCGATCATGGTCGTTGATGGTAACGCCCCAGAAACTGGGAATGAACATTGAACTCTGCTTGACGATCAACGAATAACTGCAAATCGCCTCGGGTTTCGACAATGCCGCGATCTCCTGGGCAATCCTGAACATGGTTTTTCCCGAATGCACGGAACTATCAATGAGCAGCACTCTCTGACCCGTCATATCCGAAGCGGGATCGCCCTGACTGAATTCAACCTTGTCGGCCTCACGATTGTAAGAGACGGGCAATAACGATATCCGTTGATGAAAAACCTCCGATGTTCCCAGGAGATGCTCCACGAACATTTCGCCCGAAGGCCCCACGGGAAGCCACAGCCTGGGCATCCGATCTCCCAACTCAATCAATCGATCCGCCAAATCACGGGCGTAGGCCCGCACTTCCTCAAGACCCAGATAATGTGTCTGCATCTTCATCGACCCCAAATAAAGCCCGACTCGCGGTGGCTGGCGCGACTGCGCCCAATTGCACAACTGCGCATCATTCAACGTCGGACATACGCTGTCACGATGGGCCGCGCTTCAACAAGTTCACCCAGTTTCTCAAAGTAGCAGTCGCTGCACATTTGACCGTCGCCAGAGGAGCGATTACCGGTAACCGCTTCCTGCAATGGTTTCCTGCACGCGACACAGCACATGGCGCCTGCATGCTTTGAACCGGCAGTTGCTTCCCGTCTTTTAAGAAAGTCTTTGGCCGAAATGGACATTGTTGGACCCTTTGTTTGCCGTGGTTCGAGTGACAGTGCACCTGAAATCACCGCAGACCATCAAATGAATGGTCGATCAAGTGAATCAAGTATACGCAGGTGATTGCGCACTGCAACTACATCCACCTGCTTGGGATACAGGGGACGCTCGATACGGTTGCTCGGTCGTATAACCACTATCGGCTATCCCCGCGGTTCTACTACAACAAAATCTCGAACCGCAATCGACAGCCCTACGCCTCATCCTTATCCGACAACTTCGCCAGCACGCTGAAATCCTCCAGCGTCGTGGTGTCGCCCTTCACCTCGCCTGTGCCCGCCAGTTCCCGAAGCAACCGGCGCATGATCTTCCCCGACCGCGTCTTGGGCAGCATTTCGGTGAAGCGGATCTGGTCCGGCCGGGCGATGGCGCCGATTTCCTTGGCGACGTGCTTGGCCAGTTCTTCCTTGAGCGCCTCGGTCGGCTTCACGCCGGTCTTGATCGAGACGAACGCGGCGATGCCGGTGCCCTTGATTTCGTGCGGCATGCCGACGACCGCGGCCTCGGCGACGGCGGGATGCGACACCAGGGCCGACTCGACTTCCATCGTGCCCAGGCGGTGGCCCGAGACGTTGATGACGTCGTCGACGCGCCCCATGACCCAGAAGTTGCCCTCGGGGTCCTTGCGGGCGCCGTCGCCGGCGAAGTACACGCCAGGGATTTCCGACCAGTAGGTTTTCACGAAGCGTTCGCGGTCGCCGATGATGCCCCGGAGCATGGAGGGCCAGGGCTTGCGGATGACCAGGAAGCCGCCGGAGTTGACGGGCAGTTCCTGGCCGTGCTTGTCGACGATCATGATGTCGATGCCGAAGAAGGGTCGGGTGCATGAACCGGGGGTGGTGGTGGTCGCGCCCGGGAGGGGTGCGATCATGTGGCCGCCGGTTTCGGTCTGCCACCAGGTGTCGGTGATGGGGCACTTGGTGCGCCCGATTTTTTCGTGGTACCAGATCCAGGCCTCGGGGTTGATCGGTTCGCCGACGGAGCCCAGCAGGCGGAGGCTGGAGAGGTCGTGCTTGGCGGGGTGTTCGTCGCCCCATTTCATGAACGCGCGGATGGCGGTCGGGGCGGTGTAGAAGATGGTGATCTTGTGGCGTTCGATGATGTCCCAGAAGCGGTCGGGACCGGGGAAGTTGGGCGCGCCTTCGAACATGAAGGTGGTGGTGTGGTTGGGAAGCACGCCGTAGATGACGTAGGAGTGGCCCGTGACCCAGCCGATGTCGGCGGTGCACCAGTGGATGTCATTGGCGAATTCGGGGTGCGAGCCCTGCATGTCGAAGACGTATTTGTTGGTCAGGTAGGTGTAGACCATGTACCCGCCGGTGGTGTGCATGATGCCCTTGGGCTTGCCGGTGGAGCCCGAGGTGTAGAGGACGAAGAGGAGGTCTTCGGAATCCATGTGTTCGGGCGGGCAATGGCTGGAGACGCCCGCCATCAATTCCGACCATTTGAAGTCGCGCCCGGCTTTGTAGGTGCAGGGGCTGCCGGCGCGTTCCTGGACGATGACGGTATCGACCTCGGGGATGTTGGCGATGGCTTCGTCGACGGCGGCCTTGAGGGGGACGAGCTTGCCGCGACGGTAGCCGGCGTCGGAGGTGACGATGACGCGGGATTTGGCGTCCTGGACGCGGTCGCGGATGGCGTGGGCGGAGAAGCCGCCGAAGATGATCGAGTGGGGCGCGCCGATGCGGGTACAGGCGAGCATGGCGATGGCCAGTTCGGGGACCATGGGCATGTAGATGGTGACGATGTCGCCCTTCTTGACGCCCTTGGATTTAAGGACGTTGGCGAACTTGCTGACTTCGACCAGGAGCTGGTTGTAGGTGTACTTGCGGATCTCGGGCTTGCCGTCGGGCATCGGCTCGCCTTCCCAGATGATGGCGAGCTTGTCGCCGAAGCCGGCCTTGATCTGGCGGTCTATGCAATTGTAAGAGACGTTGGTGGTGCCGCCGACGAACCACTTGGCGTCCGGGAGGTTCCACTCCAGCACGCGGTCCCACTTCTTGAACCAATGCAGGGCGCTGGCCTGTTCGCCCCAGAACTTCTCGGGGTTGTCGATCGATTCCTTGTACATCCGCTCGTACTGGTCCATCGACTTGACGTGCGACTTGGCGCTGAACGCCGGCGGCGGGGTGAACCGGCGGGTTTCCTGAAGGCTGGAACTCACGGCGTCTTTTCCCAGGGCGCCTAAGTCAACGGGTTCGTTCGTTTTGGATTCGGACATTTCGTATCCTCCTGTGGGCCGCTTCGCCGTGACGGGATCAACCCGCGTGGAGGCCGCGAACCGTGCGGCGATGCGGGAACCGATGGAACCATGCATTGCGGGACGTCTAGCTTAGGAAATGCGCCCAAGACGGGCAAGCGGTCGGGTGGCGCGAATTTTGGGCGCTTTGGACGCATGCGCCGAAAAGGTTTGACCGTGTCGCCCGTCCGATATTGAGGCAAAGTTGAAATTGGCGTCAAACCACAGCGCCACTGTACTGAGTCAAAATGGTACAGGCCAAAAATTTGTTTTGGGATTTTCGTCATTTTGTGGATTTTCGTTGACAAAATACGTCCCACCGTAGTCTAATGACCGCTTGGTACGAGTTTTGCCACGCCTGAACGAATAACGCTGCATTTTTCTCTGTTAAAGGTGGTGGTCGATGCCTGTCGCGAACAAAAAAACTCAAAAAGCCGCCTTCACGCTCATCGAGCTGTTGGTCGTCATCACGATCATTTCTCTTCTCATTACGATGCTTCTTCCCGTTCTTGACCAATCCCGCGTCGCGGCACGGCTCATGATCTGCCAAGCCACGCTTCGCTCGATCGGCCAGGCCTCGGCCTCCTATTCCACCGACTGCAACCAATGGACGGTCCATGGCGTTGATGACTCCGCCTACCTGCCGGCCTATGTCGCGACCGGATATGGCTATTCGTTCTACAACACGCAGATTTTCATGGACGACTGGGGCATCGACAAGCCCAACGGACCGACTCCGGTTTACAACATCATCACCGGCGGCGCCCACAACCCCTGCGGCGTGGGACAACTGATGTGGGACTACCGCATCGCCGAACAGATCCAGTCCATCGCCTGTCCTCAAAGCGATTATCGGGAACCGACGAACTTTCTGCCCGGCGGCAGCGCGTCCAATTACACCTACACGCTCGTCAAGCAACACATGGCCGCCTGGTTCACCACCAACTTCGATCCCGTCACTCCGACATCCAACGAATACTGGCGCTGCGAGTTTTACACCGGCGGTTATTCCTATTGCTATTGGGCATCCAGCTACGTTGTCCGCGGACCGCTGATGCGCCAGGAATCCGCCAACCCCAAATTCGGCCTCTTCTGCGATCAGGAAGGCGCCGGGCAATCCATTATCCCCAATGTGCCGGCTGGCCGTTCGCCCGTCCCTTATGGCTGGGGCCGCATCCACAAAGAAGGCTTCAACGTCCTTTACGTCGACGGAACGGTCGCATTGTTCCGCGATCCCGACCGGACCATCACCTACGCGAATTACAACGCCCAGGATTATGGCAACGGCTGGTGCCTCCAGCCTTGGGGCACGACGTACGGAACCTACGACAGGAAATGACTCACTTTTGCCAGTCGGTCGAATCGCGCTGCATTTTCCCTGTCCCATCACTTCAACTCCACCGACCAATACGCGTGATCCAGGAACGTGCGCCAACTGGCGTACTTGTCCGTCCCCATGCGCAGGCTGATGACCGGGTTCCGCCTGGGTTTCAGGGGCTTGCGGATCAGCTTCATATGCGCCTGCTCGGGGGTGCGCCCGCCCTTGCGGGCGTTGCATTTCACGCAGCAGCAGACCAGGTTTTCCCAACTGCTCTTTCCGCCCTGGCTGCGCGGGGAAATATGGTCGAGGCTCAGTTCGGAAGTCGGGAAATGCTGGCCGCAGTATTGGCAGAGGTTGCGGTCGCGGGCGAATATGTTCCGCCGGTTGAGCTTCACGTCCTGCTGCGGCAGGCGGTCGTACCCCAATAGCCGGATCACCTTGGGCACCGCGATCTCCATCCGCACGGTCCTGACCCATTCATAGTGATTAGCCCCCACGCCCAGCCCAAGCTCGAACCGGTCGCGCTCCGTGCTCAGGTCCGCCCAACTGTCGAAACTATGCGAAACATAGGCTTGATCGTCGACATGGACGACCTCGGCCAGATCGCGCACCAGCAGCGAAAACGCCCGCCGCGCATCGGTGACGCGCACGGCCATCCAGTGCTTGTTAAGCACCAGGACATGGGCGTTCAAACTGGAAGATGCCGGGTCCATACGAAGTCGCCTCACTCGTAAAACCTGCTGGCGTTTGAAATCGCGGATGCAACGCCAAATCATCGCGGTCGCAGATACGCGAAACCGGAGGATGAAAAATGCTAACCGTGGGCGAGTATAAATGCAACGTTATTTCCGGATGAGCTCTTGTTAGCCGGACGCGCAAGCGACGGTCTTGGCCGGAAGTGCGATCGACTGTAACCAGCGTGGTGAAATGTGCAAGCGATCGAATTGGCTCAGAATACAGGCCCAAAACGTCGCACGCGCATGTCACCCATTCGGGATGACGTTGGTCACACTTCCAGCCAAGACGTCGCTTGCGCGTCCGGCTAACTAACAAGAAGACTACTTGCTCCATTGCCGTGATTGCCGCGAAAACTCCGTCGGGGTCTGGCCGGTTTTCTTCTTGAACAGGCGGCTGAAATAATACGGCGAATGGCACCCCACCGCCGCCGCCACTTCCTTGCCGCTCCCGCCGTCGGCCAGCAGGCGCTTGGCCTCGCGCATCCGCACCTGAAGCAGAAATTCCACCGGCGACATCCCCAGGTGGGTCTTGAACAACGCCGACAGGTGGCTTTGGCTCAGCTGCGCCTCCTGGGCGATCTGGGCCAGCGTCACGTCCCCGCCGTAGGATTTTTCCATGAACTCCTTGGCCCGAAGCAGACACGCGTAGGACCGCGGCGGCGGGGAGATGATCGGGCGCTCGATCTCCTCGAACACGACCGCCAGAATCTGCATCGCAATGCCCCGCAGGGCGGGCGAACTTGGATCGCGATTGACGATGTACGCCGCGTATAACTGATCGAATAGACGCAGGATTTCGGGGCGGTGGCGGACGGAGAGACGCATGGGC
>Ga0206869_1154_pt1 | contig 12287 bp, 8 predicted proteins | sample Alteio_BWOrgCont_35_FD_152618 | JGI IMG/M metagenome (GOLD analysis project Ga0206869, IMG submission 152618) | Enriched cells from forest soil in Barre Woods Harvard Forest LTER site, Petersham, Massachusetts, United States -... | ecosystem: Environmental > Terrestrial > Soil > Temperate forest > O... | reverse complement strand
TCGAGTTTGCAGGCATATTGAGCGAGCAGGGACTTCCACTGGTCGAAGCCGTCGTTCGCTCATGTCGTGTGCGACTTCGCCCGATCCTGATGACATCGCTAGCTACACTCCTGGGCATGATTCCGATGGCTCTCGGCCTTGAGGCAGGAAGCGAGCAGTATGTGCCCCTGGCACGCGCTATCATTGGCGGACTTGCCGTCTCAGTAGCTGCCACCGTCTTCCTTGTTCCGGCAGTCTATTTGCTGATCCATGGAAGACGAGAAAAAACGCTGCCGTTGAGGAGGCGCAGAAATGTCTCGTATAGAAACTGAATCGCTCAAAATTGCCTTTTTCCTACTGGCCGTAGCGGCAGGGGCAGGCAATGGACTATTCGGGCAAGTCGCCTCTCTTCCTGAAGCGCCCAATGCCCAGTTGATCGCACAGAACAATAGGACACCAGCGATGTTCGCGGCAGGAATTCGGACAGTCCCATCTGCAAACACGACCAAGGTGGAGTCCGAAAAGTTGACACTGAAGGATGCAGAGCAAACGGCGATCAAGAACAACCCGCGGGTTAGCGTGGGGCGATTGCTCGCTCTCTCCCACAGCACCAGGTCGTTCGCGAATCAAGGGCAGCTGAACTCCCAACTGTGGTTGGCAGCATTACCGCGGAGGACGCTGAGGAAGCGAGCCGTATTTCGGCTGGCAGCCTTACGGCGTCACGACTCTTTGAACATGCCGGCGCGGGGGGCTAATGCGAGCCAGTTAGTCACTGATTTCGGTAGAACGAAAAACCTTGTTCTTTCTGCGAAGCTGCAAGAACAAGCGCAGAATGCCAACGCACTAGCGACGACCGAAGATGTCGTGCTCGCAACCGATCAAGCTTTTTATAACGCACTGCAGGCTCAAGCCCTGCTCAAACCAGCGCAGCAAAACGTAGACACTCGCCAGACGACGGACAGGCAGGTGACTGTGCTGACAGAAAATAAACTCAAGTCGACTCTCGATCAGAGTTTTGCCGATGTCAATCTGTCACAGGCGAAGCTGCTACTGCTCGATGCGCAAAACAACGCCGTTTCGACCATGGTCGCCCTTGACGAGGTGCTCGGTCTCGATAAGCAGACAACCTTCGAACTTATGCCAGATTCGGCTGCTCTGCAGTCTCCTCCAACAGATGCGGAGCAGCTTCTGCAACTAGCTCTCGAACAGCGTCCCGACCTCCAGACACTCGACTATAACCATCAGGCCGCCGTGAAGTTCACTCGCGCTCAGCAACAGCAGTTATTGCCAACAATCACCGCCCTCGGAACCGCCGGTACTGTGCCTATCCGCCCTGACCAGTACTACGTGACGAACTGGTGGGGAGCTGCAGGAGTCAACATAAACGTCCCAATCTTCAATGGCTTCCTTCATTCTGCACAGGCCAAAGAAGCAAGCATTCGGGCGGAGGCTGCATTCGAGCAGACACGCGGTCTTCGAAACCACATTGTCCGGGATGTACGCACCTTCTTGCTGACGGCTCAGACTACGTATCAAAGAGTTGCAGTTACTGAAGAACTGCTCAAACAGGCGAACCTTGCGTTAGATCTTGCACAAGCTCGTTATCGGATCGGATTGAGTTCGATCGTTGAACTAAGTCAGGCGCAGTATCAGCAGACGGATGCGGCGATCGGAAACACGAACGCACAGTATCAATACCGTCTCGCGTTATCGACGTTGAACTATGAAATCGGAACAGCGCCTTGATTCAGTGAAGACTGTTAGTCAGCTATGAATGACAAATCAGCGAGCACGGTCTATTTTGAGGAGGTGATGGTCACGCTTTTATAGAGCCGTGGTTTGTGAGAAAGAGATTTTTAGTTCGATCGCAGGACTGGCAGCGTGAACTTGCTGGGTTATAACGCACCATTTAGTTCGGGGTCACTGCCTCTGTGTGGAACCACATAACTATCGTGGGGTCGTATTTATCTAAGGACGTTGTGAGAAGTTTTCACCTACTGCGACCGTCTTTCAAAGGAATCTCGACTGTAACTGTAGTGCCCCGACTCTGAGCTGATCGCACCTTGAATTCCCCGCCAAGCAGGCTTGCCCGCTCGGCCATGCCAGTCAGGCCGAAGCCGTTGTTGGGCGATTGAGAGACGCGTTCGCCCAGCGTGAATCCGCGACCATTATCTTCGATGGTTAGGATCACGTTCTCCGGGGTTCTTTTCAGTCGAATGGTTACTTCGGTCGCTTGCGAATGCTTCATAATGTTGCCCAGCGATTCCTGAACAATGCGATAGAAGTTGATGCGGAGCTCTTCGGCAAAAAGGTCGTCGATATTATCCAGGTCCGAGGTAAAGTGGATACCTGAAGCTGTCCTGGTCGTGCGAATCATCGCCTCAATCGCCTTCGTAAGGCCCAGACGATCAAGCTGAAAAGGACGAAGGTTATAGGAGATTGCGCGGGTTTCTTCGATCGCGGTAGAAGCCTCATCGCTGATCTCGTTGATCGTCTGCGAGTCTGTCTCTGCTGTCGCGGCGTCCCTCTTCGAGCGAAAAAGAAAGAGGGCAAGATTCTTGATCACCACGAGACTTTGCCCAATACTATCGTGCATTTCAGCGGCGATGCGCTTGCGCTCTGCTTCCTGCGAAGCGATTAACTGCCTCGAAAATGCTTGCTGGGCGGCCTGCTCCTGCTGGAGTTGGGCCACGCGAAATCTCCATGCGGCGGCAACAAGCGCGCCGATACAAAGAAGCATAAGCATCTCGAACCACCACGTCTCGTAGAACGGCGCGAGCACTATGACGTTGAGTATCCTGCCCTCAGTGTTCCAGACACCGTCGCTATTGCCGGCGATCACGTGAAAAGCATATTTGCCGGGCGGAAGATGCGAGTAGTAGGCGACGCGGCGGGTTCCTGCATTGACCCAATCATCGTCCAGACCTTCGAGCCTGTACCTGTAATGGATCTGGGCAGCATGGATGAAGCTCAGGGCGGCGTAATTTATCTCAACATCAGCTGTGTCGGGCGGAATGCGGAGCCCGTCATCGATTTGAGCCGGCACGTTGTCGATCGCTGCGGATTCGATTTTCACCGCAGGTGGAACGCGATTGTGGGCAATGGTGGTTGGGTCGATGACTGCTACACCATCCAGGGTTGGAAACCAGAGCTTTCCATCGAGGGTTTTAGCGGCGGAAGGCCATAATCCACCTTTGCACTGGATAGTCAGCATGCCGTCAACCTTACCGTACGCAATTGAGGTGATGGTCTTTAGGTTGCCTGCCGCGAAGGCGTTCAGGTCGGCTTTGCTCACCTGGTAGATGCCGTGGTCGCTGCTTATCCAGAGATATCCGTAGGAATCCTCAAGGATGCCGAAGACGCTATCGTCGTAAAGGCCCTCCTTTACTGTGTAGCTAGTGAACTTACCGTTGGCAAAGCGCTCAAGTCCACCATCGTATGTTCCTATCCACAGAACCCCATCTTTGTCCTCGTAGATCGTCCAGATGTTCCCACTCACCAAGCCATCCTTCTCGGTCCAGCGGGTGAACTGACCATTGCGAATGCGTGTGAGTCCGCCATTTCCGCCAGCCCACAGATCGCCATTGCGCGCAGTGATGATTACATAAACGCCGTCAGACGCGAGGCCGTCTTTCCGAGTAAAAAATTTGGTAGCTCCATCGCGATATTGCGCCAGCCCGTCTCTGGTTCCGAACCAAAGCGTCCCTTCGCGGTCCTGGGTGATGGCCTGAACCACATCATCCCGAACAAACGCCGGATTGGCGACTGGACGGAAACGTCCGTTATCAAAGACTGTGAGGCCCCCGTGGGTGCCGACCCAAAAATGCCCTTCCTTGTCTTCGAAAAGCGCCGTCACTAGTTCATTTGGCAGACCGTCGGCCATGGTGTAATTCGTAAATCTGCCATCTGCGAAGCGGCTAATTCCTGAATGCCACGCCCCGATCCATACTGCGCCGGCGTGGTCCTGATAAATAGCGTATGTGTCTCGGTCCACAAGGCCTTGTTCTGTGGTGTAAGTCTGAATCGACTGCCGCTGCATCCGGAATAAGCCGTGGTCGATTGTGCCGATCCAGAGATTTCCCTGATGATCTTCGTAGAGGTTAGTAAAGGGGATTGAAATAGCCTGGTTGGAGCTGACGAAGTTAACGCTTCGCCTGAACCGGGGGCCGACATGTATAGTCCAGGAATCTCCATGCGCGGTGGTGAACGTTATGTCAGGAGTGTTGCCTGGTTTCACCATGTGGCTGACGTTGTCCGGCGTGATGCTCACCCGCGTACCGCCAACCGTCTCAATCCAGATCGTCCCGGCCGGATCGAGCACCGCCCCCCAAAACTCATCTTTGAGTATTGTTGGCGGCAGCGTGTAATCGCGGAAGCGACCCTTGATGAAGCAATGCAGGCGGTTATCGTCCCGCGTCCAGAAGCCCCGCGATTCCCAGCGGAAGTTCCTGTACAACCGGTTCGGGCTGCCCGGCGCAATGTCCAGGAATCGGTCTGAAGTCTCGTCCCAGCGAAGTATGCGCCCGGCAGAGAGCATCCAGAGGTTTCCGCTGTCATCGTCGGTCAATCCGTTGATGTCGCCCGGAATGCCATGCTGCTTACCGTAGGCGCGAAATGAGCCCTCATGGTAGCGGACCAGTCCAGCCACTACAGTATCGATCCACAGGTCGCCTCCCCGGCCCTGCACGATCGTGCCGAATTGATTCGAGGAGAGCCCCGGAGTTTTCCTGGTAAAGGCGGTCATGTGAACGCCATCGAAACGTACCAACCCGTTCAGCGTGGCAATCCAGAGATAGCCATCGGGCGTCTGTGTGATGCCACGAATCTCGTTCTCGGGCAGTCCGTTGTCTACCGTCCAGTTCTCAAATCCATATTGAGCATGCGCCGGATTCAGGACGCATAACTGGATCGTCAGCCACACGAGCAACCGCGCGACGATGAAAAGTTCCCGGGAAAGCGATCGTCGTCGAACTCTGAATTCAATGCCCATTGGCAACCTGACCCCAACATCGACTAGCGCATTCTCTCCCTAACGAAGTATTCCTGACGAGCGTTGAGGTCTGTTTGATGCCTCTTTGCATTCTGGGCGAAGGATACACGCGGAGAAAGCCCCGAACAATCAGAAACACGCGGCTACAATATTTAAACGACGAGTTATTAATCCGCGTTGAAGCATCTCTTTGTTGACTGACCAGATGCTCAATTTGCTATCGCCATACATGGCAATCGAAATTGATGGGATGCCACCAGGGGATGACAGCAAAAGCGTGCGGGGAAAATCGCTTCGCTTCTGCGCTTCACGCTTAGTCAAGGCAGTTAACGGAATTTGATTCGGATAAACGCGGACGATTCCCGCAGTCCGTTAGCGCGGAGGGTGAGCTTCTTCCTGAGATGTGCCGCCATCACGAAACCATCAACTCGAGCAAACAAGAAATAGGAGGATTTATGACAACTGCAGCCGCAGTAGCAACCATGAAAGCCGCCCAGGTGGCCGCGGCTGAGCTGGTCTTAAAATCGTCGAACTGGAGATTCCCGATCCAGGCCCCGGACAGGTGCGCATCAAGGTTAAGGCATGTGGTGTGTGCCACAGTGATGCGATCATCGCCGAAGGCCTCCGGCCAGGAATCGCCTATCCGCGGGTTCCCGGTCATGAAGTGGCCGGCGTAGTGGATGCGCTCGGGACTGGGGTGACTGAATGGCGAAGCGGCCAGCGTGTTGGCGTTGGCTGGCATGGCGGCCATGACGGCACTTGTCCGGAGTGCCGGCGCGGAGATTTTCGACTCTGTCGGAATGAGAAGAATCCCGGACTCAGCTATGACGGCGGTTATTCGGAGTACATGCTAGCTCCGGTCGAAGCATTAGTTTCGATTCCGGACAGTCTTAGCGATATCGATGCGGCGCCGCTGGTGTGCGCTGGAGTGAACACCTTCAACGCCCTGCGGCGTGCGGGCGCACTGCCAGGCGACCTGGTCGCGGTGCAAGGGATCGGTGGACTCGGCCACCTCGGAATTCAATTCGCCAACAAGTTTGGCTACAATGTGGCTGCGGTCGGGCGCGGCTCGCACATTGAATCGCTGGCAATGAAACTCGGTGCCGATGTGTATATCGACAGCACAGCGAAGAACGCAGCGGAGGAACTACAAAAATTAGGCGGCGCAAGAGTCATCATCGCGACAGCGCCGAACTCCAAGGCAATGACCGAACTGATTGGCGGTTTGGGTCCGAACGGCAAGCTTCTCCTGATCGGCGTAGCCTCCGATCCTATCGAGTTTGCTCCAACTCAGCTCATCAGAGGCGGAAAGACGATTCAAGGATGGGCAGGGGTAAACCCGGCGGATACGGATGACGCGCTTTCCTTTGCCGAACTGCGCGGGGTACGCGCCATGATCGAAACCTATCCTCTGGAAAAGGCTGCCGAAGCATATGCCCGCATGATGAGCGGCAACGCAGAATTTCGTGTTGTGCTGACGATGTGATTGCGGCGAAGAGCAGCTCCATTTGAGAAAATGATGGTTGCTAGGATATTGACTGAGTCGACGAACGTTGTACCTGGTTTACGAGATATCCTCGCGCCGAATTTGTGCGTGGTGTTCTGCGGTATCAATCCCGGCCTTAGAGCGGCGACGCTGGGTCATCACTTTGCAGGACGCGGAAATCGCTTCTGGAAGACCATCCACCTCGCTGGTTTCACGCGTGAAGAGATTGCTCCGGAAAATGATGAGTTAGTTCTGGCTTATCGATGCGGCCTTACGACTGCGGTCGAGAGGCCTACATCTCGCGCAGACGAGCTCTCGCGGGAAGAATTCGAGCGCGCAGCCTCGGGTTTGTCTGCAAAGATTGCACGCTACGGGCCGAAATATGTCGCGTTCCTCGGAAAGCCAGCGTTCTCGGCGATTTTCGGCAGAAAGTTGGTATCTTGGGGCAAACAAGACGCATTGCTTGGAGGATCGAGGACCTGGGTTTTGCCGAATCCCAGCGGACTTAATCGCTCCTTTCGGTTGGATCAGTTGGTTCGCGCTTACGCCGAACTTCGTATTGCGCTTGACGGAGTTTCCGAGTGACAGCCGTAGCATCGAATAGTCGATATAACTGCTTCGAGAGAAGAGTCTCCTGTAGCGTTAATTGGTAGGAAGGTGCTCGTGAGTTTGCTTGTCTCCGTGAACGTCGGTCTTCCCGCCGATGTCGAATGGCAAGGCAAAGTGGTCCACACCGCTGTCTGGAAGCGCCCAGTAGCAGGTAGGGTGATGGCGCGCCGTCTCAATCTTGACGGTGATGGCCAGGGCGACCTCGCAGGCCACGGCGGAGAGCATCGTGCTGTGATGGTCTATCAACTCGACTCCTATCGCTACTGGGAGACGCACCTCCAGCGTCACGACTTCGAGTATGGCCAGTTCGGGGAGAACCTGACAGTCGATGGTCTTGCCGATCACGAGGTCTGCATCGGAGATCGCTATCGGATCGGCGGCGCGTTGTTTGAAGTGACGCAGCCACGCGTCACCTGCTATCGCGTCGGTATACGGATGAATAACCCGGCGATGCCATCGCTCCTGGTTTCGCATAAACGTCCGGGCTTCTATTGCCGTGTGATTGAGGAAGGAGAGATCGGCGCGGGCGACGAGATTGTGAAGGTTGCCGACGGCCCCGAGCGTGTCACTGTTCAGGAAATAGACGGTCTGCTTTATTTGCCCGGCCATTCGCCAGAGCGGCTGCAACGCGCACTGCGTATCCCTTCACTCAGTGCGGGTTGGAGAGGATCGCTCGAAGCGCTTGTCGAGGCTGAGAAAAAGCACGATCAGCGTGGTAATGCTGGCCTTTCCCCATCTTCCGCGCCCCCTCCCGCATGGGGCGGGTTTCGGGCACTGCGAGTTGCAGAGGTTCAGCGGGAGAGTGTTGACGTGCTCTCCTTTGTTCTCGAATCGGAGGACCGGAGCCCGTTACCGGAGCCTCTTCCCGGCCAATTTTTGGTATTCAAGCTTCAACTGGATGAGGACTCTGCTCCAATCCTGCGAAGCTACTCAATGTCGGGTCCGCCGGGCGCAGGAACGTATCGCGTCAGCGTGAAACGAGCCTCTGGCGCCGGCAGCCGCTTCTTTCATGACCGCATTCGGACGGGCGATATGCTTCAGGTAAGCGCGCCGAGAGGCAGCTTCACGCTGGCTCCGGGCAACAATCCTGTTGTACTGCTGAGTGCGGGTATCGGAGCGACGCCGCTGCTGGCAATGCTTCATTCGCTCGTGGCTACCGGCACGGATTCAACGCGAGAAGTCTGGTGGTGTTACGGTACCCGCAATGGAAGGGAACATCCATTCGCGGCGGAAGCGCGCGCTTTGCTCAATAGTCTTCCGCACAGCCATGCATGCGTCGCCTATAGCAAGCCAGAGGATGCTGATCAGCCAGGTCAGGACTATGATGCCTCGGGACATCTGAATCTCGCATTATTGCAACGGCTTCAAGTACCGAAAGAAGCGGACTGCTATCTCTCTGGACCAACTGCTTTTCTTTCCGACTTTACTGCGGAGCTGAAGTCATGGGGTGTCCCTGGTTCCAATATCCACTCCGAGACATTCGGCGCTGAATCTTCCATCACGCCCGGAATCGCAAGCACCGTATCGGTGCCGCCGCATCCGCCCTCCGGAAGCGTAGGCACCGGCCCAAAGATTTCCTTTACACGCAGCGGCCTTTCGGCGCCCTGGAACTCCCAGTATGGAAGTCTCCTCGAATTCGCAGAGGCCTGCGACGTCCCTGTCAGATGGTCTTGTCGGACTGGTGTCTGCCACATGTGCGAGTCAGGGTTGATCGACGGAAAGGTCAGCTACGCACCCGAGCCTCTTGACAGGCCGGCCGAAGGGAACATTTTGATCTGTTGCTCGTCTCCGCTGACGCAGATCGAATTGGACCTCTGATAGTCGGGCTCGTTTGAGAGCTGTCTAGGTGGACTAAAGTGTCAGCGCGCTCAAGCTCTTGCTTACCACTCGTTTGGGGCTTGCTTCGTGTCGGCGTAGGTGCCTGTCCACAAGGCGATCTGCAACTGCATGGATTTACACCAGGCCTGGTGCATCTTGTTGACCTCATCTGCCGAGTGTCCATTCACGGTGAGATAGGGCTTAATCGTCTCGTTGATGACAGCGATAAATCCGATGATGTCGCGCAGCGGGACGTGCGAAGTCGACTCCACACCATCTGTCTTGTTTTTCTTCAAACTCGTATGCCGCAGTGCAATCTCCTGCTGATAGTTGAGCCAGTCACGATCGTAGGGACGAAAGCAGGTGTCGAGAATCCACTGCTCGAAGCGAAGATTGCTCTTGGCGAGGTAGTCAGGCAGCGGTTCTCCTGCGAGTGAGCGTGAGTGGCGCGCCAGGTTCGGTATGCCAGCGATAATGCCGCTGCGCCAATGAAGTACGATCTCGCGAGTCTGACCCGTTAGGACTTCGCCTGCCAGCAGCAGATAACGTTGATCTTCTTCTGTGAAGCCGACGGTGACCTTCAGAGCCTCCAGTTCCTGAAGCGTGATCGGAGAGGGCGCGACCGCATCCGCTCCGTACGTGTAACCCAGCATTTGCTCTGCAATTAACTTCGTCATTCTGCTTCTCCTACAGGCTAGTCTATTCAGCCATTTCTCCGTTTCAAAGCGCCTGGTTCGTCCATGCACCTAAGACAGTTCATACATTCGACTACGCCTTCTTTACGGACTCAGTATGCCTCTTTTATGAACCGAGTGCTGAAATGTATCTTGTCGGCTGATGGCGCCGGCAGGAGAAATACCCGATGAATACTTTTCGGACACGCAGGCCACTCCTTGTGAACGCTACGCAATGCACACAAGCCTCGTCGATCGTCACCGATCTCGGAGAGCGTAACGTTCACCCCGGTGACTGGATCATAGAAGGCGAAAATCATGAACGTTATGTTGTAGACGACGCGTTTTTCCAGCGCACTTTTGCGCCTATCCCCTGGGAGCCTGAGAGCGAGGGGCGCCACTACGGCTGCTAGACCCGCCGTCGTCCCGGCCTCAACCGTTCCTCCCAATCTGCCTGATGCGCATCACGCAGGCAAAGAAAAGAACTGTGCTGTATGACTACATTCCTGGTATGCGGATTCCCTCCACTTCTAGCTCTTGTGTTTCTCTTCATCTTCTTCGGCGCGCTCCGTATCGATAGGATTTCCAGCCACGCCAGAGGTAGCCGGCGCACTGCCTGTGTCTCCTCCCGATGAGTTACTTGTCGCTTCACGAATCCCCGAAGATATCACCGGAGAAAAATCGCTATGAGAACGCGTAAAGGTCGATTGTGCGATGCCGACGCCATCTATCAGCTTGTGGATAGCTTCTCGTATGACGGAACTCTCCTACATCGTTCCTATATGGAAATTTGTGAAAACATCGAGACTTTTACCATCGTCGAGACAGACTTGAATGAGTTCATCGGCTGTGCCGCTCTTCATGTTTACGGCCCGCATCTTGCTGAGGTGCGCTCGATTGTTGTTCGCGCAGAGATCAAGGGACATGGCGCAGGCGGCCTGCTCGTTCGATCCCTCCTCCATCAAGCAGAAGAAAGTGTCATCCAATGCGTTTGCCTTTTCACGCGCATTCCTTATTTTTTCGAGCACTTCCGCTTCCGGGCCGTCGAACACCAGGCCCTGCGCGACAAGGTATTAAAGGATTGCCTGCGCTGCGCACGACGCCACAGCTGCGATGAAACAGCTATGGCTATTGGAGAACTGCCCGCCCTTCATGACAGGGCTTCAGATGACTTTATGCCGGCGCCACGTTCAGGAGATCTCGTGCAACTACATGTTTGATCCGCCATTGGCAGCACCTGCTGACAGGGCAGAGGGGAGTTACATAGAAAAGCATCATGAAATACCAGAAACTAGAAGATATTACCTCGACTTATCAACCAAATATTCGTGCAGAAGATGGGATACAGCAGCGCGATCGATGGAGTGGACTGTATGAAGGGGTCCTCGTCCCATTCGGTTTCCTTTTTGCGCTCTTTTTGGCTTTCCTGATTGTGATGCTGATCCGTTACTAGAACAGATCGCGTCCTAGTATATAAATGCAGATTGATCCTGAAGGGGCGCGCCTTGAGCTACGAGCGAGCCCCTTACCATCTAGGCGAATTGCACCAATATCCCTAATGGGCACAGACGCGAATCCAATACTACAAGACAATTACTTCCTTATGGGTGCGGTGAAACACTATCCGTAGTTCGTCTTGGTGGATATTTGTATGCCGGCATCGTCATGAATCTATATAGTGCAGCTCAATATCTTTTATTTGTGGTGATCGTCACAGTTCTTGTGAAACCACTGGGTGGCTATGTGGATCGGGTCTTTTCCCGGCAAAAAACTGTACTGGATCCCCTATGGATTCGGGTGGAGCGATGGATCTATCGTCTTGCAGGAATCGACCCTGCGGCCGAGATGAGTGCAGGACAGTATGCAACGTGTTTCGTGGTCTTGGGCCTAATCTGCACGCTGTTTCTTTATGCCATTCTCAGGTTCCAACACTTCCTTCCCTGGTTCTTCCCGGACTACCACACAACGCCACTCTCTCCCGACCTGTCCTTCAATACAGCGATCAGCTTCTCAACCACGACCACATGGCAGGCTTACTCGGGCGAAAGCACCATGAGCTATTTCAGCCAGATGGTGGGTCTTTGCGTACAGAACTTTCTGGCCGGGGCCGCTGGGCTGGCGGTGGGCATCGCTTTTATACGGGGTCTCGCGCGAGAAGCCAGCGAGACGCTCGGGAACTTCTGGGTCGATCTCACTCGCGGCCTGCTTTGGATTCTATTACCGGGTGCATTTCTTGGAGGGATGCTGCTCATCTGGCAGGGTGTCCCTATGAATTTTCACCATTACCTGGCCGCCTCCTCGATCGAAGGAGTCAAGCAGGTCATACCGCAAGGGCCGATTGCTGCACTTGAGAGCATCAAGAATCTCGGGACAAATGGCGGAGGCTTCTTTAACGCAAACGGGGCTCATCCCTATGAAAATCCCACACCGCTCACGAACTTTCTAGAGATGTTATCCATTGTGCTTTTGCCGGCGGCGCTGACTAACACTTTTGGTAGAATGGTGCGCCAGCCGCGTCAGGGCTGGCTCCTGTACTGGGTAATGCTCTTCCTTTTTAGCTGCGGGCTGGGTGCTTTGCATTTCAGCGAACAGCATGGTAATCCGTTGGTCCATGGCGTTGCTTCTCGGCAGAGTCAGCTTCAGTCAGGGGGCAACATGGAAGGGAAAGAAGTGCGGTTCGGGATCAGTGGCTCGGTCCTTACCGGTATTGTGACATCCAATGGCGCGACCG
>Ga0206869_1153_pt1 | contig 12344 bp, 10 predicted proteins | sample Alteio_BWOrgCont_35_FD_152618 | JGI IMG/M metagenome (GOLD analysis project Ga0206869, IMG submission 152618) | Enriched cells from forest soil in Barre Woods Harvard Forest LTER site, Petersham, Massachusetts, United States -... | ecosystem: Environmental > Terrestrial > Soil > Temperate forest >... | reverse complement strand
GTTGGTCCGCGTGGTGATTGTTCCGTTCACCGTTAGCCTTCAATCGTCCAACGGAAACAACCTTGTGACACTTTCATGGTACGCCGTAATCGGGAAGACCTACCAGGTGCAATGGATGGACGTGATGAACTCCACAGGCTGGTCGAATCTCGGCGCGCCATTCACGGCGACGAATTCGGCCGCCAGCCAGACCGACAACACTGCCGGATTTGCGCCGCAAAAATTTTACCGCGTGATCATCACCCAATAACCAGTCAAAACCAAATGGAACAGCTTATTTTGCATCTTGTCGGGGATTACCTCACCCAGAGCGATTGGATGGCGCAAAACAAAACCAAGCGTACTTGGCCGGCGTTGTGCCACGTGGTGGTTTACAGTCTGCCTTTCTTGCTCATCGGTTCCGTGTGGGCGGTATCGGCGATTCTGGTGAGTCATTTCCTCGTGGACCGCTTCCGGTTGGCCCGGTATGTGGTGTGGGCAAAGAACTGGATTGGTCCCGGTTACCATCCCTGGAGCGAATGTTCTGAAACCGGCTTTGCTAACTTGCCAGACTGGTTGGCATCCTGGCTCCTGATCATTGTTGATAATACCATCCACCTCATCTGTAACTATTGTGCGCTTCGCTGGTTGTAATTTTCAGTTCAATACATTTTTTTCTGAAAAGTTTCCCCCAACTCGAAATTGTTTTAATGCCAGTGAAAGAGCCAGTAAAGGAGTAGTTTCTGCTTTATTGCCGGGTGTCCGGAATGGGCGGGGGATTTTCGTTGCGCGTGTTGCGGGCGAGTAAACCGCGATCCAGCCGTAAAGGAATCATATAACGGCATGAGGCCACCATGCCGATATGTTTTCAAACCCGATCCGCTTTGCAAAAAGTTGACGTCCCTCGGCTTCCATCGCAAACTTTATGGTCATGCCCCTACCAGGCGGATCAAGTGATAAATTCGGCAACCTCTACGAACTGTGGTGGACGGTTTTGCAGTTTTTGCGAATGCTCCACGGAAAAGTAGAAAGCATACGCATCGAAACTCCCGGCGTTGAAAAAGCTGAGTTCGTACTCATCAGTAGCGGACGTAAAGAGTTTCACCAAGCCAAACGAAGTAACCCAGACGGTAAATGGAGCCTTTCGTCTCTTGCCAGCTCAAACGTCGAACTTCTCCAAACGATATTTGCTGAACTGTCGGGGAACGATGCACGATTTGTTTTTGTCTCCGGTAGTGATGCGCCAGAATTAAAAGAATTGGCTCACCAATATCTCGGTGAAATTCTTGGCACCGCCCTGGCCTGCATAGGTCGGGAAAGATTTCATCTGCCGCTTGCCCGCCGTATACCAGGTCACGCGATAGGAGTCCCGACCAAGGCAGGGTTTATAAATCTTGGCCAAGACCTTCTTTCGGTACTTGACACGCTTTGGCCACTTTCTCATATCCTCGTCGCAATTTTCGACGGGATTTTGTGTCGGGAGCAACAGAATTATCATTTTCCCTTGAAAAAATGGTGCGCGCTGCAGGGTTTGAACCTGCGACCCCTTCCGTGTGAAGGAAGTGCTCTACCGCTGAGCTAAGCGCGCATGGGATCGGCCTGAAGAGACGTCCGGCGAATCCGTCCACAATAAATTGCTGAAGAACCCATTCTGCGGCAAGGAGAAAAATGGTAGTAAGCTACTTTTGATTTGCGTTCAAACGGCTCATTACATTAAGGACAGTGCCGTTCGGATCAGCGACGCAGAAACGACGCACGCCCCAGGGCTCATCGGTCAATGGATAAACGATTTTAAGTCCGCGTTCGATAACCCGTTTATGAATCTCGTCAACGTTTGCGACTTCTATTGACAGGTGTGCATATGGGGTGGTGCTCCCTTCCCCGTCTCGTAATAAGCTTATTTGTGCCGTAGGATTGTCTGGGGACACCAGGGTCACGATAAAGCCCATGTCCATTCCCACCTTAAAGCCCATGTCCATTCCCACCTTAAAGCCCATGTCCATTCCCACCTTAAAGCCCATGTCCATTCCCACCTTAAAGCCCATGTCCATTCCCACCTTAAAGCCCAATAAATCAACGTAAAAAGCCCGGCTTTCGTCGAGCAGCTTGGATTTAATGTTTGGCACAACTCTTCTGATACTCATCAGTAATATTCTCCAGTAAAAATTGGCGCGTGAAAGTCTAAAAATTGAAATAGCCCCTCACAGGAAACCAGCCCGGCTGATGACGGAATTGTCACATGTCATTCAGGGGAAATTCACATCAGATATGTTTCAATAGTGTTGTTGACGCTGTAGCATCTAAAGCGCAAAGATGATTGAGGAAATTAATCCAACCAAATCGCATATGAAAAAATTTATCGTGGTCCTGTTCTGTATCGCCGTGGCGGTTGTTTGCCGTGCCGATGGTCCCTATCATTTTATCCGGGATATCCCCATCCCCGGCGAAGGAGGATGGGACTATATGTCCATAGATCCGTTGACGCATTGGCTTTACGTCTCGCACGGGACTGAGGTCGTAGTGATCGATCTTACCGCGAACCAGATTATCGGCGCCATCACGAACACTCCCGGGGTGCATGGCGTGGCGCTTGCTTTTGAATTGGGCAAGGGAGTCGCCAGCGATGGGCGCTCGAACACGGCCGGCATTGTGGATTTGGCCACGCTGCAAACGATTACAAACCTGCCGACAGCTGAGGGACCGGACGGATTCGTCTACAACCCGAAGGAAAAAGAGGCCTATTTGTTTTGCGGCCGGGCCAACGCGGCGACGGTAGTGGATGTGCCGGGCCAGAGGATTGTGGCCACGATTCCGCTGGATGGGCGGCCGGAATTCGCGGCGGTGGATCCGGAGGCGGACAAGGTTTATGACAATCTTGAAGACAAAAGCGAAGTGACGGTCATCGATGCCAAGGCGCACCAGGTCATCACTAATTGGGCGATCGCTCCGGGTCAAAGCGCATCCGGCATGGCGATCGATGTTTCGGGCCACCGTCTTTTCATCGGCTGCCACAATCAAAAAATGCTCATGATGAATGATGACGACGGCACAGTGGTTACGTCGGTGCCGATCGGGAACGGCGTGGATGCGGACGCTTTCGATCCGGGGACACACTATGCTTTTGCCTCCTGCGGCGATGGCACCACGACGATTGCGAAGGAATCGAACGATACGTTGACTGTGGTCCAAGCTCTCAAGACCGAATCCGGCGCACGCACCATGGCGCTGGATCCGGGCACGCATAATATTTACCTGGCCACGGCCAAATTCACGCCGCCGGACCCGGGCCAGCGCCGGGGCAGAATGATTCCGGGCACATTCAAGATAATCGAGTACGGGATGGGACAGTAATGGAATCGCGGGTCGTCAGGGACTTGTGGCTGATAAAGGGACGAGGGTCACGCCCGGGTTCTTGTCCGGCATTTTGGAAGGGCCGGGTTTTCCAGCGATGCAATTGTCACCGGTCGATCCCGGGACAATAACAATGCAGGCATAGGGATGGGATTCATAAACTCCGGGAGCGGGGGCTTTGGATGCCGACAAGGACATCTCGGGCGCAACCAGATTGGAATTGGTGAAGTTGAGCAACGGAGTGGCATTCGTCAACGAGAAGATCCGGGGCTGGTCGAGCTGGATGCGAGGATTGCGATAGAGCAGCGTAGAATTAGTTCCCGACGAAACGATAATTTGAGCATGGGCAACGTTCAGGAATGCCGCTGCCGCAAGGACGATTGCTGCCAATGGGACCTTCATGTCGGATTTGACTCCGCCAGCCCCTCAAATGTTCATTGCCGGGGGGAGGGTGCCGGTTGGGCAGGTTGCGCAGATTGGTCAGTCCCGGTTTGTGCGGGTTCGTTGACACTGTCCACCGTGGCCTGGTATGCCATGGCCTTTTTCTTGAGTTTATCCCCCATCGTGACGTGTTTGAACGCCCGATGGATGTCTCTGGAGGCGGCGGTCTCGATCTGCAACTGGTGATTGGCGATGAAAACATAGATTGCCAGGCCCAACAGCACAATAAAGGTCATGCGGACGTTCCCGAAAAATTCAGCACGCCACGCGGCCCACATTTTGTGGGCCTCTTCAGCTTTCGCCCAATTGGCGAGTGTTGGAGGTCTCATAACTATCGTCACGACTGCCTATGCCGCAATTTCCGTGCCATGAGCTTTCCTAATTGTTTCCTGCAATTAGCAATATAATCAGCTTCAATGCTGTGTCAATATTAGCAAGTAGTGGCTAAAATTGTGACGGGAAGTTTATTTCAACGCTTCACGCCGGACTGATTCAATCCCTTCGGGAGTTGATTCCACAATGAGTAGAACCCAGGGGGGGAGGCTTTACAACTCCAAATCCTTATCCGTCACCGCGCCTTCGGAGGCGCTGGTGACGTGGGCGGCGTATTTGGCCAGGACGCCGCGGGTGTAATGCGGCTTGGGCGCTTTCCACGCTTTGCGGCGCACGGCCATTTCTTTGGTGGAAATGTTCAACGTCAATACCCGTTTCTCGGCGTCGATAGTGATGGAATCGCCGTTCTTGATGAGGGCGATGGGGCCGCCGACATAGGCTTCGGGCGTGATGTGGCCGACCACAAAGCCGTGGCTGCCCCCGCTGAATCGGCCATCGGTGATGAGCGCCACTTCTTTGCCAAGCCCCTTGCCCATGATGGCCGAGGTGGGTGAGAGCATTTCCCTCATGCCGGGTCCGCCGCGCGGCCCTTCATAGCGGATGACGATGACGTCGCCTTTGACGATGCTGCCGTCGAGGATTTTTTCGAGCGCAGATTCCTCCGAATTGAAGACGCGGGCACGCCCGGTGAATTGCAGCCCTTCCTTGCCGGTGATCTTGGCGACGGCGCCCTCGGGCGCGAGGTTGCCGCGCAGGATGACGAGATGGCTGTCCTTCTTGATGGGTTTCTCGAACGGCTGGATGATGGTTTGCGTCGCCGGATACGGTTTAGCAGCCGCGAGAGTTTGTGCCATGGTTTCGCCGGTCACGGTGAGGGCGTCTCCGTGGAGCAATCCTTTGTCGAGCAGCGTTTTCATCAGGGGCCGGATACCGCCAATGGCGACGAGTTCGCTCATCAGATGCTTTCCGCTGGGTTTGAGGTCGGCGAGCACAGGGACGCGTTTGCCGATGCGGGTGAAATCATCGATGGTCAACTTCACCTTGGCCGCGTGAGCGATGGCAAGCAGGTGCAACACGGCATTGGTCGAACCGCCGAGGGTAATGACCACGGTGATGGCGTTCTCAAATGCTTTTTTCGTAAGGATATCAAGCGGGCGCAGCCCCTGGCGCAACATCTCCACCACGCATGCACCGGCGCGGCGGCAATCGTCCATTTTGGCGGGCGAGATTGCGTTTTGGGCGGAGCTGTTCGGCAGGCTCATGCCGAGCGCTTCAATGGCGCTGGCCATGGTATTGGCAGTGTACATGCCGCCGCACGAGCCGGGGCCGGGAATGGCGCATTGCTCCACGGCTTTTAATTCCTCACTGGAGATTTTTTGATTCGCATGCGAACCGATGGCCTCGAAGACCGATACGATGTCGAGCTTGCGTTGTTTGGGGTCGCCGGTGATGCAACCGGGCAGGATAGTGCCGCCGTACACAAAAACAGACGGACGGTTCAACCGCGCGATGGCCATGAGCGCGCCGGGCATATTTTTATCGCAACCGCCGATGGCCACAAAGCCGTCCATGCCGGCGCAACCGACCACTGTCTCAATGGAATCGGCGATGACCTCGCGCGAGACGAGGGAATATTTCATGCCTTCGCTGCCCATCGAGATGCCGTCGGAAATGGTAATGGTGTTGAAAACGATGGCCTTGCCGCCGGCTTCGTTCACGCCTTTCTCGGATTCAAGCGCGAGCTTGTCGATGTGCATGTTGCAGGGAGTGACATTGCTCCAGGTGGAAGCGACGCCGATGATGGGCTTGCTGAAATCTTCCTCTTTGAAGCCGACGGGGTAAAGCATGGCGCGCGCAGCGGCGCGTTCATCGCCGTCTAGCAGGACGCTGGAATAGGGGCGGAGCGGATCAGCGGATTTTGTTTTCATCGCCGATATATTGGCGGAAAAAGAGAAGGGCGGCAAGCCAACGGCGTGGGAGTGCCTTAATTTGAAATCAATTTAGCTCATGTGCGGGGCTAGGCCGATGACTTGCCACCAGATTTCCTGCGCTGAATAAAACGGAAAATAGCTCGCTCAAATGCAATGAGGACAAACGCCGCCGCGACGAACAACGGGAGGCCGTAAAAGCAAAATGCCATGGCTTGAAACGACCAGTCATGAGCATACAGATCGCCATCGGTCGGATGTGCCAAGTAGCGCGAGGTCACATAAAAGAACCATCCGCCAAATATGGTTGCAAGAGCGCATATTTGAACAACCGCCCAAATCCAAAATTGACGCGATGATTTATCCATGAACATAGCCGGCCTAACAATCAAAATTGAGCCACGACCCACAGAAAATCAAGCAACTGATGTGCTTGATTTAATCGTCCGGGAAATTACACTCCGCGCCCCGTGTTGAATTTAAACTCGCTCAATCCGCAACAGCGTCATGCCGTGGAGACTCTGAACGGTCCGGTGCTGATTCTGGCGGGGGCGGGCACGGGCAAGACGCGGGTCATCACTTTTCGTATCGCGCACCTGATCGCGAAGGGCGTCGCGCCGGGAAACATTCTGGCCGTCACCTTTACCAACAAAGCCGCGCGGGAGATGCAGGAACGCATCACCAAACTGATTCCGCCCAGGAAGACTGACGATAAATCCAATCGCCCAACCATTTGCACGTTCCACTCATTATGCGTGCGCATCCTGCGCCAGCACATCGAGAAACTTGGATACAAACGGAATTTCGTCATTTACGACGAGTCTGAGCAATTGGGCGCGGTCAAAAAGATCCTGGCGCAGATTTCCGCCAAAGGCGAGAAGACCGACCCGGGGGCAGTGCTGAGCCTGTTGAGCCGGTTCAAGAATGGCGGCGAAAAGGCAGCGGTGTTCGCGGATGAAAGTGTTCGCGCGCTGGCCCAGCACATCCGTTCCCGGTACGAATCCGCTTTGCACGCCTGTAACGCGGTGGATTTCGACGATCTCATCCTGTTGACGTTGAAGTTGTTCAACGAGTATCCCGACGTGTTGGAATTGTGCCGCGACAAATATCGTTACGTGATGGCCGACGAGTACCAGGACACGAACGCCTCGCAATTCCAGCTCATCCATGCGCTGGCGGTGCAGCACCAGAATCTATGCATGGTGGGCGATGACGACCAGAGCATCTACGGCTGGCGCGGCGCGGAGATCGGCAACCTGCTCGACCTGGAGAAATTTTTTCCCAAAGTCAAAATCGTCAAGCTCGAACAGAATTATCGTTCCACCAACACCATTCTCCGCGCCGCCAACGCCCTCATCAAGAACAACGCCCGCCGCCGCGAAAAACAGTTGTGGTCGGACAAAGGGGCAGGAAACAAGATTGTGCTGCGCGTTTATGGGAACGATGAGGACGAGGCGCGAAATGTGGTGGAGCAGATCGAGTTTGCCCGGCTGGCGCATCGCGTGCCGTGGGGGGAGAACGCGATCTTGTTCCGTACGAACGCCCAATCGCGGCCGCTGGAAACGGCGTTGCGCCAGGCGAGCGTGCGATATCATCTGATCGGCGGGCAGAGCTTCTTCGACCGGCGCGAGGTGCGTGATTTTCTCGCCTACCTGAAGATGTTCATCAATCCGAACGACGATATCAGCCTGTTGCGCATCGCCAACGTGCCGGCGCGCGGGTTGAGCGATGTGACGATGGAACGGCTGCTGGCGGCGAGTCATGAGCGAAAATGCTCCGTGTTCAACGCCATGAAAAATCCGCTGGTGCAGACGACGTTCCAGACCAGGACGCGCGAGAGCATCGAAGCCTTCGTGAAATTCATCGAGCGTACGCGCGGTTGGCTGCAGCAGGAAATCGCCTCGCCGCGACCGTTACAGGCGTGGAGCGAGAAATTCCTCGATGAGACCGGCTATCTGGAGGAACTGCGCCGGGCGGAGAAAAATCCCGAAGAGGGCGAAAACCGGGTCCGCAATCTGCGCGAGTTGGTCGCCACGTTGGATAATTTCGGCGTGGCCAACGCTCCGGCGGCCAGCCGATTGCAGAGTTTTCTGGAGGACATCACGCTCGACGCCGAGATGGAGGAAGAAAAAGAGAACGCCGGCGACGCCGTGACGCTCATCACGATGCACAGTTGCAAGGGACTGGAATTTCCGCGCGTGTATATCGTGGGGTTGGAGGAGGGGCTGCTTCCCCATTCGCGTTCGACGGTGGAAGGCACACTGGATGAAGAGCGGCGATTGTTTTATGTGGGAGTCACGCGCGCGATGCACTCTCTGGTCATCAGCCACTGCGGCGGCAGGAAAAAGTACGGGCAACTGATGCCGTGTCATCCATCGCGTTTTCTCAAAGAGCTTCCCGCTGAATTGGTCGAGGAACCGGATGGCAAGGACAGCAAGCCGGTGAGCCAGGAGACGGGGAAGAATTTATTTGCGGCCTTGCGCGGGGCGGCGGGGTTGGAGTCGGCCAAGTGACTGCTATGGCGCAAAATTATTCCAAATGAATGATGCCCTGGCGGATGGCGGTGATGGCGGCGTCGGTGCGGTCCTGCACGCCGAGTTTGACGAAAAGCGTTTTGAGGTGGGCTTTCACCGTATCTTCGGAGATGAACAGAGTGGAACCGATCTCCTTGTTGCTGCGGCCTTTGACGAGGAGTTGTAGAACCTCCAATTCGCGCTCTTTCAAGTCCGGGCGCGACCGGCGGGCGGCGAGGCGTCCGGCAACGCGCGGCGGCAATTTTTCCCTGCCGACATGGACGGCGCGGATGGTCGCGGCCAATTCATCGTCCGGAGTGTCCTTGAGGAGATAAGATTTTGCGCCGGATTCCATGGCGCGATAGATGTCCTCGTCCATGTCAAAGGTGGTGAGGACGACGATGCGGGCGTCGGGGAATTCCCGGCGGATGGCGATGGTGGTTTCCACGCCGCCCATTCCGGGGAGGCGCAGGTCCATGAGGACGACGTCGGGTTTTTTTTGCCGGAACAGCTCAATGGCGCTGGCGCCGTCACCGGTTTCGGCCACGACTTCCAAATCAGGTTCGCTTTCAATCAAGGCCGCAAGGCCTTTTCGGAAGGCGGGATGATCATCCACGAGCATGATTTTGATCGAGTGTTGTTTTGGCTTCATAAAATGGCAGGTTCACCGGCCAGGGGAATGGTCAGGATGACTTCGGTTCCTTTCACGGGGTCGCTGCTGACTTTTAGATCGCCTTTCAACTCGGTGGCACGCTCGCGCATGCCGACCAGTCCGAAACCGCCGCCGGGATCGGCAGGGTCGGGAGAGGCGCCCGGATCGAAGCCGGTGCCGTCGTCCAGGACGATGAGACGAAATTGCTTCTCGCTGAATTCGAGTTTGACGGCGATTTTTTTCGCATGGGAATGTTTCAACGCGTTGGAGATGGCTTCCTGGGCGATCCGCAGCAGGTTATTTTCCACGACGGGCGCGAACCGTTGCGGGTTGCCGAGGTGTTCCATGGAGGTTTCCACGCCAGTGCCCTCGCAGAAATGTTTCAGGACCGTCCCGACGGCGCCTTCCAAATCATTGGATTCCAAAATGTGCGAGCGCATGTTCCAGATGGAATTGCGGGCTTCATTGAGGCTTTGGCGCACAAGTTGTTGGGCGGTATCGAGGTGATGTCTCAAAGGATTGGGGCCGCCATTGATATTCTTTTTGGCGAGCATCAATTGGACGGAGGTCGCGGCCAGGCCCTGCGCCAGGGTATCGTGGATTTCCCTGGCCATGCGGTTGCGTTCGGACAGGATGGCGGAGAATTCCGCCTCGGCCGTGGCGCGTCGCGCCGCCTGCTCGCGCAAACGCAATCGCGAGGTGATCATGACGATGGTTGCCGCGACCAGCGAAATGCCGGTGATGAGCGCGAACAGAAAAACGATGTGGCGCGGCGTCCACCAGGGCGGGGGAACGATGACGGCCAGATCATCCGGCGAGCGCAACAGGATCTGGAAGGCATGCGGGCGCCAAACACCGCTGATGACGGGACGGGAATCGTCGGAGATGAGCGAGCAGATACCAGTGATACGCACCTGGCTTCCCGGAGACCACGGCCCCCTGGCGCGCTCCTGGAGTGGGCGCGGAAGGATCGCTTTGAAGGCGGTGCCGTTTTTTTCGAGCGTGAACGACCAGCCTTCGAGGATTGGCTGAACTTCTGTCAACAGCGCGTCGATGGAAACGAGGGCTTCCTCGTGGTTGAAGGCCTGGTTGAGGTCGGTAAGCGCGACGGGCGCGGGCGCCGGCCCAGGGTCAAGGCGTTTGAAGATGCAGTCTTCAAGGATCGGCGTTTCCGAGCCGTATAGCGGATAACCCACCACATCGATGCCGTCGCCGGGATTCAGTTCCGCCTGTTGACGGGTTTGGACCAACAAGCCGCTGGTTTCATCGCGGATCCAGATGCCGACCGGCGGTTGTTGATAGACTACGACTCCGCAAACGTGGACGCGATGGCGATAATCCGCATTCGGGGAAAATTGCAATAAACTCGCCACGGAACGAACCGGCACATCGAACGGATTGGCGGGAGCGGGCTTTAAGAGGATCACGGGGGTGTCCCGGGAAATCAATACGGTAGGGCTTAGGACCTGGCGTTTGTCATTGACCTGGTAAAAGCACACGCCTTCGACGCGGACTTCGGCGTCGGGTTGTAATTCGGGCGGATGTTCCCCGTTTGAACCGACGGTCAATTTGCCACCTTCCACAGCGAGTTCCATATGCCATTTTCCGAATTCGTTGGCGGCGGTGATAGGCTCCCAACTGCGGACGACGCCGGAGAGTTCGACCGACTGGCCGTCGAGGTTGCCGGCGATCATCTGGTCAAAGGTCACTTTTAGGGGGGTGGGCACCGGAGATTTTCCGAGAATGCGGATGGTTTTGGCCACGGCGATCGGGGCGAATTCACCGGGGGCGGTAACGCCATCCACGGCCAGCAGATCGCCGCGGCGGATCTGAAAAGGCAGGTTGGTTGGACCCAGGATATAGATGCCGGCGGTGCTATCGGCCAAGACGAACGCGAGACTGCCATTGGGACCCGCTTCGGTGCTCATCACCCCCTGGAGTTGCACGGGAAGGGAACTGGTCGCTTCGATAGCGGAGAGTTCGCGGATCTGTTCGGCATTGGTCAGGGTAATGGCCGCCCGGGCGGACGGGTGATACAACGAAATAACCACCACGCCCACTGCCACGAACGACGAAAGTTTTCGTGGAGATTTTGGATGCGGGCATGCAGGCATATTTACAATTGCAGTATGTGACACAAGGTCTGGTGATGCAACTTTATGGCGCGGGCATCGGCGCTGACAAAGAAAATGTGCCAAACCACAGGCCGGAATTGTATTACTCGTTCGGGTAGTGGACAGGGGCTTTCTTTGGGGATTAAATAAATGCAAGTCCATGTTCATCTTTAAGATAAGGCTAAAGGCATGGGTTTTGGCGTCGGCCCTCTTTCCTTTCCTGCTGTTGCTGAGTGGTTGCGCCACGCCGCAAACGATCAGTCCGGAAGCCAGGTGGCTGGACAACCGGGGAGAGCAGATCCAAGCGCATGGAGGTGGCATTCTCAAATACGGGAACATGTATTATTGGTTTGGCGAGGACCGCACCCAGGGACTGGACAGGAGCAAACGTTATGTCAGTTGTTATTGTTCCACCGACCTGGCCCATTGGAAATTCTGCAACCGGGTCGTTCAACTTTCGGACCCGGAACATCTTGGCTGGGGATGGATTTTGGAACGGCCGAAGGTTTTCTATAATGCCAGGACAAAAAAATTTGTCATGTACGCGCATATCGACAACGGCCAGTACCGATATGCCGGCGTGGCGGTCTTCACCTGCGATTCGATTGCGGGCGATTACAAATACCTGAAGAGTTTTCGTCCGTTGGGCCATGAGAGCCGGGACATTGGCCAATTCGTTGATGACGACGGGACGGCCTATTTGATCTCCGAAGATCGTCCGAATGGTTTTCATATTTACAAACTGTCCGATGATTATTTGTCGGTGGAAAAGGAGATGTGCCTGATCCCCGAGCATATGGAGGGCGGCGCCCTGGTGCATTATGACGGACTGTATTATGTGATCGGCTCGTCACTGTCCGGTTGGGCACCGAATCCGAACCGATATGCCACGGCGGCCAGCCTGGAGGGACCCTGGTCTCAATTCCAGAACATCGCGCCGCCTGAAACCAAGACATACGGCTCGCAATCCACGCTCCTGCTCAAGGTGACCGGCAAGAAACAAACCACGATCATTTTCATGGGCGATATCTGG
>Ga0206869_1152_pt1 | contig 12371 bp, 14 predicted proteins | sample Alteio_BWOrgCont_35_FD_152618 | JGI IMG/M metagenome (GOLD analysis project Ga0206869, IMG submission 152618) | Enriched cells from forest soil in Barre Woods Harvard Forest LTER site, Petersham, Massachusetts, United States -... | ecosystem: Environmental > Terrestrial > Soil > Temperate forest >... | reverse complement strand
AGCATGATCTAACGTTTTATTATGACGTTGTTGATAATAGCGCCAGCCAAAAATAATAGCGGAAGCGATCGCGACGCCAAGTATGATGACTAAGCTGTATTGTTTAATCCAACTTTTTAAGAGTTCAATTTGTTCTTGTTCAGTTAAATATTCTGTCACGACATTCCCTCAGTACTATCCCTCTTTTCTAGGCTCTGTATTAAAGCAGATTTTTAGTAAAGAGGGAATCATTCCACTATTTTTTTGCGATTTTTAATTTCAAGTATTCTGCCAATTCATCTTGATAAAGTGATTGTTGCGGTAAATCAACGCGTAAGTGTTTGAGTGAAATAGAACGCGTTGTTAATTCAAGCTCACCAATGATGACCGCATATTGCGCACCACTTTTATCCGCTTTTTTAAATTGATTTTTAATTGAACCACCACCGCAGTGCAGTACAACGCGTAATCCCGGAACTTTAGTACGAAGATGATTTGCAACTTTTAAGCCCGTTTCAAATGCAACATCACCATCTGTAATGAGATACACATGTGGAGAGCTATCGACTTTATGGTTCTTTTCGCTTTGATGCATTAATAAGACGGTGCGTTCCATGCCGAGTGAAAAACCAACACTAGGCGTTGGATGACCACCAAGTTGCTCAACTAAACCATCATAACGCCCGCCTGCGCACACCGTACCTTGTGCACCGAGTGCATCAGTGACCCATTCAAAAACGGTTTTTGTGTAATAGTCTAGACCGCGCACTAAATTCGGATTGACTTCGAATTCGATGCCAATATGTCTTAGTAAATCTTGTAGACGTTCAAAATGATCTTTAGATTCTGTATCAAGATGCTCAGTTAATTTTGGGGCATTGGTAATTATTTTTTTTAAATCCGGATTTTTGCTATCTAAAATGCGTAGTGGATTTTTTTCCAAACGATGTTTACTGTCATCATCTAAATCATGAATGTGACTTTTAAAATACTGAATGAGTTCTTTGCGATAATGGGTTCGTGATTGCGGTGTGCCAAGGGAATTTAATTGTAAAGTCACCAAGTGTTTTATACCGAGCTTATCAAACAGCGTGGACGATAATTGAATTAATTCCGCATCGATATCAGGACCCGTTAATCCAAATGTTTCTGCTGAGAATTGATGAAATTGGCGATAACGACCTTTTTGCGGACGTTCATAACGAAAGAAAGGTCCGTAATACCAAAGACGTTGTATTTGATTGTGTAATAATCCATGTTCTAACGCTGCGCGCGCACAACTTGCTGTGCCTTCAGGACGCATCGTGAGACTGTCATTATTGCGGTCCAAAAATGTATACATTTCTTTTTCGACAATATCAGTCACTTCACCAATCGAACGTTTAAACAATTCAGTTTTTTCTAAAATGGGAAAACGAATTTCTTGATAACCATAACTAGCAAGGACTCGTCGAATACAATGTTCTGCATGCAACCAATGAGGTGTTTCGTCGGGAAGAATATCATTCATTCCGCGTATGGCTTGAATCATGTTTGACACTATAAATTCCTTATTCCTAGACAGGTGTTGCTGACGTTCTCGAGTTCACAGTTGAGGTGTAATTTAGATAAGCGGGAACGTTTCGTCGATAGCTTTTTTTGTATTTTGGATATTTTGTGCCGAGTTCACCTAAAGGTGTTACTGGATCTGTCAATGAAACGGCAATGTCATTCGCAGTTTGTTGATATTGATCAAGTTGATTAACAAGCGCTTGTAATGCATTAATCTTGAATTGTGTTTGTAAAACCGCATTGAAGTCTGCTGACTCAAGCGCATCCGGAAGATCATCAAGATTAAGAATGATTGGTGCAGCTTCTGTTGGTGCTTGTGCCACAGGTGCTTCTGTTTTGCTGACAACCATAGGTAATTTGGATGGTGTAGGTTTCATTTCTTGATGTTGCCAATTAATGGTAACGCCCACGATAGAACTGACAATGATAAATGAAAAGAATGCGAAGCTTTGATGGTTTTTAAGCATCATAAAAAATTGTTGTGTGATGCCTGGAGAACGTGTCGATGACAAGATGAGAGCAGGACGAGAGTTGTTTTGTTGATTAACGCGCGCTTTTGGTGACGCTTTTGAGGCTTTACGCATACCGAATAAGAAAACAAGGATGAATGCAATTAGCGTGCTCACACACTCAACGATGGGTTGATTGAAAATAAGTATTTCATTTTTGTAAGTGTTTAGTTTCGTGGCTTTTTGTGGTTTGGAGATGATTGCTAGCTTGGTTCGAGTTTGTTTCGTGATGACTTCTGTTGTTTGGGTCAGCGGGCGAAATAAGTCTGGTGCTAGCCACCAAAAACTGAGTGTGCAGCCGATGATGAGTATCGCAGCACTCATCGAGATGGTCGTTTTATTGATCCTGTTATTATGCTTTTCAGATTTTTTAACAGGTTTTGTTTGTTGCGTTATTTCTGATTTCGCTTCATCGCTGAGTGCGTCGGGGTTGAGTAAGTCTAAGGCTGCTTTAACTTCTGCATCGGGGATTTCAAGAAATTTACTGTAACTGCGGATGTAACCGCGCACAAAAAGTAAGGGTAAACCAGCTTTGAATTGCCCTGATTCTAACATTTGGATGATAGTAGCATGTAGGAATAGTTGCGCGGCTACTTCTTTATGATCGATACCAAGCGCCTCGCGTGCGGCTTTTAAACGAGTGCCAAATACATGATATTTAGATTCAATGGTCTTTGCTTGGCTGGGCGTCTGTATCATGATTAACCTCATCCTTGCTCACATAGTCATTCATATCTTTAAATTGTATGATGATCATACGCTATCGCCAACGACTTTCTTCGCTTGCGCTTTTAAATGACGTTCTTTTCTGCGCGTGCGATCACGAACTTGACCGACTAATTGTCCGCAAGCAGCATCAATGTCATCACCTCGCGTACGACGAATCGTAGTGTTTAATCCCGATTTCATGAGAATATCGCGGAAAATCAAAATGGTGTCGGCATCAGAGCGTTGATAGTCAGTATTTGGAAATGGGTTGAAAGGAATCAGATTCACTTTGGCGCGCACGCCATTTAGGACCTTAATCAATTCTTTTGCATGTTGCGGCGTATCGTTGACGTTAGCTAACATGACATATTCCATCGTGATAGAACGTCTATTGTCATCTATAAAGTAGTCACGACACACTGCCATTAATTCTTCTAATGGATATTTCTTATTAATCGGAACGAGGTGATTGCGTAATGCATTATTGGGTGCATGTAATGAAACCGCTAAAGCGACATCAGTTTGATCGCGAAGTTGTTGCATCGCTGGAATGACGCCAGAAGTACTGACCGTCACGCGACGTTTTGATAAACCATAAGCAAAGTCATCAAGCATGAGATGGAGCGCGGGAATCACATTGTCCAGATTCAATAAAGGTTCACCCATGCCCATCATCACGACATTCGTGACTGCGTGATCATGAAGACCGTTGGTTTGTGACAGTTGACGTACGGCAATCCAAAGTTGGCTCATGATTTCAGCAGTTGTGAGATTACGACTAAAACCTTGTTTACCAGTCGAACAAAAATCACAATTTAAAATACAGCCGACTTGCGATGAAATACATAAAGTGCCGCGCGTTTTTTCTGGGATAAAAACAGTTTCGATGACATTGCCGTCCGCTAAACGCAATAACCATTTATACGTACCATCACTTGCTGCTTTTTCATGAAGAATTTCTGGTGTTGCAATCATTGCTTGTTCAGTTAACTTCTGACGTAACACTTTGCTGATATTCGTCATCTGGTTGAAATCAGTGACGCCATTAAAATGGATCCATTTTAATAATTGTTCTGCGCGATAAGGTTTTTCACCGAGATCAGCGAAAAAAGTTTGCATGGCCTTGCGATCAAGGCCAAGCAAATTCGGTTTTTGCGTCGCGACTGCAAGTGTCATTAAGAAAGCTCACTTTCAGCGACGTGTGCATGAATTTCATTCGGTGCAAAAAAGAAAGCGATTTCTTGTTTCGCTGTATCGGGTGCATCTGAACCATGAACGGCATTGTGATCTATCGATTCTGCGAAGTCTGCACGCACGGTGCCAGGCGCTGCATCTTTAGGATTGGTCGCACCCATGATTTCACGATTTTTCGCAATGGCATTCTCGCCTTCTAATACTTGCACGAGCACAGGACCTGAACTGATGAAACTGACTAAGCCTGCGAAAAATGGACGGGCTTTGTGAACTGCATAAAATTCTTCCGCTTGCGTTTTAGTTAATTGGATCATTTTGGCAGCGGCGACGCGTAAGTCACCTTTTTCAAAACGCGAAATAATTTCACCAATAACGTTTTTAGCAACGGCATCTGGTTTGATGATCGATAAAGTTCTTTCAATAGTCATGGTTTCCTCCCCTGAGGTGTCGTTTATTTTGGTTCGGCATTATAGCTACAATTTATCTTATTGCGCCAGTTTTGTGCTTTTGTCAGCAACTCTGCTTCATCTAAATGAATAAGTTTCCGATTTCGCATAATCGGTTGACCAGAAACCCAAGCATCAGTGACTTGCTGGCGAGGTGTTGCGTACACAATTTGCGAGACGGGATGATACAGTGGTTGCGTTTCTATGTGGTTGAAATCAATGGCGATACAGTCTGCTTGTTTACCGATTTCAAGTGACCCAGTGTAATGGTCTATGCCTAATGCGCGTGCGCCATGCAGGGTCGCCATTTGTAAGACTTTTTCTGCAGAGACAGCACATGGATCGTTAGCAGTGACTTTGCCTAAAAAAGCGGCGGAACGCATCTCACCAAACATGTCTAAATCATTGTTGCTAGCCGCACCATCTGTGCCGAGTGCGACGTTGATGCCAAGCAGGTCGAGTTTTTCGACAGGGCAGGAACCGCTTACGAGTTTCATATTCGATTCAGGACAGTGAACGATGTTCGGTTTTGTTTCTTGCAGTATGGCAAGATCTTCATCATTGAGTTGCGTCATGTGAATCGCGATCAGTTGTGGAGACACTAAACCAATTTCGTGTATGCGATGTAAAGGACGACGTTGATGCTTCGCGTGCGCTTGTAGCATTTCAGAAGGTGCTTCTTGTAAATGCAGATTAATTTTGAGTTGGTAATCATCCGCTAGACGCTTCACACGTTCTAGATTTTCAATGGATACTGTATAAGTTGAATGGGGTGCGAGCGTCGGAGTGACGAGTGGATTAGTTTTATATTGTTCATAAAACGCAATGGCTTTTGCAAAATATTCTTCAGTGGTTTTTGCCCAAGCAGTTGGGACATCGATGATGGTCATGCCGATGTGTGCGCGCATACCAGCTTTGCTTGCAGCTTCAGCGGTAGCATTCATAAAGAAATACATGTCATTAAAACATAAAGTACCGCCGCGTATCATTTCTGCCATGGCTAACAAAGAACCATCATAGACTAAATCATGACTAACCCATTTAGCTTCAGCAGGCCAGATGTGATTGGTTAACCAATCCATGAGTTCAAGATCATCAGCAAGTCCTCGAAATAAATTCATCGCAATGTGAGTATGCGCATTGATCAAACCAGGCATGATGGCATGCGTATTAAAATGAATTTCATTTTTTGTTTGATATCGGTGAGATGCTTCTTTACTCGGTAAAATATCGAGAATTTTACCTTCATGAATGGCAAGCGCATGGTGCTCTAAAACGCGATTATTTTGTTCGCAAGTAATAATCCATTTGGCATGTAGAAGTTGATCGATCGTTTGCATGTGAGGCCTTTGCTTTCATCTTGGTTTTAGTTGCGGCTAAGATAACGGAAAATGTGGGAAACAGCTAGAGGTGCCTCGCTTGCTATGACTAAAGAGGACTGTTAGGATCGGTCATTGAAAACACACTGAAAGGGAATTATTCATGCAACGTAACAACAAATCATCTGATCAAATATTTAAGGCTCAACAATTAAAAACGGTCTCTTTATTTGCTGGCACAAACATCTTTGCTGGCTGTGTGAAAAGAGTTAGTTCTAGCGCTGGTCTACTTGCAATGATCACTTTGAATGCTGCTTTAATTTATCATCTCAATGAATCTGGCAGAAATAAACGAATAGCTGACAATACTCACAATAAAGTTTTTACATTATTTCGACCTGGTTCTTCTGCGCGTAATGTAGAAAACACTTATCGAAATATTGCTGCAGGTGGCAACGATCTCTTTGATTGGATAGCAAAAGAAACGAGTGAACTTAGAAGAAACAATAGTAGTAGATCTTAACGTTGAAGGGTGGTTATGAGATTAAGATTTTAATTCTGGTACACCACCCGCTTTAATCCAGTTGGCATAGCCGCCTTGTAAATGTTTCATCCCTTTATAACCAATTTTTCGCACACGTTTTAAAGCGAGGGCTGAGCGTTCGCCGAAGGCGCAAATAAACACGATTTTGTAGAGCTGATGTTGATGTTGTTCGAGTAGTTCATGTAATTTATTTCCTGGTTTTAATTGTTCATCGAGTAAAGTGTAAGGACAATGATGTGTGTTTGGAATCACACCATCACGTTTGCACTCATATGCTTCACGTAAATCAATACCGACGATTTCATTTGCTTTTTGTTTCGTGATGAAATCTTCTGCCGTGATTTCATCGTCAAATGAAATAGATTGATTAATGTCTTGACCAAGTGCGATGTTTGCAGGCACTGCGACATCCATGAGTTTAGGATAAGGTAGATTTAAGTGATTCATAATTTCAGCGTAAGCTTCAGCTGATGGCGCTTGCAATCTGGGATTATGTTTCTTCTCGTAGATAATAGTGCTAACAGTATTTTCTTTATAATCATGTGCGGGATAAACTAATACTGAATCGGGTAAGGTTAATATTTTTTGATGCAGTGAATGATACGCATCATAAGGATTGCCATTTTGAAAATCAGTACGTCCACTGCCGCCAATTAATAAAGTATCACCAGTAAAAAGAGACTGGTTATTTAGTAAGAAAGAATAAGAATCATCAGTGTGCCCTGGTGTGTAAATTGCTTTAAGTTGCATCCCATCGCATTCAATGACATCACCATCGGTTACACGCATGCCAGTTTTAATGACTTTGCTTTGTTGACCAATCGCAGTTGTGCAATTCGTGAGATCACGAAGTTTACCAATTCCAGAAATATGATCAGCATGCGTGTGTGTATCAATTGCATATTTTAATTTTAAATTTAAACGCGTGAGTGTACCAAGATAAGTTTCGATATTTTCAAATACGGGATCAATGATGATCGCGTTGCGATTGACATCAGTTGTAATGACATAAGTGTAGGTAGAAGAAATTTTATCGAAGTGTTGTATGATTAGCACATTAATTTCCTAAAGTGATTATTCAAAATAACATAAATCAAAACGATACGGCTACTACTTGCTAAACGTAAGTTGGACTGCTAGCATCGATTGCGTGGTATGAATATAAAATAAAAAAAGGAACTGATTATGCAACGAAAGCCATTATCAAATGATCAAGCGCTAGAAATTAAAACTGCAAAAACAGCGGTTCTATTTGGAGTCACCAATATCTTCGTTGGACTCTTGTCAATTGTTAATTCGAATTCAGGAATCTTAGCTTTTATAAGTTTAAATTCAGCTTTAATGTATTATTTACATGATCTAGGAAAGAGTAGACGAGTAGGGGCTAATGCAATTAATACAGGATATTCATTCTTTTCATCACGAGTGGATAATCCGGGTCATGATGTGGAAAATGCTTATCGAAATGTAATTAATGGCGGCGCAGCAGTTGTTGATGAGATTGAGCAAATAGTACATGAAAATCAACACAGATTCAGATAATCATAATATAACGGTGAGCATGTCTCAATTCACACCTGTAAACTTTTACAGGTGTGAAAAATTATTTATTTTATTTCTTGAAAGTTTGAGTAGGTAAGATTTGCAAGTTATCTTTAAGTGACCAATTTATAATTTTATCTAATGTTTCTTTTAAAGCTGGATTAAGGGTGCTGAAATCTTGTGTCTCACATTCGAGTTCAGCAAATTTTTTGCAATTCCATTCGTTTTTAATTATTTCATGTGTATCGTAATCTTCTTCAAAAGGATGTCTTTCGGGATTAGCCCCATGTTGTAATAACAGATTCATAATATCCATCAGGTTTTGATTATCAATGGCATACCCTCCACCTAAAGCATTAAGATAAAACTGTGGGATTGGTTCATAACGCAAGAGCATTGCAAAGAATAAAGGGGTAACATATTTATCGGTAATGCTATCAAAATCATGTAAGATGAAAAATTCTTTATTTATATCCACACCTAAAGTGATTAACGTTCTAACTAAATTGATATTTAAACCTTCAATTGCATGTTTTAAAAGTTTTGATAGATCAATTAATTCAGGATAACTTTCATAAATAGCAACAATAGTATGAGAGGCATTGATATAACATAAATGTTCTAAGGTATAGTCAAAATCTTGTTTATTCATTTTTGCTGGATTAATTAATGATTGATTATAAAGACGATTCTTTCGCCTTATAAATTCGGGGTCTGTGGTTATTAATTTACAATAATCAATGGCAGCCTTATTAAATTCATCTAAAGACGATTTACCATTGATGCGATTAGGCAGTTTCTTTCGTAAATCAGCAAGCCATTTTACAGTTTCTACTGCGACAAAAAGATCTCGCTCCTTTAACAATTGTTTTTGATAATACAATTGTGGGCTAATGACTGCATCATCAGGTAAGGTAACATTAAAGTCTTTACGCAATCGTGTTGCCCAAACATGATTACCACAATGATAAAAATCACGGCTAACAGCTGTAATATCATTTAAATCTTTATGAGTTAAATATGAAAATATCTGGACTTGTAACTCGGGAGCTAAATTATTGAAATTCGTCATGATCATAATCCTTTTTATTATTTATTCAATATACGTTACACAAATTATCATTAGCAACAGAACCTAATACTAAGCGCTGCGATTTTTGGTCTCGGTTGGGGATTAGCGGATTGCTGTTAAGGCTTCACTTTCAGCGTTGTGGTTTACGGATCAAAGATACAGTATAATATGTTTAATTTATGATCATATAATTGTCATTAGAAATATGCATTTATCTTTTTAAAAGATGCAATTAATAAATCTCATGCTATGATATTTGATGGTGCAATATTGCATCATTTCATTACTTAAGGAGTAAGGACATGGATAAGAAATCACTCGGCTTAACAATTGCTGCAGCTGCTGCAATTGCTTTCGTTTCAGCTCCAATCACTTCAACTTTAGCTCAAGCTCATACAAAAATGGTCCATTGCTATGGCGTTAACAGCTGCAAAGGTAAAAGCAGCTGCAAAACTGCTGAAAGCGAATGCAAAGGCCATAACTCATGCAAAGGCAAAGGTGTTATGTTGAAATCAGCTAAGAAATGTAAAGCAATGGGTGGAAAAGTAGTTGCACCAGAATCTAAATAAATAAATCCCCTGCGAGTAACAAACATGAATGCCCCTGACATCAGGGGCATTATTTTATATAACAGGTCCCAAAATGCAAAAATCTCAGCAAAAACCCTTTCTCGGATTTGGTTTAGGTTTACGTACGTGTCATTATCAATCTATTTTAGATGAACAACACGCCATTGATTGGTTTGAAATCCTTACTGAAAATTATTTGGTGCCTGGCGGTAAACCTCTTTATTATTTAGAAGCGATTCGCGAACGATATCCTCTTGTCATGCACGGTGTTTCCATGTCGATCGGTAGCATGGACGCACTCGACTTCGAATATTTATCTGAAGTAAAAAAATTAGCGGAACGTATTCGACCTGCGTGGATTTCTGATCATTTATGTTGGACGGGTGTGAATGGTATTAATTTACATGACTTACTTCCTCTGCCTTATACCACCGAAGCCATGACGCATATTGTTTCTCGCATACAACAAGTTCAAGATTATTTAGGCAGACAGCTACTCATAGAAAATGTATCCAGTTATTTAACATATCAAGATTCTGAAATGTCAGAATGGGAATTTATTAAAGAAATTTGTCAGCGAGCAGATTGTTTGTTGTTATTAGATGTAAATAATGTTTATGTCAGCAGTATCAATCATGAATTTAATCCAAATGAATATATTAAACATTTAGATTCATCACGTATCTATCAAATTCATTTGGCAGGTCATTTGAATAAAGGCGATTATCTCATTGATACACATGATCATGAAATCATTGATTCAGTTTGGGATTTATATCGATACACCATTGCAACGCACGGATTGTGTTCGACTATGATAGAGCGTGATGATGATATTCCACAATTAAATGAATTAGTGCAAGAGTTAGAAAAAGCGAGAGACATTGCGTATTCAGTAGTAGAGGAAGCTGTCGCATGACTGATTTAACCACCTTACAACACGAGTTATTAGCATGTTTACATGAAGGCGACGATTTAAATGAACTGAAGATGGTGGCAACTGTAAAAGTTCCATTAGAAACAAGATTAGCGATTTATCAAAACGCTTATGCTTTACGGTTAGTTGAAGCCTTAGCATCAAATTATCCTGTGCTTGCAACAATACTTGGTGAGGATGAATTTAATCAGCTCGCGCTAGATTATATTGCAAATAATCCTTCTACATTTAAATCAATCAGATGGTTTGGGCATGAGTTAAGTGAATTCATCATAAATAATTTAGACCATCAATACAACGAAGCATTCGTAGAGCTTGCGCATTTTGAATGGCTGCAAACCTGTGTGTTTGATGCCGCAGATGATGACATCGTGACTATCGAAGAAATGTCGCGCCTGCCACCTGAAGAGTGGGTTGATCTCACGTTTACCGTGCATTCATCTGTACATCTAATACAATTGAATTGGAATGTTGTTGCAGTCTATCAAGCAATCAATGCAAATCAATCCGCTCCTCTCTTAACAAAAAGTAATGATACGGTACAATGGATCCTATGGCGTCAAGACAAGGATAATCGTTTTTGTTCGTTACCCAATGACGAAGCATTTTATCTCGATGCGTTAATCGCTGGACATACATTTGCTGAATTAGTCACATTTGCAAGTGAGCGCATGGAAATGGAGTCAGCAGCCATGCATGTTGTTTCATTATTAAAAGGATGGTTAGATGTTGGTTTAATCGCAACAATCAGTAAAACAAAGGAGATTCATAATGAAGCGTAAAGAGAAAGTGATTGCGGCAGTTATACAAGCAGCATTGATCTTATCAACGTCGGGTGCACTACTGGTATCAACGAGTGTGTTAGCACATGAAGAAGAACAAGAAAAATGTTACGGTGTCGTTAAAGCTGGAATGAACGATTGTGCGACAGCAACAGCATCATGTGCTGGCTCTTCAACTAAAGATGGACAATCAGATGCATTTGTTTTCGTCACTAAAGGTCTGTGCGATAAGTTAGTTGGAGGAAGTAAAACAGTTACCAAGGTCAAAAAATCTAAATAACTTTACTTAATAGGGAATAAATTATGATGCATCATAAATTTCTTCAAATAATTTCTGCATTTGTTTTCTTAATATTTAGCCAAACTGCAGCCTATGCTGCAGAAGCTTTTACGTTTGATCACTCACATAGTTATGTGCTTTTCAAAATTAAACATTTTGGTTTTTCAGATCAAGTTGGTAAATGGTATATCTACGGTCAAGTTACACTTGATAAAGACAAGCCAGAGAATAGTAAGGTGGTTGCCACTATCAAATTGAATGATCTTGTGACAGGCCTTCCTGAGCTGGATAAACATTTGAAGGAAAAAAACTTCTTTAATGTCCCGCAATTTCCTACCGCCACTTTTGTGAGTGATAAAGTCGATGTCATAAATGATAAATCAGCGAAAGTGCGTGGTATGTTAACAATGCGTGGCGTGAGTAAACCTGTGGTGTTGGATGTGACACTGAATAAAGTGGGTCTCAATCCGGTTACTGAACAAAATACTGTTGGGTTCAATGCAAAGACAATGTTGAAACGTTCTGACTTCGGCATGACATCATTCTTGCCAGGACTGAGTGATGAGGTTGAAATTAATATTAGTGTTGAAGCGAACCAACCTAAGGCTAATCAGACCAAGGAAAAAGTAGGTACAGATCATGTTAGTTGAGAATACAACCAAACGTTACAGTATCATGGCCATTATCTTTCACTGGATAATGGCTGTACTCATCATTGGTATGTTGTGCCTTGGTTTATATATGGCTGATTTACCGTCTTCTCCACAAAAATTAAAATTGTATGGCATACATAAAGCGATTGGCATTTCAATTTTAATTCTTGCTTTAATGCGTGTCTCGTGGCGGTTGGCACATTTGCCACCTGAAATGAATGCAAGATTACCTGCTTGGCAACGGTTTGCTGCTCATTTCGTGCATTTTTTATTGTATGCGTTCATC
>Ga0206869_1151_pt1 | contig 12483 bp, 11 predicted proteins | sample Alteio_BWOrgCont_35_FD_152618 | JGI IMG/M metagenome (GOLD analysis project Ga0206869, IMG submission 152618) | Enriched cells from forest soil in Barre Woods Harvard Forest LTER site, Petersham, Massachusetts, United States -... | ecosystem: Environmental > Terrestrial > Soil > Temperate forest >... | reverse complement strand
CGAAAATACAACATTTCATTGCATACAAAAGTATTAAAAAAACTGAAATCACAATAGACCAGACCGGCATATGTAATCCGAATATCGCTGTACCTATATATTGATGCCCTTCACGCGGATAAATATCGAGTAGAGTTTGGCGAGTGCTAATGATTAATAATAAGACGGTAACGAGTAGCATCAAACCTTCATGACGTAAAGAATAACCATTTCTTAAAGTTAAAAACGCACTAAAACAAATACCAAAATAAGCAACTCTTTGTAATAAACAAAGTGGGCACGGTAGTTCATGATAAGCAAATTGAAAAAATAAAGCTGTTGTGAGAACCGCTCCCACGAATACCATTATGCTTAGGACATAAACATAATAGAGTTCAATCATGTTACCTTGAAAAAACGAGTTATTATGAAAAGGAGTGCGTTGCATGATGAGTCTTCCTATCTCAGGTTTGTATCCATGGCATTTCAAAGCCGTACACTGGAGAATAAATTTCGAAGAGAAATAACCAGATGACGAATATAAAAGTGAAGCTAAAGAATAAGATGGCGAGTTGTTGATAGCGAAACCAGGCAAATAAAAAAGAAATAAAAAGTAAAGTGAAGATGAGTACCATCATGGTGAATGTCCGTATTCCTTTAACTGGAGGTTATGGTAACAAAAGTGAGTGGTCATTGCGAGCAAAGCGAGTTCGTGCCCGTGCCCGATTGCGTGCCCGCGCCCGTCTTTTCCCATCATTTTTCATTTAAGTCATTTAGAAAACGACGGGCGCGGGCACGCAATCGGGCACGGGCACGAACTCGCTTCGCTCGTAATGCAAAATTTTACCGCGCCTGTTGCTTCACATACGCCACCAAACTCGGCTCCGTAATAAAACCATCTTTCAGCGCTGCTTTACCTAAACTAGAATGCGCAAGAATCGCTTGTTCAAACATTTCAAAACCACGAGCATTTCGCAATTCAAGGAAAGTCGTCCATCCCCACCAATCATTAGTCCATTCGCGACTATATCTGAGTGGTAAAGAGGTGCGTCTATATAAAGTATTCGATGCTTCATCCCAATAAAACATTGGAGACAGATCAAGTTTGGAATGATTGTTTTCTTCATCAGGTCGAGGGATAAAGACATAAGCACTATCATGTATCTCGTTATAACCTGAAAGATATGCATAAAAGATATGATCAGCCGATGCTTGTACTGCCTGATTGATCATCTTACGATGCTTTTCTGTTTCTGGTTTAAAATAAGTTTTATCGCCGAAAGCCACCCAGTGATCGCCGTGCGCATTAGATACATGTAAGCCGTAATGATTTTCTTCGGTATGCATATAACTTGTCAGTGCGGAACCAATAATTTTCAGTGTTGTATTTTCAGAAAGTTTTAAACGCGGTGTACGAATATGTCCTGCCGCAAAGCGATCAGTTAAAAAATGACATGCAAATGCATTCATAGCATATGCAAGTTTCAATTGATTCACATCCTTGTTGTGGTGCGCGGCCATAGCGACTTCCATCGCAATTTGATGACCTGTTTGATAAGCTAAAATTGCTTCCTCTCCGAAGTGATCATAATTCGAAGCCGCAAGCTTCATGTAACGACCGAAATTTACAAGCCATGTCAGTTCAGAACAACCACCACCTGTGATGCAATTAAATTGAATATCAATGGTGTTACCAAGATCTTTGTAAGCTTTATCAATGGATGTGCCTGAAGAAATGGCAGTATCAATGATCTTACGTTCTTGTCGAATTAAGCGGAGTATCTGTGGTGCTTCAGTCGTTGCATGGAGATTTTCAGCAAGTGTATTAAATGCATCGATAAAACGTTTGCGTCGTATTTCTTCGGTATGACCGAGAGAAATGGGTTCATCAACTAAACCATAAAAATCGCCAAATGAAAGAATTTCACCATACGTGAGTTGTAAACCATTTTTGAGGGGCAGTGGCTGACCAACTTCACCCTGATCAGTTGGAGAATAGCGGAGTTTGACTTGATTACCGATTTCCGTATGTTCTGCAGGTGTGAATGAAACTTTTGTAGGTAAGGCATGAACTGGTGCAAATAAACAAGAGAGTAAACAAGCGCTAAAAAGCGGACGTATTAATGGCTTAGACATGAAAAGTCATTCCTTTTTTTTATTAACGTGCGAATCGATATAATAACGAATCACGAAAGCTTGCAGCATTCCCTGTGAGTCGTGCTAGTAATGGTTTTTTCACTTCATATGTGATTTCAAATAATTTTGCGTGATGTGAATTTGATAGTAAATAATCGTCACTTGTTTGTATGTGATCAACTAAGTTTAATTTAAGAGCGCTCTCACCTAACCAATGTTCACCAGTCGCAACTTCTTCGATGTTAAGTTGCGGACGATACTTCAAGATAAGATCTTTAAATTGCTGATGAATTTTTTCTAATTCTTCTTGTAATTTAGCGCGGCCTTCTTCTGTATTTTCTCCGAATATTGTCACTGTACGTTTGAAGTTACCAGCGGTGTGTTGCTCAAAATCGATGTGGTTATCTTTTAATAAACGATTGAAGTTGGGCAACTGAAGAATGACACCAATCGATCCGATGATTGCAAATGGGGCTGCAATAATACGGTTTGCAACAGCTGCCATCATATAACCACCGCTTGCAGCGACTTTATCAATCGCGATTGTGAGCGCGATATTTTTATCACGTAAACGCAAGAGTTGTGCTGCTGCAAGGCCGTAGCCATGCACCACACCGCCTGGACTTTCTAAACGTAAGACGACTTCATCTTCTGGTTTGGCAACATTTAGAATGGCAGTAATCTCTTCACTCAATGCAGTCACTGCACTCGCTTTAATATCACCATGGAAATTTAATACATAAATATTTTTACTGATAAGCTCACTTTTATGCTTTTCTTTTTCGTGAGCTTTAGTCTCTTTTAAAAATTGTTTGAATTGTTTTTTGTTTAAGATCTCTAACAAAAGCGTTTGTTTGGTTTCTTCATAGTGATGATTCAGATTTTTAATCGTGAGCTTTCCCCTTTGTTTGCCTTTACTTTTGGCGAGTAAGATAAAAAATGCAATGAGGACAATGATAATGAAAAACACGAGGATCAAAGATTTCCCCGCAAATAAACCAAGTTCAATAAATGCTTGTGCCATGATGAGTCCCTGTGTGAAATCAATTATTTTTTATTAAGGTCCGTTGACAATTCTACTATCTTGGCTCAACAATCCTGATTTTCTGCGCTTCGCTGCTTATTTACTTCAATGTAAACTGCGCTGCGATGCTCAAAAATCAGGATTGTTGATCTCAAGCTAGCGAATTGTCAATAGCCCTTAGTTGATTTACGAATTAACATAATTTTTTGTTTAATCGTATGCCTTGTTCCGGTAGGTTGATTCATGTAAATCATTCTCCATTCCCAGCGATGTGGTTGTTGATTAAGTTCTAAGACATCACTCGATTCAACATCAGTTTCGCCTGGACGGGTACGAAATAACCAACTATAAGAGCGAGGCACTTCGCCGATGGTTCCAACCCAAATAGGTTCACCAGTTTCTTTAATGCTTCGGTTGGCTGACCATAATCGTAATACCAATAATGGTTTGTGTTCTTCTGCACGTCTTGCAAGGATGAGTTCTGGTTGCTGATCTAAATATTGAGGAGAAATTAAGGAAAGATATTGTGTACTTTTGATATCAGCAATGCGATGCAACGTACTGATCCAATTGCGCGCTGGTGGCATTGTCCAACCTTGCTGCATAAGCGCATCTCTAATTTTTTCCAAGCTGCCAGCCCAAACAATGTTGATGGCTTGTGACGGGAAACCAAATAAACTCACGCGATAAGCGGGTAACGCATCGTTCTTATTCCACCATTCGTTCATTGCAATTTTGGCTGTCGGCCATGCCACCATGGTGTAAATTTCTTTCAAGTCTTCAAAGTTTCGGTAAGCATAAATGCTGAAGCTGATTGCTACTGAGATCAGGGTGAATAAGATGAGTTGCAATCGTGGCAACGTTCGTTCTGCGACGCGTTGATAAGAAATAAAGATGGCCATGAGGATGGTTGCGCCTAGTAACCAACCCGCTAATACATCCGTAAACCAGTGTGCTCCCAAATATAAACGGGAAACACCAATCGCGAAAACTAACAATAAGGCAAGAGCATAACACACTATTTTCCAGCGACTACGCATCGCTTGTGTTAAATAGAAAACTAAACCTAACCAGAAAACTGTGGCGAGCGTTGCGTGACCACTCGGCATGGAATAAGTTTCTGGACTTGAAAAAATGCCAACAGGGCGTGGTGTTTGAATAATATGTTTAAGCAAAAACACACTAGCAGAAGCTACTAAACCCAGCGCTAACACGTGTATCGCAATGCGCACACGTTTAGCAAAAACAAGCCAAGCAAATAAGATGGCAACCACGGGCAAGATGATTTGTCTTTGGCCTAGCAAGGTGATGGCGATCATGATGCTATCAGAATGGATATTGCGTATCCCGCGAAACAAATGGTAAATCGCATCATTAATCATCAGAGTGCTTGCGCCTTGCGTCTTGACGATATAAACAAGTATGAAAAATAAAATGGCTGTCGTTAGACAATAAAATGCGAGGTTGAGTTGACCGTGCGTATACTCAGGATCATGGTGTTTCAGTAAATAAGTGATCGGTTTGAGACTGCGATTTTTTTTTAAATAATGCCAAATCCAATTTTGCATTTGGTCAGTTTGGTTGTGAAATAGTTGCAGCAGTTTGAAACTCATCCACAAACACAAAACGATAAAAAGAAAGATTAAGAAGAAGACGAGGATGACGTGTACGGCAATATCTGGTGGTAATTCTAAAGAAGCGGCGCCGAGTAAAATACCAGGAAGTAAGTAAGCAGGCGCCCAACCAATAGCAGAGATGACATTAGCAATGGTGAAATGCAATGGCCTCATACCTAACATACCGGCAACAAGTGGCACGAGTGCGCGTACCGGCCCAACAAATCGGCCGATAAAAACACTCATGACACCGAATTTGTGAACAAATTTTTCACCAGATTCGAGCAGGCCAGGATAATGTTTGAAGGGCCAGATGATTTTTAAACGGTCTTTAAAGTAATGACCTAACCAGTAACTAATACCATCGCCGACAATCGCACCCATCGTGGCCCAGAATAAAGTTGCCCACAAAGGAATGACACCTGCACCAGCCAACGTGCCTAAGGCGGTCATCGTAACTGATCCGGGAACGATGGTTCCGATAATCGCGACGGATTCTGCTGCAGAAATGAGAAAAGTGACTAAGCCCGCAAATTCAGGATTTGCATTCAACCACTGTAACAATGGATTGATAAAATCAAACATTATGTGACCTCTTCACCCGCTGCTTGTTTATCGGCATGGTATGAAGAACGAACAAGTGGACCGCTTGCGACTTGCTTGAAACCAATTGCTTTAGCAAATTCACCAAATTGCTTAAATTCATCAGGTGTGACATATCTTGCAATCGGAATATGGAATCGACTTGGTTGTAAATATTGGCCTAAGGTGACCATGTCTACGTTATGCGACCGTAAATCTTTCAAGGTTTGCTCGACCTCTTCATTGGTTTCACCTAAACCTAGCATAATACCGGATTTCGTGGGAATACCTGGATATTGTTCTTTAAATGTTTTTAATAATAATAATGAGTGTTGGTAATCGGAGCCTGGGCGTGCTTGTTTATATAAACGTGGCACTGTTTCAATATTGTGATTGAAAACATCTGGTAAATGTTTGCCAGTTTCTTCTAAAGCTATCATCATGCGTCCGCGATAATCTGGAACCAAAACTTCAATTTTGATTTGTGGACTTTGTTCGCGTATGGCTTTAATACAAGCAGAAAAATGACTTGCACCACCATCGCGTAAGTCATCTCTGTCAACAGAAGTGATGACGACATAGTTTAAGCGCATTGCAGCAATCGTTTTTCCTAAGTGCGCTGGTTCATCAACATCTAGCGGATCAGGACGGCCGTGAGCAACATCACAAAAACTACAACGGCGCGTGCACTTGTCACCCATAATCATAAATGTAGCGGTGCCTTTGCTAAAACATTCAGGTAAATTCGGGCATGACGCTTCTTCACACACAGTGACTAATTTATTTTCACGCAATAATTTTTTTAAATCGGTCACAGCAGAGGAAGCAGGAATTTTGACGCGTATCCAATCAGGTTTACGCAAAGGTGTTTCGGTAGGCTCAATTTTAACCGGGATACGTGCTAGTTTATCGGCACCTCGTTGTTTAGAGGATGGCGGTATTTTGGATTCCATTAGTATCTTCCTCTATGAAATAGGCCTGAGTATACACCAAATTTTTCACGAAATAATGAACTAATTGCCGCCCAGTTTCTAGTGGGTCAGAGAGTCCACCGAGTTCAGAAAACTGAGTCATTTGTAAGGTTTTAAACCCGCAAGGATTGATCCCATTAAAAGGTGACAAATCCATGGCTACATTAAATGCGATGCCATGATACGAACAACCTTTGCGTATGCGTAAACCGATAGAACAGATTTTTTTGTCATCAACATAAACGCCTGGTGCTTCACGTTTTGCTTGCCCGTTAATTTGAAATTGCGCCAATAAATCAATAATTGATTGCTCGAGCGCACTCACAAAAGCACGAACATTCATCCCTGAGCGTTTAATATCAATGAGCGTGTACACCATTAATTGGCCAGGACCATGGTAAGTGATTTGGCCGCCCCTATCGGTTTGCACGACAGGGATTTGACCGGAATTCAGTAGATGTTCGGGTTTGCCATTTTGACCTTGGGTGTAAACAGGGTGATGTTCACATAACCAGATTTCATCGGGTGTGAGTTCGGTGCGTTGTTGGGTGAAGGTTTGCATGGCTTGCCAGCATGAGTGATAGTCTTGGCGGCCTAACCAACGTATTTTTATTTCTTTTTTGTGGTGCATTGGTTCTCCGCTGTCCTATCGTGCCCGTACCCGATTGCGTGCCCGTGCCCGGCTTTTTCTAGGATTTTCACAAAAAGCCGGGCACGGGCACGCACTCGGGCGCGGGCACGAAAGAGCGCTGGCAATTATAAAGCCATTATTACATGTGGCGACGCCGATAATTCATAGTAGATATTATCCAACTGTTCCTTAGAGTCAACATGCACTGTAATCGAAAACGCCGTATATTTACCCGTTTCGCTATTGCGAGTTTGGATCGCGGTATCCGAGAAATTCGGCACAAGTTTATGAATAATCATCAGTACTTCGGCTTCGAACTCATCTGAAACTTTGCCAAATACTTTGATCGTGAAATCACAGGGAAACGTAAGTAATGTTTCCCCTTGATCGGGTATTTTTTTTTTCATATTAGCCAGTATTTGCTTTAGTATCATTTGAGGATAAATATTTATTGAAATTGAAGCGTATCGCATCACTAGCACGTCGCCATAAACCACCTGTTGGATTATCTTCTAGCGCAACCAATGGTTTGCTAGCAATGACTTGGTTATTAAGAACGACTTTTATGGTGCCGTAAATTTCACCTTTTTTGAGCGGCGCTTGCAAAGGATTTTGAATCGTAATGGCTGCTTTTAATTTTTTGTATTGGCCGATTGGAATGGTGGCATACATATCATCTGAAACACCAAGCGCTACTTGTGTGCTCGCGCCTTTCCAAACACGTGTTTTGACCACTGGTGCATTAGCTGCATAAATTTTCCGGGTTTCAAAGAATCGAAACCCATAATTGAGTAAGCGGATAGAATCTTCAGTGCGAGCAGAGTCGCTTGGTTCACCGAGAACAACGCTAATCAAACGCATCCCATCTTTTTTAGCTGACGCTACAAGACAATAACCCGCATCATTGGTGTGGCCAGTTTTCAAACCATCAGCATTTTGATAACGCCATAATAAACGATTACGATTTGATTGTTTGATGTTGTTATAGGTGTAAAACTTCTCAGAATTAATCACATATTCTTCTGGAAAATTTTGAATATAGGCTTTCGAAAGCAAAGCGAGATCATAAGCGGTCGTGTAATGATCTGGCTCTGGCAAGCCAGTACTACCGGTGAAGTGGCTATTATTCATGCCAAGAAATTTTGCTTGTTGGTTCATTAATTCTGCAAATGCTTCTTCAGTGCCAGCAAGATGTTCTGCCATTGCGACAGTGGCATCATTACCAGATACCACAATAATGCCTTGCAGTAATTCTTTGACGGGCACTTCCGTCCCAACTTTCACAAACATTCTCGAGCCTTCTGTTTGCCAGGCTTTTTTACTGATGAGTACTTTGTCATCAGATTTTATTTGCCCGCTTTTGATGGCATTAGAAATGATGTACATGGACATGAGTTTGGTGAGACTAGCAGGCGCCATGCGCTCTTTTGAGTTTTGCTCGGCGATGACTTTACCGCTTGTGCCATCCATGAGGATATATGATTTGCCTTGTAAGACAGGAGCAGCAGGTGTGTAGGTTGGCCGCTGTGGTTGGGTTGGGATTGGAATGACAGGGTTTGCAAATGCAAGACTACAAATGCAAGTGGTAAGACAAAGCATCAGCAATGTTCTGAACTTTGAACGATGATAAGAAAACATGATTATCCCTCTAACAATATGGTCCGAATAAGAATTTCGAGAGTTTAACAAAATTTTTCGTGTTGCTGCTAGATTTTCTGTAACTATTCTGTGCGCTTTTTCGCGCCCGCGCCCGATTGCGTGCCCGTGCCCGTTTTTTTCTATATGAGTTAAATAAAAAATGATGGGAAAAGACGGGCACGGGCACGCAATCGGGCGCGGGCACGAACTCGCTACGCTCGTAGTGAACACAAAAAAATAATCTTAACGCATAATTGCTTTTCCATCCGACCCTGTCTATGATGACCAAATCATTATGCTGATGTTCTTCAGCTTTCCAAGCACGTTTACTGACATAACTCAACTTAGAGGTAAACTGTAAATCATCTGCCAGTGCGGCAAAAATCATTATGTAAAAAAGAACAATGAAGGAGACGTTTTTATGCGTTTATTGAATCAATTATTAATAATCATCGTAAGCTGCTGCATCACAGCAGTTTCATTTGCTGAAGGTGTAGTGGTTTCAAGCTCATCATCAGAGCTACCCAATTCCAATCGTCAAGTTGTCACAGATAAAGTGATGCAAAAAACAGATCTTAATAAAGCCAGTGCACAAGAATTGTTATTGGTAAAAGGACTGAATACATCGAAAGTGCGTGCGATTATCACTTACCGCAAAAAAAATAAGGGCTTTAAATCACTAGATGAATTATCGCAAGTGAAGGGCATGAAGCGATTGAAGTCGGATGAGATGAAGGTGATACAGGAACAGTTGAAGTTATAATTGTTGTTACGAGCGAAGCTCGTACGTGCGCGTGCCCGATTGCGTGCCCGCGCCCGTTTTTTTCTAAATGAGTTAGATGAAACATGCTGGAAAAAAGACGGGCACGGGCACGCAATCGGGCACGCGCACGTACGAGCTTCGCTCGTTATCACGCACAAAGTTTATTGCACTAAATAAAACTAACCGCTATATTTCCCGCACATCAATCTCAGGGACTTCTCAATAATGGACAACCTCATTACCCCAGTTGTGTTGTGTGGCGGAGTCGGTACCCGTTTGTGGCCTCTATCTCGAGCCATTCATCCTAAACAATTATTGCGCTTGGTTAATGATCACAGCATGTTTCAAAATACTTTGCGGCGTGCGAATAATCATTTCTTTTATCGCCATCCTATCGTCGTCTGTAATCAAGAATATCGTTTTATCATTGCCGAACAAATACGCGAAATTGGTTTTGAGCAAGCGACTATCATGCTCGAACCAGAGGGACGCGGGACCGCGCCTGCTGTCACCATGGCAGCGTTATCATTACTGCAAACATCTCATGATGCACTGATGCTAGTCATGCCAGCTGATCATAATATCGGCGAGCAAGCTGCATTTTTAGAAGCAGCGCAACAAGCAGCAAAGCTTGCAGCGCAAGATCATTTAGTTACCTTCGGTGTGCTCCCAAATAAACCAGAAACGGGTTATGGTTATATCAAACGCGGATCTGCCATTGATTCTTACGGATACCATGTCGAGCGTTTTGTTGAAAAACCAGATCTCATCACCGCAAAACAATACTTAACTTCCGGCGATTATTTTTGGAACAGCGGCATGTTTTTGTTTAAAGCGTCGACGTGGTTAATCGCGATGCGTGAACATGCACCAGACATTTTAAGTACATGTCAGCAAAGCTTCTCAGAACTCTCTCATGATTTAGATTTTCATCGTCTAGGCAAAGCATTTTTATCTGTTCCCAATGATTCCATCGACTTTGCAGTCATGGAAAAAGCGACCAATATTGCCGTTATTCCATTGCAAGCTGATTGGAGTGATGTGGGTTCTTGGGATGTCTTATGGGAAATTGGTGAGAAAGATCTTTCCGGCAATGTGATACGCGGTCAAGTGGTCGCGCAACAAGTGACTAACTCTTATCTGCGTGCTGAAAAACGTTTGCTAGCTGTCGTTGGGTTGTCAGATATTGCTGTCATTGAAACATCTGATGCAGTATTAGTTGCACATAAAAATAATTGCCAAGAAATTAAAGCAGTCGTGACTGAATTAAAATTACGCCAACATGTCGAAGCAGATACACATCAACGTGTTTATCGGCCTTGGGGTTATTACGAAACGTTAGTCATGTCACCGTTTTATCAAGTAAAACATATCGTCGTAAAACCTGGCTGCAAACTATCATTGCAAATGCATCAACATCGCTCTGAACATTGGGTGATCGTGACGGGTGAAGCGAAAGTGACGCGCGATGAAGAACAAATCATCTTGCAAGCTAATCAATCCATTTATATTCCAGCATTAACCAAACATCGTATCGAAAATGAATTGTCTACTCCGCTAGAATTAATTGAGGTGCAAACTGGCAGTTATTTGGGGGAAGATGATATTGTGCGATTTGAAGATATTTATGGGCGCTAAGTTTTTGTTATAAAAACAATTTTTATAATCTTCTCTCCATCTTTTAGCAGCCTGATCTTATAGCTAGAAACCGTCTTTATATTGACATTAATCAATCATTTGTATTATGTTTGCGCATCTATAAGACTAGTCCGTTATTGCAAGACCTGCGTTTTTTACAGGTTGTGGATACAGAAATTTTTTCGATTGAAGATACTGGATTGCTTCGTCGCAAAAAAACGCTACTCGCAATGACAGCTTCAACTTATAAAAATAATAATGAAGAGAACGAGGATCAAATAGTCATGCGCAATAGAGAAGCCAAAAATAAAAAAGTGAAAGTGCCAAAGCTGAGTCCAATCGAAAAAGAATTTTTCAATAAGATTAATCATTACATGAGGGCTTGCCATGATGCTTCTCAAGAAATTAAAAAGGAGGCAGAGACTGATCTTGCAATTTTTCTATCTAAGGCTTTAACCGATTCAGAATATAAGGCTATGTTGAATAAGCCGTATTTCTTCAAGATCGGAGATAAAATTTTAGAACTTACAGTATTAGAATATTCTATTTTAGCTAAAAGTTGGGTTGGAATTTCTTTAATGGGAAAGCTATTAGCAGTGGGTGCAGACCCGAATAAAGGTTACTTCCTGCCGTTAGCATTAGCTTGTGAAGCAGGGAATTTAGCGCAGCATATTATTCCTTTTCTATTAAAAAACGACATACTCAATTTAAAAATTAAAGCAAAAAAAGCGAATGTTAATTACACAAGTGCTAAAGACCAATCATCACCCTTACAGATCGCTATACTTCATCAAAATAAAAAAGCATGTGAATTACTTTTAGGTGATGAAAGTATTAATATTTTTCAAAAGAATTCTCATAAAGTAACTGCGTTAGAAATTGCATTTGAGAGTAAAAATAAAGATTTTATAAAACTATTAGTCGATCATCTTGAATTACTAATTGAAAAAATCGATGTGATGAAAGAACCAACGATCGTCATATCTAAAGACATGATCCATTTTATCGCATTGCTATTACTTACAAACGAAAAAGAATACACGAAACGTTTATTAAATAAAATATACGAACTTAAGCTTAAGTCAACTCAGAAAATATCAGAGGCATCACTGACTCAATTAAAATCATTATTCAAAGAGATGACTTATCATGCTTATGATGAATCCGTGCATGAAGCATATCAGCGCATAACTGATATGAATATTCACGATGAATTTTTAGTTAATGGTGATGATGATAGGGAAGTGGAAATTTCTGGTGGTCCTGTCATAAAAAAAATGTATGCGAATCAGATTGCTTGGATTGCAATTTCGCAGGATATTAAACCTAGTGAGGCAAGTAACTGGTTGCAGGTTTTGTTGCAAAAGGGAGCTGATCCAAATCAGTTATTATGTAATAGTCAGCCTATTATACACAGCATTATTAAACACCATCCTAGAACAGCCCTTAAAGTTTTGTTAGAAACAGGGAAGATTAATCCTGTTGATATTGAGGATGCGATTCAT
>Ga0206869_1149_pt1 | contig 12498 bp, 10 predicted proteins | sample Alteio_BWOrgCont_35_FD_152618 | JGI IMG/M metagenome (GOLD analysis project Ga0206869, IMG submission 152618) | Enriched cells from forest soil in Barre Woods Harvard Forest LTER site, Petersham, Massachusetts, United States -... | ecosystem: Environmental > Terrestrial > Soil > Temperate forest >... | reverse complement strand
ACAGCGGCTTACTATGAAACCAGCAGGAACATCTATCAGGGAGCTGAATCGGGTACGCCTCTTCTGTCCCGCCAGACCTGCTACAACGCGCAGCCGCAGCCGTGTTCGCCAGCAAGTTTTACTTCTCCCATCAGTCAGATAGATACCTATGAAACTCTGAACGGCGTACAACAACACGGCTCAACAGCGAAGTACAACAGCTACGGCTTGCAGACGGACGAATACGATTATGATTTCGGAGGAGCCTCTGCGCGTGGATCACTCTTGCGGCATGAGGTTTGGACCTATGGAGGAAACATTGCCGGTCTTGTGACAGCCGATCAGGTATTAGACGGCTCTGGCGTTCTCGCTGGTCAGACAGGTTACAGCTATGACGGTGGGACTGCACCTGCTACAACATCTGGTGTTCCCCAGCACATCGCGGTCAGCGGTGCACGCGGTAATCTAACCAGCATCACCCAATACAGCAGCGCCAGCAGCTCTATAAACACTTCATTGACGTATGAGGACACGGGCGATGTGCTCACCTCCACCTCTCCGAACGGAAAGACGACTTACGCATACGACGCCACGCATGCATTCGCCACAACTATCACTCCCCCAATCCCTTCGAGCGGCGTTTCTCTTCCGACCGCTATCGTCACAGATGTGAACTCAGGACTGATGAGCAGCAGAACAGATCCCAATGGCATGCGAGCCGCATTCAGCTACGACTCGATGTTGCGCCCCGTCGAGATTGACAATCTGGACAGCGGCGGCAATCTCGTAGGTAAGACGCCCTTCTATTATTACAGCACCCAGGACTCCAGCACTGCTGCCTTTCAAAACGCCACCACCGCTACTAATACAAGTACATTGCTCGATGGTTATGGCCGTCACGGCCGTACCGCTGTGTTTAATGGACAGAGCGGCAATCAATGGTATCAAGGGGACACCTGCTACGATGCCAATGGGAATATTGGCTTCCAGTCATACACCTACGAGGGCACTGAATGGGGTACACCCAAAGTGTGTTCCGGCAATGGCGACTCCTACACTTACGACGCTCTAGGTCGAGTGAAGTCGATTACACACCAAGATGGAACCAATGTGCAATACAGTTACACAGGCCGCGCCACAGAGGTCACAGATGAGAATGGCGTCAGCCGTATCACACAAGTCGATGGCCTAGGTAGGACCATGGCGGTATGCGAGATTAGCAGTAATTCTCTGCAAGGGGATTCTCCAGCGGCTTGTGGGCTAGACATCGGCGGTACAGGCTTTCTAACGGCGTTTTCTTACGACTTGGCCAATCACAAAACAACGGTTATACAGGGAGCGCAAACTCGGAGCTTCCAGACAGATTGGCTGGGACGAACGACTCAAGTGCAGGAACCGGAAAGAGGTATAACATCGTATAGTTATAGCTACAACAGTGCTGGTCTTCAAGTGGTTCGTCAGCGCCCACAAGCCAATCAGCCCAGCACAAGCACACTTACCACCACAACTACCACGCAATACGATGCGCTCAGGCGGGTGGTCAGTATCATCTACAGCGATGGTACGCCAACCAAGAGCTTTGCGTACGATCAGGCCTTTGCATGGGGTGGAAGTAGTGGCACAAATCTCGGTGCCAGCAAGGGGCGTTTAACGTCTGCAAGTGTTTCTCAAAGTAGCGAGTTCTTCGTCTACAACCCCATGGGAAGAATCACGACAACCGGGCAATGCCTTCCCCCCTATTGTGGTCAGTCTGCTCACGACAAGTACATCTCTTATACTTACGACTGGTTGGGAAACCTCACGGGAGAGAGCGATCCTACGATTGGATCGGTGGGATATACCTATTCTCTGGCTAACGAGGTTACGCAGATCACTGGAAGCTATGCGATTGATGGATCGACATATGGGGGCACTTATAATCTCGCAGCCGGTATCCAGAATGGACCAAATGGACCTCTAAGTTATCAGCTTGGCAATGGTCTAACGGTGGTGGATACCTATGACTCTCTGGGCCGTCAATTAGGAGGATGGGTTTGCAGTGGCTCCGGGCAAAGTGGTTGCTCTGGCGGAACCCAGCTTTATGGGTATACAACCGGCTGGAGTGGACCTCGTTCCACGGGAAGGTGTGACACGGTCCTGAATACATGTGCAGGCTTGGGATATGACGGGTTCAATCGATTAACTTCGCTAACGGTCAATCAAGGTGCGGTGCAGAATTTCACTTACGGGTATGACCGCTATGGCAACCGCTGGCAGCAGAATGCAACTGCAGGCACAGGGCCACAACCGCAGTTTTCTTTCAATAAAAACAATAATCAGGTCAGTGGTTTCAGCTACGACCCGGCGGGCAACCTAAGAAGTGACGGCTATCATAGCTATACCTATGATGCGGAAGGAAACATTACTCAAGTGGACGGAGGGGCGACTGCGGCTTATACCTATGACGCATTGAACCGCAGAGTCAGCGTGCAGAACGCCAACGAATCAGTCAACTACACTTTTGATGCTTTCAATCGTCGACTGACGACTTGGCAGGTGAGCAACGACATCGGCATCCACGGAGAAATCTATTGGGGGAGTACGAATGTTCCGATGGCCTACCGCTATATAGACGGGAAGACCTATTTCCAGCATCAGGACTGGATGAGAACGGAGCGTGCTGAAACAAATTACAACGGAGCTATCTCTGGCTCCTTTACTTCACTGCCCTTCGGCGATGCACATTCGGCCTCAGGGATGGACGGTGATCCATATCACTTCGCGATGCTCGACCGTGATTCCGAGACAGACACCCACCATGCTCAGTTCCGGCAATACTCATCGGCCCAGGGTCACTGGATGTCCCCCGACCCCTACGACGGCAGTTACGACTTCTCCAATCCCCAGAGTTTCAATCGTTACAGTTATGCGCTGAACAATCCACTGAGCTTCACCGACCCGCTGGGGTTAGAAGCCGTTGATTGCGGCTCTGACACTACTGTTTGCGTCGACGGTAGCGATCCCGGCGACGGGGAAGGGGGCGGCGATCCCGGTGATGGGCAAGGGCCGGGCACAGGCGTCGCTCCCCCGCAGCCTAAGACCCCACCAGCTGCTGCCCCAAGTAACACTCCTTGCGCTCCCTCGGGTAGTGCTCCCGCTCCAAGCGTCTATCAGCAGAGAGGGCAGCTTGCGAACGGTATGACAAACTCATATGACCCTTACGGCATGTCGGCCGCAGCCGGTACGACGTATAACCTTTCAGAACTTTACCAGTTCAAACGAGGGAACGCCCTTGACGCGCAAGTCCGCTACGGGGGTTCTACTGCCTATGCGAACTATGTCTTTGGGGTGTACTTGAGTGCGGCTGGGTGGACGCTTCCGCAGACGCTAGCTGCTGCGAACGATTATGCGCGTACCAGTAGCTCATATCCTAATCATCCGCCGATGGACCCAAATTATCCATCAGTTCCAGCGGCCAACGCCGCAAATATCACTGCTGGATACAACGCACAGCAGAATGGGACGTTATGCCACAAGTAGAAATCAATGCTATATCACTGCCGAGTAGACCGATCGTTCTTTATCGTGTAAGGCTTCGTTCTGCAATCTTCTGCGCGATATGGCTCTTCGCTGTGACTAGCTGTGTGCTGGTATCTGGCTGTCGAGATGAAGGAACGACTATCTGGTCAAAAGAAGTGTGGTCTCCAGACGGCAGTTGGCTTGCAACAGCAGCCACCAAGCAATGGAGCGGACCGGGAAACGCTTATGTTGCGACAATGGTTTATCTAAAAGAGAAAGATAGTACGCAACCTCCGGTGGAGGTACTGGGTTTCTCAAACGACTCTGCATATCCGTCCGGTGTAACTAATGTGACGATGGACTGGGTCACGCCAAAGCATCTGAACGTGACCTATGGAAGCCACGCTAAGCTTGATTTCCAAGCCATCAAGTGCTCGGGTATCGACATCTCTGTCCGCGATCTTTCTAGTGGTACGACAAGCGCTTCTCAATAGGTAAAGCGGAATGGTATATGTACGACATTCTCCGCCGTTTGATGCCGCATAAACATTCGATCCCTGAACCCATACAAGGATTGTCGCCATGTGTACGCTCCGCGTTTAGCAACAACGCGCTAGCGCTTGGGTTGGATGCTGCCGGTTTTATTCCAAGCGAGGGGTTAGCAGCTGCCGGAATTCAATATGGGATTGCCACCGCCTCCGCTGTAAATAGTGCGGTATATGGTGATACTTTTGGCCGAAACCTCGGGGCGGGAGGACAAATCGTATCGATTTTTGCAGCGGTAAACAGCTTGGGACCTGCCACTTGGGTTAAAGCGATTCTATTTGTCGGGACCATTGTGAATGGAGTTGCAACCGCACATGATCTATCTAGCGCATACAAGGAATATCAGACACGCGATATACCTCTGGCCGCGCCGGTGGACGTTGCTCTGGACTCCGCACGGTAAATTCAAAAGGATATGGGACGATGTACTTTCAGACAAGAAAACGGACGGGAAAGTTTCCATCGGATACCTCTAGGGGAGCGATACTCCAACCCCACCAGATAATGAAGAGCCTTTTGTCCAGTTGGGGCGTTCGTGTAAGGGGAACAGTAGCACTCAAACGAGTTTTGGTTTTCTTAGCAATGGCCAGCCGATACCAGGACATAAATAGCGTTTAATGTCGATAAACCCAAACACTCTGAAAATACCATTGCGCTAGGTCAGCCTCTCGGGGCAGACTGATACCCGATACTGCTTTATCACCAAAAACCCGTGAGCGATTTTTACAGAATGACAAAATTTTGGCGCTGCGATTTTGCGGACTGCGGTTTCACATGGACTGCAAAAAGCGAAAAGCTTCCGCGCCAGTGCCCGAAGTGCTGGAGGCGGGGATGGCATAGTGGCCAGGCACACAGAGCAGTGCAGATTGCGAAACCTGTTGCCGCTATACGACCGGCATTTGCAAAGCGAATTAAACCATCACGGCAGACACATGCTGTCTGAATAAACGACTGCAAACTTACCTCCCCACCCTTTGAAACCGAATTCGCACCATCCACCCAAGCAGCATGTGCGAGAGTTAACTTATAAGAGCTTGCCATGACGGCTATCGACAGGGGGTGGGGTACCTGCTATTTGAGGCTGACATCATCACTTGGAGCCATGTAGAAAAAATCTTCTGTTATTTTTTTTGGTTTCTATTTTGATAACGATCTGATTCATTTTTTGGTTCTGTATTTCTAAATTACAAAATAAATTATTGCGTCAATAATTTTTCTGTTTTCAGCTTACTAAACTAACTACAAACGATCGTTGAAATTATGCAATCTTGCGATAACGATCGAGTCAAGCAGAAACGCCTTACGCTTGCATCAACGCAGCGGATTTGCACTTAAATTTCACAGAAGGTTTAACGACAAACAACATATCAGTTGTCGGGGGATGAATGCGCGGTTTTTCCTTGATTGCGCTTTCGTTGGCCTAGCTCACAGGACAAAGATCCCTCTAACTATGTGCCAAGTGCTGGCGTCGCCAATGGAATCGTGGCTGCGTTGACGCTGTTGATGGTTGTATCGCCTTTGCTTCCATTTCGACGGTATTAGCCATTCGTTCAACGCATCGGCTATTTCCTGAAGCGTAGCGCTTTCCTGGCTCACGTCTTCGATACGGGCATGAGAACATCCTTAGAAATGCTCTTTACGTGCGCGATGGATGAAAGATATACGTCGCGACGGAGGGGAAGTCAGCGGAACGGTCCTTTTGCTGTTAATGGTTTAAAAAATAGACAGCCTCTTCACCAACTCCTGAGAACTGGCTGCCGTATAACATCGTGATACAGAACAGCACGATTGGCTGCCGTATAACATCGTGATACAGAACAGCATGATTGGCTGCCGTATAACATCGTGATACAGAACAGCATGATTGGCTGCCGTATAACATCGTGATACAGGACAGCATGATTGGCCGCTGCGACATTACTGTAACGCTGCGTTACACCCTTGACAGTCTGTTGAACGATAAGAGAGGCTCATCCCGAGAGAGTAAGTCGTCTGCTTCTCTTTAACTCACTACAGAAGGTTCTGGGAGCTATCTTCTGGGGCTTTCTGGCGTGCAGATCTTCAGGGCAGATATTCTTGCCATCCTCTAGTTAGCTTTGTCTTGTGAGTCCATCCGGGTATGGTGAATGGGGGCACACGAAGACCAAGCCAGTCGGGTCTCCGCGCAAAACACATCCGATATCCGGTATAAGGAGCCAGAGGGTTTTCACGTGTGGGATTCTGCCCTGCTGCTTATAAACCACCCGCGCCAGATGCGCTGTTTGATCTACGGCCAGATTCACGGGCCAGGGCAAAGTCTTCCACTCAGCTAACTTCCGCCGTCCCTCCTGCTTTTCTGCAGAAGTCTGGCTGTCTCATCTCCGGATGCTACATCCTATCCGGCAAGTGTCTAGCTGAGCCTGGCTTTTCACCAGCACAACTCCAAGCCGCCCGGCCGCCATTACGACGGCATGTTACGAGGTTAAGTCTCTGGCTAATTCGGGCGTGCGCGCAACACCTATTCTCGACTTACTCTCAACTTTTCTGTGGATAACTCGGGTCGCACTTGTTCTTATACGAGTATTTCGTAGTTATAAGTTATTTGACGTTTACTCGACGATTTTCTGGCTGACTTGATATTCTCCATTCAGCACCTTCAACTCGCCGCTCTTCCATGCTTGCCACAGTTTGAAAGTCAAGTAACAGTCGCGCTCGTTCGAGCCTTCATAGGTGTCCGGAAAATCGGGACACTCGGGAAAATGCATGGAGTATGTCGAGCAGAGATTGCTTCCGAAGATGTCGTCACTCCAGCAAACGCTCCGCATGTCGACGTGAATTCTGCTCAACAGCAACTGGCCTGATGTGCCGGAGAACTTTCCGAGTTCCCACAGATCGTGGAGCTTTCCGTTGTAGGTGATGATCTGGTCTGCGGCTTGAATTCGCTGAATCGCTGTCGTGATATCGTCGCCGCGATATGGAGTGTAACTGTTCTCCTCGACAGAAAATATTCCAACGATATCTTGACCTGTGTCGATGACGAGCGTTTTCACGATATCTCCTCTCCGGAAGAAAGAATACCTCTATCAGTGACAGGCTATGGTGCCGCCAAGGGTATTCGACGGCTTTTGCACGGCTAAGAAGCGAAATATCTCCTGGCAAATCGATTCGGGACCGGCCAGGATGAGTACCATATCAACTGCCACTGATGCACTGGAAATTCTTTCTGCCTTCACCACCGACGCACTCAAAATATATTGCGGCAGGAAATTCTCGAACTGACCATCTGCTGGCAGCGGCTGGAATGCCGCGTCCGCGACCTGCGTGCACCGACACGATTGTCGCGCATAAAAATGTCTGTTATATCCCAAGGCTCTTCATCCCAGCCTGCGCAAGGCTTACAAAAATTGGCATGGCCTGGTCTATAGTCTGTTGAGTAATGGTCAACGAAAAGCCGCCTTTTCTGTTACTACGAACCAGAATCCCGATTGCCTGCAAGGTTGCAATTCCTTCCTGACGTGCATCCTCTGGCAGTTTTGATAAGAATTTGAGCAGACACTCAGGGCGATTTTTAGGTGTGATTTTTGCAAAGTTCGTCTTACCCGCCAAGGCAATGCTGTCTCGCCTAAAATTAAGTTTGGGTTCGATCGATGCATTTTTTAGCAGGGCTATAAATCGATCAAAAATCGCCATTGCCTCCTTTGAAGAACGTTGCTCCCAATATGCTCTGTTGACAACTTCTGCTTCAGCGTCTTCCTCGGCATTATCAGCCGACTCATCAATGTCAAGTACAGTTGTGAAATGCAGCAAAAAGCTCTCGTCAACTACCAATGTATCCAGTTTGATCGCAATAATAGGGATGGAACGGTTTAAGAGCCAGATCACATTGAAGAAGCGGCTGGTGATGTTCTCTGCGACGATCACGGCATAATGTTTTCGGTTCCGATAGCGTCTGCTCTCGATTTCCCAATATTCAATGGTGCGAATGATGTGATCGGGGTTAGTCTCGCCCAACATTATTTCGACTTCATACATTTCCTCACTTTCGGGATCAACAAGCTGAATATCTAACCGTCCGCCAGAACTTTGCCGCAATTCCTTCCGAAATAGAGCGAGATCACCCAGCCCCAAAATCGATGGCTCATTCGCAATTTGATCCTGCAACCACTTTTCGTTCTTTCCGATTTCACGCAATGAGGCTTTCTTGTGGGCGCGATATTCAACGTTCACTGGCTATGCTCCTTCCGTTTTCTGTGCCTGACTCATCGAGCCGATCATGGTTCGTCTTCCTCCTCGGGATCCGGGTCTTCTTCTAAGTAGGCTGGGGCTGTCTCTTCATCATCATCAGAGAGCACATTCGGCTCGTCCAGCCACGCCCGCAGATCCTCCAGCCGGTCGAATCCCAACCGGTGCATGATCGCTTTTACTCTCCGATCTGGAGTCAGTGTCACGAGTTTCAGTCCCGGCTTGCCCAGTACTGCGGCGAAGCTGCATTTTCTGGCTGGCGGCAATTAGCTCCTCGTGGCGCTTCTCTTGGACCGCCTCAAGTGTATCGAAATGTTGGTAAATCGCCTGGAAACGCTGATCCATCCGATCTAGCGAGACCTTCGTTGCTGCTTCGAGGTCGGTTTTATCCGAGGTTGTTTGGGCCGTTTTGCCACGCTTGGATCTGGTTTTCCGAAATTAAAGTATGTTTTCAATGCCTCTATCGCCTCGTGCTCGTTCCTCTCGAAAGCAGCCGCTCAATCTCGGCATGTTCTAGGCATTCTCTCCACGTTTCAAGGCAACTTCAGCAATGGCTGCTAACTTGGCTCGATTTAATCGCGGTAGTTCGTTCATAAAAAGACACAATACCCCAGGCGCCGTGACAAAAAGGCATAAAAATCTTTGGCACGACCATTATGTCTCGGAAAGATGAAGTCAATTCAAAAAGCAGGCAAGGAAGACCGCAGTCAGCCCGAGGCCACACATCCTAGTCGCCATCTCGCCAACTCCAGACAGGCTGGCCGACTCGGGCGCGGTCAATGTAATTGCAGTCAAGCGCCGGCGGAAAACGACGTAGTAGGCATATATGAAAACGGCACATACGAGTAGAAGGTAAAGTCCAGGCAGATTGCCGGATGTCTGAAAATGTTGATAGTGGCGAAACGCAGCGATTCCTATAGCGACCATGAACCCGGTCAGTCCCCAGAAGGAAGTCGATTTGGGAAATGCGACCAACTGGTTATCGACCTTAAACAAATGCCTAGAAATCTCGTTGTCGGATAGAATCACAGTTTTCTCCCGCTGCAGAATTGTAGTCCCAGAAGTAGTCCAGAATCTGGACTGCTTCTATTGAAAATCTCCTCAAAAGATTTTTTCTACTTAACTTATTGATAAATAAGACTAAGTAGCACCTTCACCTGAAAGTACCCAAATGGTATTGCGGTAGACGCCGGACCTATGGCACGGTTGCACCTACAGACCACACCGAGGAGGTGAGTCTGCATGTGGGTAGCCTGTGGGCATCGTTGAAGAGTTTCCCCACCAGTCAGTCGCTGAATCCAGCGAACAATTTCTTAAACCATCAGAGGTCGCGAAGATCTTGCGCCGGAGCACGGTCTGGATGCGACAGCAGAGCCGGAAAGGTGTGCTGCCGAGCTATGTGTTTCCGGACTGGGCAGCATGCGTGTCCATCGTCTGTATCGGCTGAGCGAGGTTCTGGCCGCTGCCGAAAAACTGAGAGGCTGAAAAACAACAGCTATATGGAGATCACCCTATGAAGCAAACACCAGAAGAAAAGAACCGGATTACGCGCATCAATCGGCGGCTCGCCAAGGCTGAGACGGGCTGGCCATGCAAGCTATTTGCCAGCCGGAGTTTGGGAGAGAAAAGCAATCTCGGTAATTATTACGTGCGCAACACCCACCACAATACGGTAGTTTGGAGCCGCATCAAGTTGCTTGATTGGGAGAAAGATCTGGAGGAATACATTCGGCTGTTGCGGGGACTATATATCAAGAAATCGCATTGACAGAATTCCGGGCTGGCGCCAGGATCGTTGCATGTCAACGGGCAGCCGCGCACAGGAGTTCACGAAGTTTTCCAGATCAGACGCCACCCTCCACTGGGAAACTGGATGACAGGGATCTGGCAAGGCCTGGCGTACCTACGAACACCAGCCGGAGACATCTAGAGATAGTCCGCTGCTTCCACACAGGTCAACAAGGGTTCGACTTTCTTTTGAAAAGGTAGGCGCTGGTGGTGATCCGGTTCGTTCATAGCGACAAAAATACCGCAGGCTGCGTCCCAAAAGGGCATAAAAAATCTTTTTGGCACGACGACTTTTTCTCCGGGAATTGAAGTCCAGAAAATGGATTGTGCTTAAATTTCCAGTCTTTCTCTTGCGCGAATATTTTTCCTACAACGCTCATTTCATTGCCTGAATCCATCGTTCATAACTTTATTTTCCACAAAATTCGCTAAATAGACGTTGCATTCGCGTTTGGGCGTATGAGAAGTTTGGCCATCGTTGAGACGGACCGAGGAGCCGAGCTTGATGATGCGGTTGCACAAATGCCATCCATTGCCGACGTGATCGAGAATTTCGATCATATGCTCACCATCGAAGAACTTGCCGAATTGATTCAGTTTGCGCCGAAGACTCTTTACTCAAAAGTCAAACGAGGAAGCATCCCGGTGACTCGCCTTGGTGGCTCTCTCCGCTTTGATCCGAAACGGACCGCCGATTGGCTCCGCGATCAGACGGCCTAACGCCATCTGATCGCGTTTACTGTGGCCTGCACTTCTTTGCCTTCGGCTGGCCGGATGTATCGTTCGATGGACTCCAGATCGGAATGACCGGACAGCTTCATGACCGTCCGCAGATCGAGGCCGTTGCGGAGCAAGGTTGTTATGTACGTGGCACGGAACTTATGGAGGAAATAACGCTCACATTCCTGGCGCTCAACACACGCCGCGCATGATCCGCAATTGAGTCCGGCGTCACGAGCCAGGAGCTTCAAACGCCGCAGCAGGTGACCGTCAGGGACATCGCGGCTGCCACCCCTTGCGCCGAAGATCAGCGATTTACCTTCGTGATTTTTGCGATATGCGTCGATCCGCTTGAGCAGGGAAGTTCCGATTGGGATTTCTCGTTCCTCAGCATCCTTAACTTTGAAATGCCACCGTGGCTTCGACTGTACCTTGAGCGTTCGCTGACTCCGGTTTAGGTCACCATACTCCAGGTGCATCGCCTCCTGTTCGCGCAGGCCGCATGTCAGGAGCACATCAAAAAGCAGGCGATCGTAGTCTTCGGTGAGCGAAGCGAAGAATTTCTTCAGTTCTGCAGGTTCAGATATCTCGGGCAGCGTTTTTTCATACCTGGGTTTCGTCCCCGCGATTTCTTTCACTGTGTCCGGATCGATCTTCAAAAATTTGAGGAACGATTTTGCATGACCGTGACGGTTACTGATCGTGCGATCAGACAGGCCCCGCTTCCGCATCGCTGCCAAAAACTTGGTCATCTCACCTGGATTGATCTCGTCGGCGTAGCTTTTCCCGCTCGCTGCGATGAACTCCTCGATAGAACGACCATATACCTCTGCCGATTCTTCCGATCCGCGAGCTAGGGCAGCTTCGACGAATCGTTCGCGAGCTTCGGTGAGTGAGACGCGCTTCTGATCCTCGACCACCTTGATCCCGGCTGTCTCTGCTTCTGCTTTCGCAGTAGCTTTCGCCTGCGCCGTCTTCAGTGCCGCCAGGGCTTCGGCTGGTCCACCTTTGACTCGCGTCCATTTCGTCTTGGTACGGACGAAACTCCGAAGCTCGAAGTGACCGCCTGCAATTTTCTGTTCCTCACAAGCGATGATCACCGTGTCAGGCTTGACCTTTCCATTCGCCGCTATCACCGCTGGATACCTGCGCCACCCATCTGTTGTTTTGACTTTTTTGTAGAGAGTTACTGCGCGATTCGCCATTTTGCTTGCCTCTCCTCTGGGAAAATAGTACCTTGATCGTACCAAGCGAGCAAGATATACAAAAACAAAGGGAATTTAGAGTAATGAAGAGAATCCCCCTCTCTCCGCCAGAGAGTCTTTCTCTCTTGATTTCGGAACTTTTTCCGCCCCTAAATCCCCACATTTGGCCGGGGAATCGCGATTCAATCTAAGAACAGAGAATCGCCTAAGCTGACTAATCGTCCTCTGAAATGCCTATTTTCTCTGAAGACTAGGCTCGAAGTCCGGTTTTGATAAGAAAATCGCCCGAGGTTCGACGTCTCGCTTGGGTCTCGTTAAATCGTTTGCGAACCTGCCGCCAAAAAACTCTATCGGCGGTTCGATTCCCTCTCTGGCCGCCAGAAAGTCTTTCTCTCCTGATTTCGGAAGTTTTCCGCCCCGAAATCCCCGCATTTGGCCGGGGACTCGCGATTCAATCTAAGAACAGAGAATCGCCTATCTACATTCACGCTCTGCTTGGGCGAAGAGTCAAGCCCGTTCTCGAAGCTAGTGAGATAGGACT
>Ga0206869_1145_pt1 | contig 12796 bp, 11 predicted proteins | sample Alteio_BWOrgCont_35_FD_152618 | JGI IMG/M metagenome (GOLD analysis project Ga0206869, IMG submission 152618) | Enriched cells from forest soil in Barre Woods Harvard Forest LTER site, Petersham, Massachusetts, United States -... | ecosystem: Environmental > Terrestrial > Soil > Temperate forest >... | reverse complement strand
CAAGATCCTTATATTCAACAAAATAAACAAAAATCTATTATGATTATGCCAATTCAATTTAAGAATGCCATTCAATCTATTATTTATCTGGAAAATAATTTGTTGGAAAATGTCTTTTCAGCGCAGCGGGTCCAAGCGTTGGAAATATTTGCTTCACAAGCCGCGATATCATTAGAGAATGCCAGATTATACTATCGATCTACTCATGATACTTTAACTGGCCTTGCTAATCGAAATTTACTCCTGGAAACTTTTCCTAAAGTACTATCACATAAAATGGATGGCCCAATAGCAATTGTATTTTGTGATCTTGATTATTTTAAAACTATAAATGACACACATGGTCATGAAGTGGGTGATAAAATATTAATTCATTTTTCAGAACAAATTAAAGCATGTATTCAAGGTGGAGATAATAATTTGGCAGTACGACTTGGCGGAGATGAATTCCTCATGTTGATAGAAAATATTTCATCAAAAAATGATGTAGAAAATATAGTTAAACATTTTTACACCCTTTTGGAAAAACCAGTTACCATAAATGGGAATGTTATAAAACTTTCATCTAGCGTAGGCATAAGTTTATATCCACAAGATGGGGATAATTTCAAGGATTTGTTAAATAGAGCAGACTTGGCCTTATATCAAGCCAAAGAAAATGGAAAAAATCAATATCAATTTTATAACATTGAATTCGAGAAATAAGACCGCAAGGTTTAATTATGCAGGTACTTATATTAAATCATGAAAATTAGAGCATTTCTGTGTTATGTATTAGAATGGAAAATGCTCAATTACAATCTAACCGATTAATTAAACATTATAAGTGACCTGCCCTCAATAATCCACCTACCCAAATGGCATTAATTTCTTTAGGAATCTCTTTAGGAATGGAATCATTGTGTTGCATAAATCCACCTCGTGTTTTTATGTTTTATTAATTATTTTTTTATTATTATATTTACTACTATAATTTATAGCTCCAAATTTGAGTTGACCCGTTTTCTGCGAATGATCTATTGATAAAAATGTCCGTTAATTCAACTAAGTAAAAATGTCCCTTTATTAAATTATAGACACTCTGGAAAATCCACAGGTGGATAGTAAGTCAATGAATTGATACCCAAATACCTTGATGATAAGCGGATTCTATCGATTTTTGTGATAAAATTCATTTAATCATAAATTATTTTCACGAGCTTCTATGTCCATAAAAATGATTGGTGATGTTGATCCAAATAGATTATTTTGTTCCGGATCATTTACTAAATTACTCACGACTTATGTGTGTCTATCATTGCTTTCTGAAAAACATTCTATATTAGAAATTTTAGATGATGATTTGTTTTTAGATCAGATTAGTAAACCAAAACAAGCTAAAGAATTTTTAAGATTATTTCAAGATTTAATTGGCAACAAATTCTCGCTTCATGACATATGCTCACATTATGCCGGTCTTCCATACACCTTCGATATTTCAAACCAAGAATTAGATCTTGTTGAAAAAGGCCAATCACTTAAACACCACAGTATTCTTGATGAAAATACATTTTTATCAATGTGCCGCAGCAACCTCACCCCTATTTACACTAATCGATGCAAATTTCACTACTCTGAAATATCGATTATTTTTTTAGGTTATCTCATTGAGAAAATATATCATCTTAAAATTGAAGATTTATATGATCAGTATCTATTTAAAAAATTTAATTTAAAAAAATCTATGTTTTCTCGCACAAAAGTTTCAAATGTATATTGCGAAGATCTTTCGACCAAATATGATTACCCTTCTGTTGCAATATTAGATCACGGCTATTTTTGTTATAGCAATGGCTTTTTTACCACTCTGAACGATATGAAAATATTACTGGAGAATATTCTTAATGAACCCATTTTCCATATCATGACGGATTTAAAAATTGCGCGCGCCGCATCGAATACGATTATGAATGGCTTAGCGGTTGAGCTTCGGCAAATTAATGGTGATATCATTTATGGTTATGAAGGTTTGTCATACAGTGGTTGCAATATATGGGCGTATTCCACTAAGCATAAACAGGGATTTTTAACATTTACTGACGATGAAGAAGCGGCTTATCCAATCATCTACGATAATTGGAATTATACTGTATTTGATAAGGCACCTCTCCACACACAACAAATCTATCAACATTTTCTTAAAAATGATTTTCGTGATAGCGCAACAACAGATATACCAAAAGAATATCAAGGTCATTACAAAAGAGTTAGTCTAAATGAAACAAGTTTAGACCTTACTTTTACTGTCGGAAATAATTTCATTGTGATTAGAGATCCTGATGAAATTAAATATGACGTTACGAATTTCAAAAATGATTATTGGATCAAAGGTAAAGATCAGATACATGGTGCTAAAGTTGGATTTGTGCAATCTAAACAAGGTCATCGATATATGTATCATGACGGCACGTTATATAAAAAAATGTAGCCCGGATGAAATGTTTTTCAATTTCATCCGGGAACCGAAATAATATTCATGAGAAATGGATTATTGTAATTCAGGAAAAAGAAAATCATTAATTGTAAATGTTTGATCATGATACCAGTCAGCAATGAAAGTGATATACGCGACGAATCTTACCTCCTTAGTAAGATTAGCAGAACCTTTATGCAAGGTTCTGCCATCAAAAATGACTAAATCACCCAGTTTTAATAATGGCGAATAGGTTTCCTCATCATCAATATCAACGACAGGTTTGCGATGACTACATTTGATGAATTGAGTAGGACCGCTTTCTTTAGTGATTTCAACCAATGGAATAAGTGCTGTGAAATAATAAGGTGGTAAGCCAATATCGTATGAACTTAAATCTTCATTTTTCATATTGTTTGTAATCGGATAAACGTCTCTATGCATATTAGTAGGACCGGATCCTCCGAGTGATGGAATTGCTCCCCAATAATGTTTGAAGTTGATCATCGGAGATAAGTCATTAACCAAGCGAATGATAGGTTGACTGACTATTGAAAATATTTCTGCAGTAAAACCACATCGATAATCAAGACGGCCTAACTCACGTTCTGCGATATCGGTATACGTTTTGAGTGGACGATCCATACTTTTAATTTTTGATAACACTAATTCATTTATTTTATTAATTTCAAATTTTAAATTGTGAATTTGTTTGTTATCTATCATATTGTGGCAAACAAGCACACCATCTCTAGACATTGCTTTCAAAGCGGTTTCTTTGTGATGAAGTTCGATCATATCCATTTGACCTCTTTCCATTTCACTATGATGCATTATCTCTTAAATATGATAGATGCATCTATTGTAAAAAGATAGTTTCAGACATCCATTATCTTTTCGACTACCGATTTAATAGGATAATCCACCAGAAAAGTAACTCTCTTATGCATTGAAACTCATGACCAAAATGAAGATAAATCTTTTAAATCAAATCATTTTGTTAAAAAATTATAGGTTGGCGCCAACATCATATTTGAAGTATCTTTATTATTAGTTTCAATATGAGATGACTCCACAGAATCAATGACAGTACTCGTTTCATTCGTTGCTGATTTTGTTGGTAATGCATCAAGTTTCATATAAATCCCAGCAGTTTTATTTGAAACTGTTGAGTTAGTTCCAATATTATTTTTTATCACGCTAGTCTTTTTCAATGCATCATTAATTGTATCCGCAACAAAACCAATTGCTAATCCTGCTAAGCTTCCAACTGCAGCTGCCGCAGGTATGACTACTAAGCTCAAAGGAAAACCTAACAAAGAAGCAGGCATTAAAATGAACCATAAAACACCTCCAACTAAAAGACCGGTACATAAACCAAACACAAATCCACTTTGACTGTATGATCCTTCTTCATCTTTAATGACAGTATTATTTGCTTCAAATTTTTTTGGCATTCTAATCTGTTGTTCTTCGGACTCTTCACTATTTTCAGTATAAGTCAGTTTAAAATCGTCACCATCTCGGGTGATCTTTTTGATGAAAATTAATCGTTCATTAGATTCTTGCAGCTTTTGCGGCAACATAGGAATGAGATTGACAAAATCTTCTGCTTCTTCAAAACTCATTGACGGATTCATTGAAGCAAAATCATTCTCATTAAAAGTTAAAGTAACATAAATAGTTTTGTTCGCTTGATTATAATTGAATTGAAAAGACTTCATTGTAATTCCAGGTGAGGAAAAAAAATTAAACATACCTCTCAAACCATTCCTTGGCAAGCGCTGCAACTTCTTCTAACTTTCAGTTTAGTATTCTTCAGCAAGGTGGCTATAATGTGTCTTTGCAGTCAAAAGGAGCAAAATCCCTCATGCAAAACGGTACAGCTATTAAAATCACCGCACTTAAAAAAAAATATGACAATGGTTTTAAAGCATTGAATGGTATAGATCTAGAAATTAATCGCGGCGAAATTTTTGCTCTGCTCGGCCCCAATGGCGCAGGCAAAACCACACTAATCAATGCCGTATGCGGCATTGTGCGACCTAGTAGCGGCACGGTCACCATAGGCGGCTATGACAACATCCTACAATACCGTCAAGCACGCTCTCTAGTTGGCTTGGTGCCACAAGAATTATCCACGGATGCGTTTGAAACCGTGTGGGATACAGTAACATTCAGTAGGGGTTTATTTGGCAAAGCGCACAATCCTCGCCACATTGAGGACGTACTGAAACGATTATCGCTTTGGAATAAAAAAGATGAGCAAATTCGAAATTTATCAGGCGGGATGAAACGGCGTGTCATGGTAGCTAAGGCGTTGTCTCACGAGCCTGAAATTTTATTTCTCGATGAACCTACGGCGGGTGTGGATGTGGAGCTGCGCAAATCCATGTGGACACAAGTACGCGGCCTACGTGAAACTGGTATCACTATTATTCTCACGACACACTATATCGAAGAAGCCCAAGAAATGGCTGATCGTGTTGGTATTATCAACAAAGGCGATCTGATTCTGACAGAAGACAAAAAAACATTGATGCATAAAATGGGAAAACGACAGATGATTTTCGTTTTGCGTGAACAGTTGGAAGAAATACCAATCGGACTTAAATCTTATCCACTGACACTTGAAAAGGATGACAATGGCGGCAAACTGATTCTGACTTACGATCCTGAAACTGAGAACGATATTTCAGAATTACTAGACAATCTGAAATCGAATGGCATACGGCCGAAAGACATCTATAGCCATCAAAGTAGCTTAGAAGAAATTTTCATTGAATTAGTGGAGGTAAAATGAATATTCGTGGCATTCGTGCAATTTATGCATTTGAAATGGGGCGAACGTTACGCACACTTGGCCAAAGCATTGCGTCTCCTGTGCTATCAACGGTACTTTATTTTATCGTGTTTGGTTCTGCTATTGGCTCACGCATGCAAGCCATTGATGGCATACCGTATGGTGCATTTATCGTTCCTGGTCTCATCATGTTGACCGTACTCGGACAGAGTGTATCTAATGCATCATTTGGCATTTACTTTCCGCGTTTCACCGGCACAATTTATGAAATTTTGTCAGCGCCACTTTCTTTTATCGAAATAATATTAGGATATGTGGGCGCAGCAGCAACCAAATCGGTAATGATTGGTGTGATCGTACTTCTTACCGCTTGGTTTTTTGTGCCGCTGCATATTGCACACCCTCTGTGGATGGCGTTTTTTCTGATAATGACAAGTGTTACGTTTAGCTTGCTAGGTTTCATCATCGGAATTTGGGCTGATGGATTTGAGAAGTTGCAACTCATCCCACTGCTTATCATTACACCGCTGACCTTTCTTGGCGGCAGCTTTTATTCCATCCATATGTTGCCACCTTTCTGGTACAAAGTTTCATTAGCAAATCCAGTGGTTTATTTGGTGAGTGGATTTCGCTGGAGTTTCTATGAGCATGGCGATGTGAGTCTCATGACCAGTGTCACCATGATTGTAACGTTTACTGTCGCATGCTTGGTGATGATCGGTTGGATTTTTAAGACTGGTTATGGATTGAAAAAATAAGTTCAAATGAATATTTCAGGACCGACTATATAACCCAATGCAAACCCATATAAGCCACTAAGCTTCTTGTGTTATTTATACTATGCCCGCCACTAAACAAAATACTAAAATTTTTTGTAACATTGTAATTTCCGCCGAAATTTGCAATAACGGTAGGACCAGTCGAGCTAGAAATGGCTCCTTGAGTGAATACTTCACCGCCCAAAGTCCAGGTATCATTTAAATCATATTGTACGACCATTCCTCCAAAAAAATAATTAAACATACCGGGTGCCTGGTTTATTGTATAACCACCACCTCCATAAGTTGTTAAAGGCCCCCAGGATTTTTGTATCCATAATGGTAATGTGATCATGGGACGGCTATTTCCCAAACCTCGCGCACTATCTCCTGTCGGAATGATGTAAAAGGGTTTAAAACCGACTTGTGGAATATGGGCGGATTCCTGAATAAAACGCCAATCAAATCCCAACTGAATATCGCCTAAACCCGCACCATTCGCTATCATTGCATCATTTGAAACATTAATTGCAAAAGGAATAACAACATTTATTTCCACATTCGGTATTAAGCCATAGTTCCAATCAAGAGCAGGAGCTTGAAAATTGACTGTTGAATTTAATGTTTCAACTGAGGAATATAAATAAATTTCATAATGTTTATAGTCTACCGGTTCTGGATCTTCGGTTATAAAAGGAGGTCCCGCTAAAGTCGTTTGTAAAAATAACGATAGAACCACAAACAACATTGTTTTGCATAAAAAGTGCTGTTTTATCTGACAGTCCATAATATTTACTTATTTTTGGAGATAGGTAATCTTAAATAAAAACTTGCGCCCCTACCTTCACCATCACTTTCAACCCTTAATGATCCGCCTAACTCTTTTGCCGACAGGAAACTATTATGTAATCCAAAACCCTGTCCTTTCTTTTTTGTGGTAAATCCAAATGTAAATATTTTAATTATATCTTCTGGTTTTATACCAATGCCATTATCTTGCACAAGCATTTCAAAATAATTTTCTTGTTTATTTTGACTGAGTTTAATCGTAATTTTCTTTAATGTATTCTGGTTACTTAATAATAAAGATTCTACTGCATTTTGGAGAAGATTAATCATAATCTGTATTAACCTTGATTTATCAGTTTTAATGACAATAGGCTCATTCATTTTTATATCAACTATCTCATCCCAATTTTTAATTTGTGGAGAATACATTTTCATTGCTGCGTCTAGCGCTTCTTTAATAGAAATCTCTTCAATAAAAACTGAACTTTGTCCACTAATTGCATTCTGCATATTAACAAATTCATGAATATGATTGAAATGAGAATTAAGATTGGTTCCTTCTTTATGAATATTGAGACGCGCATCATCAATGGCACTTAATAACGTGATGAGATACTCAGGCAGTAGCTTTCCTTTTGGATCTTGTGTTAGATATTCATTGATATGAGCGAGATTTGTTTTTAATAATGACAACGTGCGTGAAGTATCAGAAAAAGCTGATCCATTCAGTATCTCGTTTAATTTATCGATAGACATATTAACGCTATTCAATACATTACCAATATTATGCAAAACAGAGGCAGCAATTTCAGACATCCCTGCTTGACGCGATGCTGCAATTAATTCTTTTTGCAGTAATGTCAATTCGCTGGTTTTCTCGGTCACAAGCTCTTCTAAGTGTGCATGTATATATTGTAATTTTTTTATCATTATGTTGAATGCATTGGCTGTGTCATCTAATTCTCTAAATTTGCTTCCCTTTAAGTGATAATCCAGATCAATTATCTTTTTATTTTTTGATTCTATAATAGTTTGCATTGCTGTCATTAATGAACGCATTGCTTTAGTAATTTCTTGTAAGATGTAATACCCTGCTCCCATCATTAAAATTAAAAGTACAAATGCAATACCGATAATGACAAAGCGTGCAGCAAACGCGATGACAGCTGTCTTTTTAAGTAATTCCGTCCTAAGTTGATTAACAACACCATCAATTTCATCAAATTGGGTGTCTAGCGCGTTCATGCTATTATTGACTTGCTTGACAACAAGTTTAAGTTCAGCTTTTTCCTTATTAAGATTTTGTCGTAATTCAAAAATATTATCTGGATCATTTATTATTTGAAATACAATTTGATGAAAATCAATTTTCATTTGACTGACTTTCTTTTGAATATCTGGATTAGACGTGACTTCATCACTTAATTGTTGTAATTCACGGTCAATTTCACTAATTAATTGAGTTATCTCATTTGTTTTTAAACTAATTAATTTATCTGGATCTGTTTCTGTGCTTAGCTTATTCGTCAGTGAAATTAATAAAGCCAAATTTGTATTTAATCTTTTACTAATTACATTCGCACTGATTATATCTTTTCCCAAAAGAATCTGTACCGCGTCCTTAAATTTGCGGAGTTCTACAGTATTATTTAATAATGTTTTTTCTTGCAAATAATGATTGATATTGCTCGCTGATTCTACATAGTTTAATGATAATATACCGCTTATTTCACTTGCGTTATTTTGCAAATCAGTGATTCTTTGACCGACGACCATTGCTCTTGAATTTATTTGATCACTTACATGCAGCGTTTCTAATGCAACTGTATTGAGTTTTTGATCTTCTATTAAAAACGCCTGAAAAATAGCTTGCATCTTAACAATAGATTGTTGCAAGCCAGGATGATAGTTGGCGACAGATTGAAGACTAGCTAACCCGTCTAAAAATTCTTTAGAATAATCCGACTGTGGGACTAGTTTTCTTATTTCATCGGGACTGTTTGCCGTTAAAATAATAGTTTGTTTGATTAAAAAATCTTCCAGGCCACTACTCATCATATAACGTGAGGTGTCAATGACATTAATATCTTTTAAATTAGATTGGTTGGCAACCAATCTTACATTAAAATAAACTGCACAAATGCTCAATATAATTAATGAAATCACTGCGCCAACAAAATACAAAATAAAAATAACTTTAAGTGAGCGCTTATTCAACTGAGTCTCCAATCATCGTGAATTTATAAAATTAGGCCATTTTAATGGTTTTAATTGATCCCCTATAATAGTAATAGGCCATACTTGATGAATTGCTTGATGATCATTTTTATCAAAATTAATTCTTACTCCTATGCCTACATCAACATCATGCATAGATTCTAAAGCTGCAGCCACTCCGCTCCTTGTTAAATTATTTTTCATGGCCGCTTTTTGCATAGCCATCACAAAAACTTTGGCAGAAAGATATCCTTCCAGACTTTCATAACCTGGAGCGACACCAGCACCATATTTTTTCATATCTGCGAGGTAGTCATTGATTGCGGGTAAATTGGAATCTAAATAAGGGACTAATTCAAGCGTAATCAACTTAAGTTTATCAATATTTTTAACGTCTCTTGGCCTTACTCGTCCTGACACAGCCAGGAAAATAGCATTTGGAAATTGTTGATGTGCAAGATTGATAAATTTAGCATTGCTTTCATAATTGCCTGCCAGGATAAACGCTTTTGGCGATTGTTTAGCTTCATCAATAATCTGAGCAAGTGCATCTTCTATATCAACCGTTTTACGAATAAAGCGACCATAAGGTAGTTTTCCTGGATCAGGATTGCCGAGCGCTTTTAATTCATTCATTGCATTTTGATAAACCGCATCGCCAAAGCCATCATTTTGGGTAAAGAATGCAAATTCATTCGGCTTAATTCCCATTAATAATGCACCGTGTATTAATGTAATGGTTTCTTCTTTTAAACTTGCACGAAAATTAAAAACATTTCGATCGGGAGGAACTTCACGATAGACTGCATTGCCGGTTATCGGCGCAAATAGCAACGTATCTGCAGCATCCACAATCGGTTCAGTGACTTCACCTGCTGCACTGCCCATATTCCCTATCATTGCGAAAATCTTAGGATTGATTAGTTGGCGGACATTATTAGCTGCACGAATAGGATCATAAGCATCATCGAGAGCGATTAAGACTAATTTTCTTCCGTTAATACCACCAGCCGCATTAATTTTGGCAAAATACACTGAAACGCCTATTTTCACGCCTTCTCCAATAGGCTGCATTTCACCAGAAAGAGGTGCTGTCATCCCAATTTGGATAGGATTAGTATCTGCCGCCAGGGTCTGTGCAGTAAACAAAAGTATAAACACAAAATGGATAATAAATTTCCATATTTGTCGTTTTTTTACCATGCACTTCTCCTTAGTCCTCATCTCCAGTATTTATAGGCTCTATTGGAAAAAAAATAATTCTTGTTAGATATGTGTTCAATTATAGTTGAGATCAATACCCGTAGCCATTAAAAGCATAGTAACCAGAGAAACCGAGGGTTGCTGCTATGAGTCTAGCCAAAAAAACATGAGTATTTAGAAGCAATTAAGCGTCGCTACCGACTAACGACAACGCTCATTGATTTGGTTGGACAGGGTGTTAGAATAGACCGGCACGTATCTCTATAGTAAAAAATTGCCACCCTATTTTGAACCGTGTGCCCTTATTTTTCAGAGAAGACAACCTAACAGACTTGTTATCTAACTACATGAAGTTATTATAATTTCACGACAATCAAGGAAGAATTTAATGGATAAACCATCGTTGTTACAACTATGTGCAAAATATACACTTTCAATGTCTATTTTAGGGATGAGTACAACAGCCTTTGCCGCTAGTACTGAAATCAAAACTCTTCAGAATCAAATCAATCAGCTTCAAAAACAAGTTAACAAGTTAGCAACCTCCAAAATATCTACAAACCATCTATCGGACAGTAATAGCCACGCTTATTTCGAGCACAAACCGGGGACAGATCTGACCTTTTACACCCCAGGTGGTGAGATTACAGGTTATGGCAAACTCGACGTCTCAATAGACGCCATGACGAAAAACATAGGCTCAAAACCATTTTTCGACGGAGTTTATCCACTTGGTAATTGGGGTTGGATGCCTGACATTTCCTCTAACCTTTCTTATCTAGGTGTCCGCGGCTTTCAACATCTTGGCTGCTATCCCTTCAATTTCATCTATCAACTTGAGGCTGGCATCAGACTATCATCAACCCCTGGCACTGTTGAAACAAATAACAATCAAAGCAACATTGTTGATAGCGCGCTATTCTCGCGTCAGACCTTCATTGGTTTTGGCTCATCAAAGTGGGGTGCCATCAAGATCGGTAAGACGCAATCGCCTTATTACTATGCAACTGTAGCGTTGAATCCATTTGCCGGAGAAATCGGTGACTACCGAGTCATGATGGGCAACGTAGGTGGCGATAACCGCGTTGAATACGGCAGCGTTTTTCTCAGCCACTCTCTGTGGTATGAATCACCGAACATCAATGGCTTCACTTTCAACTTCTTGTTCTCGCCAGGTCAGAATCGAGCCAAGAACAGCAACAATATTCCTGCAGGTGAACCTGATTGCTCTAGTATCAACAGCCCTGAAAGCGGTGCGAATTTTCCAGTCACTTGTGACGATGGTTCTTTCAGAAACGTGGTGAGCACTAGTCTCACTTATCAAAACGGGCCTCTCTTTCTTTCAGGTGCCTTTGAATACCATCAACAATCCAATCGTCAAGTCGATATTTCGGTTATCTACGGCATCACCGCCTTTCCATTTCCTAATGATTACGCTCAAAACTTATTCGATAAAGATATAGGAGACGAAACAGCATCAAAGATTGCGGTGATGTATCAATTCCCAACCAAAACCACTTTAGGTGGCATTGTTGAATATATGCATCGTAGTCTCCCTAACTATCTTGAGTTCCAGAATGAGCGCCAACGCTTTGGCACGTGGCTGCTTTTAAGCCAAGAAATCAATGATCATAGCAGCATCTATTTTGGTTGGGGGCATGCATTCCGTTCTCCTGGCGATCCAGGAAACTTCCAGAATAGTACGCTGATAACTGTTGATGGTGCGGGTGTTTATGGGCCAAACAAAAATGCGGCAAACTTATACACTATCGCATTCAAACACATGCTCAGCAAAAACTTGACCTGGTATGTGGATTGGGCAGAAACAGTAAATGAATTTTCCGGTCACTATGATCTCGGCGCAGGCGGTCGATCCGTTCACACAGATTGCCATGATGCGTCCGGCGCATCTGGCGGTCTCGTCTCTACCCCCCGTTGCTGGACAGGTCAAAAGCTAATGGGCGTTTCCACCGGTCTACAGTGGGTATTCTAACGTTTACCTTTAATAAAACCTCAGCCCTATATCAGTATGGGGCTGAGGCATTTCTTCTTTAATTGGCAGAAGACAATATCACAACGAATTTTGCACCTTTACCAGGACCATTGCTTTCCATGGTCAACGTACCGCCCAGTTCAATCATTAAATCTTTACTCTATAATCTCCTCACTCATTCCGACTTTTTGTCCGACAAGTTTTCTGTTAGCAATAAGTCCGTACATGATTGGATATCAATCGGTGGGCTATAATAGTAGCCCTGTACTTGATTACTATGATGTAATTGTAAAAATTCGATCTGTTCTTTGTTTTCAACCCCTTCTGCTAATATTTCTAAACCCATGGTTTGTGTCATCGCAATGATCGCTTTTACAATCAATTTATCTTCGCTGTTCGTTACGATACCGCTAATAAATGATTTATCAATTTTAATTTTGTCAAAAGGAAAATATTTAATATAGTTTAAACTTGCATAGCCAACACCGAAGTCATCCATTGAAAGTCTGACACCAACTTTTTTTAAGGCAACCATTTTTTCAGCTACTTCCACTGAATCGCCCAAGACCAAACTTTCAGTA
>Ga0206869_1092_pt1 | contig 12843 bp, 12 predicted proteins | sample Alteio_BWOrgCont_35_FD_152618 | JGI IMG/M metagenome (GOLD analysis project Ga0206869, IMG submission 152618) | Enriched cells from forest soil in Barre Woods Harvard Forest LTER site, Petersham, Massachusetts, United States -... | ecosystem: Environmental > Terrestrial > Soil > Temperate forest >... | reverse complement strand
GTATTGGAGGTGATGGATTCCCAGAACTCGCGCAGCTTCGCCACACGGTGCCCCGGCGCGTTGCCCGCGATGATGGCGCTGTTGATGGCGCCGACGGATACGCCGGCCACCCAGTCGGGATGGAGATTCGCCTCCGCGAGCGCCTGGTAGACGCCCGCCTGGTAAGCGCCGAGCGCGCCGCCGCCCTGCAGCAGCAGGGCGATGCATTCAAACGGAGGGCGCTTATGCTGATTATGGGTTTTAACTATCTTCTTTTTGGCTGGCATCGTGTATCTTCTTTCCGGCGCTGCCGAATGAGCGGCATTTTTCAGGGAGCGCCCGTAAAAACTCAATGCGTTTCCGATAGCTGTTTATTACCGCACCGGATGCGCGAATATAACGCAGAATCACAACCGCCGCGCAAGGTTTATCGGCGGCTATGCATTGCTGCAACAGTTGAGCTTACCCTTGGGGGGCAAAAATAGCGTTATACGCTACTCCTTGTGCCGCTGAAATATTCTTCACTTCTTATACGACCCAAGCGGTCCAAATATCCTGATTGCCTTTGCAAAAGTTTCTTGGCATCAATGGCGGGCTTCACCAACAATCTTTGAAAGGGATGCTATATGCGAATCGGCCGTCTGCTAATGTCCTTCCTCACCGGGCTGTTTGTGGCTCATTCCGCCGCGGCCGCCTCCGATCCGGAGAATACGCTCTATCTGGATCTGAAATACGGCCGCGTCGTCATCGAGCTGCATCCGCAGCTTGCTCCCAACACCGTCAAGCGCATCAAGGAGCTGGTCCGCCAGAAATTTTATGACGGCGTCGTCTTCCACCGCGTGATCGCGGGCTTCATGGCCCAGACGGGCGATCCCACCGGCACCGGCACGGGCGGTTCGGGCCAGCCGCTCAAGGCTGAGTTCAACAGTGCGCCGCATGTGCGCGGGGCGCTTTCCATGGCGCGCGCCAACGACCCTGACAGCGCCGACAGCCAGTTCTTCATCGTCCTGGCCGACTCCCATTTCCTCGACAATAAATACACCGTCTTCGGCAATGTCGTAAGCGGCATGGAATATGTCGACCAGATCAAGAAAGGTGACGCCAACGACAACGGCAAAGTGACCGATCCGGACAAGATAATCACGATGCGCGTCGCCGCCGACGTGAAATAGTACCGGCCATTAGAAAGGCAAAAAAATGCGGGCGCTCCCACGGGCGTCCGCATTTTTATTTCCAGGTGGCCGTTTCAAATAATCGCTATTCGCAGCAAGGCAGAGTAACTTTTGAAACAGGCTCTACCAGCCGCTCTTGTCTTCCGGGCTGTAGCCGAAGAAATAGGGCGTGGTGGTGGCGGTTGCCGCCGCTTCCTCATCCTTGCGCTTCTGCAGTTCGACCGCTGCTTTCTGCGCCTTGGCGAAATTTTCCGCGCGTTTCTTGGCCTTCTCGGCCCACATCATCTCGCGCAGCTTCTTTCGTTCCTTTTTCTGGTCCTTCTGCGCCTTCTGCATCGCCAGCAGCTTGAGCATCATCTGGGCGTTCTTGGAAAGCTCCTTGGGCTTGTCGTTATTGCGCGTGCCCGCGAGCTTCATCCCGGCCTTCTTGCGGCCCATGATGGCGTCTTCCATCATCTTGGCCATTTTGGCCTCGATCATCGCCTTGTATTTCTCGTCCGCCGTCTTCTCGATTTTCGGCTTGTTTAAGAGCTTTTCCTTATAGAGGGCGCTGGCGCTCGTCTTTTTCTTGTCGCCCGACCCCGAACGGATTCCGGAAAAGAACCGCATAGTCGTTCTCCTTTGAAGGATATCTGGTTACATGTCCTATATAGGCATGAAACTACAGAATCCCACCCTTATGCTATCAAAAAAGTGTGAACAATTCGTTACGTTTTTGAACGCAAACAGAAATCCGGCTTAGCGTCTTAGTAGTCCATGATGGAGGGAGCGGAAAAGCCGCCAGTTACAGCAGCCTGGCTGCTATAGGTGGGGAAGCTCATATTGCCCGCCGAAGTGTAGCCGGGCTGGCTGCAGGCGCTGACAGCGGCGCAGATAGCGGCAGCGGCAAGGATACGGACAGTGGCTTTCAGAAGGCTTTTCATGGGTGGCTCGCTTCAACTCAGGTTATGAAGCGACTATAGCCATGCATTTTTATTATTCAATTGCATTAAAACATATGGTGATATGCATTTAATGCATGATACCCACATTTTCCCTTACCCTAAGTAGCGAACCTCCGCTGCCTGCGCCGCGGAAAGTTGCATTACTCAAATTTTTCCATCATTGCGAGTGAAACAGCCACATCAAGCGGCTATTTAAAAGTCGCTAAGCGGTAGCACGCCGAACCCGAAGGATAACGACGCGGCAATTAAGCAAAACCGCTCTAGTCGTTGTATTTGACCGAGCAGCCATAAGCCCGCGTCTGCGCGACCGTGACCTGCTTGCCCGCCAGCAGCGCGTCGATGGCGTCGCGCACATAGTTATGCGCGGTCTTGATGTCTTCCGGATCCGCCGTGGCCTTGTCGTCGATGGCGCCTTCGTAAGCCAGGTTGCCTTGGGCATCGATGACGAACATATGCGGCGTCGCCTTGGCGCCGTACATGCGGCCGAGCACGCCCTGCGGGTCGAGTATGTAGGCAGTCTCATGCCCGCCCACGTCCTTCACCTTCTGCCGGGCCTTGGCCTCGTCGAGCGCGCCTTCCTTGCCTGCCGCGCCGGAATTGATGGTAAGCCACACGACACCCTTGCCGGTCGCATATTGCTGCAGCGCCTGCATATTGCCCGCGCCGTAATGCTTGCGCACGAAGGGGCAATCGGGGTTGTTCCATTCGAGCACGACGATCTTGCCTTTATAGTGAGCGATCGACTGGCTGTTGCCGTCCACGTCCTTGACGTCGAAGGCCGGGGCGGGCTGGCCCGGTTCGGCGGCGGCAGCGGGCATGACGGAGGCGGCGACGAGCGCCAGGCAGGACAGGATAGTCTTAAACATGGGAGCGCTCCTTCAAAAAGTCCTTAAGGGAAGGCCCCGACTATACTCCAAATCCCGCGCCCGCCCCAAGGGAATATTGCCCCTCAAACCCGCATTTATGGCCGCTTTATAAGGTTACGCCGATTTAATCTTCCGGTAGCATTCTGACAAGGGTGGGAGGCGTATAGTCGCCTTGAGACTAAAAAAGGGACCAGAGTTTTTAAAAGGAAGAGAGGGTAACGAAATGCGTAAATATATTATATCCGGTTTACTTGCGGCGCTTATGGCCACCATGGCCGCGGGCAGCGCCGAGGCCTATTATCACGGCGGCCGTGGCGGCTACTGGCACGGCGGCTATTATCATCCCTACTGGCGGCCGAGCGTGGTCGTGGCGGGCGGCGGTTATTACTACCCGCCCTATGCCTACTACCCCGCGCCTTACCCCTACCCGGCTTACGGCCCGCCGATGCTCGCTCCCGCCCCCGTCGTGGCCCCCGGCGTCTCGCTCGGCGTATCCATCCCGCTGCGCTGATAAACGTTCGCCCGGGCACTTTGAATCCCTCTCCCTTTAGGGAGAGGGTTAGGGTGAGGGTCGATTAAGTGAAGATTTAGCTTATTCACTCCCTTCTCCCTTACATCATCCCGCGATTTAATCGCGGGATCTCAGGCAAAATGCACTGGCTTGAGATACCGTCGCCCTGGCCGCGGTATGACGGCCGCCATTTGCGGCAAGGCTTGAGTCAGGCTTTAAGGCATCGGCGTGACGGCATAGCCGTCGAGCTCCAGAAGATGCAGCAGTCCCTCCTGCCCCATCAGATGCAGGGCGCCCACCGAAAGCAGGACGCTCTGCCCCTGAAGATGGGGCAGGAGCCGTTTTTCCATCCTGTGATTGCGGTCGGTGAGCAGGCGGCGGCGCAGCATCTCGTCCAGCTCGCGGTCTTTGCTGTCGGTCGCCATTTCCTCTTCCGACGCCATTATTGCCCTGGCGTCCCCCGCTATATAGGCCGCGAGAAGCCTCTTTTTCTCTCTTGCAATATTATCGTATTCATCGATAGCGTCCTTGAGAATGCGCAGCTGCACGTCCTGCGGCAGCCCGCCCAGCACCTGCATCTGCTCTTCCGTCGTCTCCAGCCCGAAGACCGGCTTGCCGAGCGCGGTGGCGGTCTGTTTTAACTGCTCGTCCAACACCGAGCCCTCCGGCTCGCCGATCTCCTGTATCATCGCCGCCACGGCCCAGGGTCGGATCATGTCGAACGGCAGGTTCTGCATCGGCGTATTTTTAAAAAGCGCGAGCATCCGCTTAAAATCCTTCTCGCCCATGAGCGCGCTTAACCGGTCCGCTCCATTGCGCGGAAACAGCATATAGCCCCGCGCGATGGCTTCTATCGCCTGCTCCGGCTCGCCAATCTCGAATCCCGCCGCATGCACCTCGCGGATCTCTTCAAAGGCCGGGCCGGCGGCGCGAATGATTTCCGGCCGCGCCAGATGCACCGTGCCGAAGAGGTAGCTGGGCGGCCCGTTGCATTGCTCAATCCGGAACAGGAGCCCGCGCTGGTAGCGCTGCTCCACCGGCGGGTAATGCGCCATGTCGCAGGCATTGACCGCCCGGGCCGGAGGCGCGTCGAACAACAGGGCAATGAGGCAGAGGGTAAGCATGCGCATGGAATAATTCCTCATGGAAGGCAGGAGGCGTAGGCCCCGTCCGGCGGCAGAATCAGGTTCAGCATCGCCTCGCGCGGAACGCCCGCCATCTGCACCAGCGGCGCGCCGGGGCCGCTCACGCCTTGCAGCGTGAACCGCTCGATGCCGGCGGCTTTGCAATCCATGAGCGGCGCGATGCTCACCGTATCGCCGAGCGTGCGGAAGAACCAGATGCGCTGTTTGCCCGCGAATTCCCCCGCCGTATTCAGCCTCTGCGCATAATCGCGCAAGGAGAGCGCCCTGCCCTCGCTTATGGGCGGGAAATGCAGCGTGTAAATCACGGGAGAAGTGCCGTCCGTCGTTTTGAAATACCATTGCCCCGGCTGCACGTGCGACACTTCGTCATAATAATTGAGCCCGTCCGGCAGCAGATACATCATGTTGAGCCCGCCCGTCACGATGACGTCATTCGGCGCAAGCCCGGCCAGGAAGGCTTTCATCTTCGCCGCGTCCTCGTTGCTTATCTGGTATTCGCGCGGATCGCGGAAAAACGCGCCGGTGGTGTCGGCTGCCACCCCGCCCGCGACACAGGCACAGGCGATAAGCGCCATCACCGCCGGGTTTCGCAGTTTCGGCATTTGTTCGCCGAACCTCCGCAGGCAAAAAGCGATAAACAGGCTCACCGGCAAAATGACATAAGGCAGCGCCCAGGTCGCATGCCGCCCGGCGATGCGGAAGGCGTAAGGGTAGATGTTCGCCGCCAGGAGCGCCCCGCCGAGCACGAGCGCGAGCAGTGTTTCGTAAAACAGGCCCCGCTCACGCGCGCGAAACAGATAGACCATCGCCAGCAGGAACAGGATGACGCAGGGGAAGTTGAGCTGGTTCTGGAAATCCGAATAGAGGAAGAAGGAGACGAGCGCCAGCGGATAGGCGATGAAGATCTGCTCCCGGAAAGCGAGCGTATTGTACGGCGGCGATTCGAGCGCCACCTTGTCGCTGATGGCGAACATCGCCTGGTAGGGATTATTGTGAATCTCCGTGGCATAGACATAGGCGAAGTAAAGCGCGAGCGCCGCATTAGCCGCCATCCACCCGATAAGCAGCTTCGCGCCTTTTCTGCGCGCCAGCAGTTCGACAAATCCCGCCGCGCCCATGCAGGTAAGCGCGAAGAAGGCGGAATAATGCGTCATCAGCCCGAGCAGGCAGGCCGCCATATAGCCGCAGAGCCAGGAGGCTTTTCCGCTCTCCAGAAACGCCCGGCAGCAATAAAAGGCGAGCGCGAGGAACAGGGCGAGCAGCGTATAGTTGCGCACGACCTGCGATAATATCACCGAGCCGTAGCCGAAAGTGACGAGGAACGCCGCCGCGCATCCGGCGAGCCTGCCGCCCATCTGCCGCCCGAGCAGGTAATAGGCGGGAATGCATAACAGCCCGAAGAGGGCCGAAGCCCCGCGCAGGAAACCCGGCGCATCGCTTATCATCATCTGCAGATGCCGCAGCACGTGCGGATAGGCCGGGTGCGTCTCATACTTTGCGAAAGCCATAACCTCGCTGGCGTTGAGGCCCTTGGCTATCATGACGTCCGACATCTCGTCGAAACTGTAATAGTAATCGCTGACGCCGTGCACGCGCAGATATGCCCCTGCCGCCAGCAGCAGGGCCAGCCAGAAGAACGTAAGCGCGCGTGCGGATGCTTGCCCGGTTGTCACACCATCAGCCATAGCGAATCGGGCCCCTGCCCGCAACAAGCAACCGGTTGATCTCGGCGGCAATCTGCCTTACCCCTTGTCGGATGACCCCGCCTGCGCTTCAAAAAAACGGCATAAGCAGCCCCTCCGTCAAGGAAAACGGCCATCGTTTTGTCACGCTCTGGCTCGTGTTTCTGATGCTCGCGGGCCTCTATGTCCGCGTCTATGGCGTGGATACTTATTATTATAATCCCGACGAGACTTTTCACCACGCCATCGCCTCCGGCAGGAGCGTGAGCGAGGTGCTGCATTTCGCGCTGCAGGAGACGCATCCGCCGCTTTTCTACCTGCTCCTGCATTTCTGGCTGCAGATAGGCGACAGCCCTGGCTTCGCGCGCGCCATGTCGCTCTGCGCGCTGCTGCTCGTACCGCTTTACTATGCCATCGGCAAGCTGCTGCACGGCCGCACGACCGGCATCTGCGCGGCGACGCTCCTTACCTTCAGCCAGGGCTGCATCCTGCAATCCTACCTGCTGCGGCATTACGCCCTGCTTTTATGCTTTCTGTCGCTCAGCCTTTACTTTTACCTGCGCTGGCGACACAGCCATGGCACCGCGCCGCTCACCGCCTATTGCGCCTGCGCCATGCTCGCCTGCCTCACCCATTTCTTCGCCATCTGCGCCATTTTCTCCATCGCGCTTTACGAGACGGTGGCGCAGTTCCGCGAGAATGGCGTCAGTAAACGGCTTTTCGGCTGGATGATGCTGAACGCCGCCATCGCGCTGGTCTGGGGCCTCGCCATCCTCACCTGGCATGAGGCGCTCATGGCATGGATGCCCGCGAGCGAGCAATCCTCCACCCTGCCCGGCATCTATTACCCCTGGACGCTGGCGGGTTATCTCTTCCCCACGCCATATGCGCTGTTCCTGTTGCTTCTGCTCCTGCCGCTTGAGCGTCGCCCTGAGCGTGCACTAAAGGATTACCTCTGGCTCTGCGCCGTCGCCTTCACGGCCGGATTCGCGGAGAATACGCGCGATCAGGGCATGCGCCATCATATCTGGCTCGTGCCGTTCCTCCTGCCGCTTTTCGCCTGGCTGCTGGCGGACGGCTTCACCTGGCTCGCGGCGCGGCGCAATATCATATTGCCCCTGCCCGCCATAGCGGTGGTGGTGCTGGGCGCGTGCATGGCAGGCTATCTTTCGGTCGAGCGTTTCCCGCGCATGACCGTGCAGCCCGGCTCGGAATATACGCTGAAGGCCGAAGACCGGCGGCAGCTCGTTGACTATTTAAGCCATCTCGACGCCACCCATCTCATCGTCGCCTCGCGCACCAGCGTTTTCCTGCTCGACCCCCCGGCGGAAAATCCTTTCCGCCTGATGGAACATAGCTACACCCGCCCCGCGCTCGCGGCGCTTATGCCGTACTACAAGGCACAGCTTGTCTTCCACCCGTCCTATTACGTCATCGACCCGATGGAGATGTTCCGCGACAAGGACGTGCGGGATGCGCTGGAAAAAGTGGATACGGTCGTGTTCGTGCATCTGCCCTGGGCGCCGTTGCCGCTTGAATCCTGGCTTTTCTGCCCCGCGCTGAAGGCCCAGATCGTGACCTTCCCGCCCTGGCAGGCGACCATCGCCCCCACGCGCGCGGAACTGGACCAGACGCCGGTCACGCTTATTATCGTCGCCCGTAAGGATTTGGAGGCGCAGATGCTTGCCCCGGAAGGGTCCTGTCACAAAACTTTCATTTCCCCTCCGCCTTAGGCGGTAATAAACTGAAACCTATTCCTTTTGGAGATCCCCCATGGCCGCACGCACCGTTTCTGTTATTGAGACACTCGCCGCCCCCGACACACAGAGCGACGCACAGACGAATGGCAAGCAGGACGCCCTGACCATCGCCGAGCTGATGCAGGCAAAGCGGGCCATCGACGAGGAGCTGAAAAAAGACGAGCAGAAGCTCGCCGCCGTGAAAAAGGGCGATACGTCCGAACTGAAGCTGGAAAAAGCCGAGAATAACGTCACGCTCAGCATGAGCGACAGCGCCGCACTCGACGCTATGGTTAAAAAAATGAATCCCGGGAAAGACGCAGCAGGCAATGAGCGCACCGGCGTAAGCGCTATCCGTGGCAACGATCACGAAGCGGAGCTTCAGGCGAAATTGGCCCATTTGAAAGAGCTATTCCCCGGCCGCGATATCCAGGGGCTACTGGTTAAAGACGAGACCGGTAAGGATATGATAGCCTATGTCGGCGTGAGCGCCAGTGAAGCCAATGCCGCCATGAAGCTTGAGCGAGAGACACAAGCCATCAAGCTGAAGGCAGAGATGCTCCAGAAGCAGATTGAGGAAAAGGCAAAAGCCCCGAGCGCCTCTCTCACCACGGCGGAAACGCCGCGCATGATGACCGGCGACGAAATCACCCGCGCGGCGGAAGCATTCAACACGACAAAAAAGGCCGAGAACACTCTTCCCGCGAAGGAAAACCCGCGCTTGACGACAAGCGACGAAATAACCCGGGCGACGGAAATGCTCATGAAAGCGCGGGGCGATAAGCCGCTGCCGCAGCGCGAAGGCGTTATCGCTCCCTCCGCCCTCGGCGCGCCCGCCCAGCAAGTCGAGCGCGGCAAGATTATCCTCGCTTAAATAAGCAGTTCTCCGGCAAAAACTCTTATCTTGTGGAAATGCAAAGGTGCCCGATCCATAATGGCGCGCCATCCATTCATTTCATCCGCACTTCCCATGTTCACTTCCCGCAAATTATCCGAATCGCTGCAGGCGGCCCTTCACCATCTGGGCCGGACGCTGGCGATCCCCTTGAATGTAAGATTATGGGACGGCAGCCAGGTCCCGCTGTCGCAGGATAAGGACGCGCCCGTCCTCACCATTCGCACCCCGGGCACTGTCGCATCGCTCCTGAAGCGCCCCGGCATCGAGAATCTGGTGCGCCATTACGCCACCGGCAATATCGCGTTCGACGGCGATCTGATGGCCACGGGCGAAAGCCTGCGTGCGCGCCTTAAAAAGAAAGACATTCGCGCGCTCAGCAAGGGACTGCTTTTCCGCCGGCTCTGGCCGTTCCTCTTCACGCGCGGCGAGAAACCCGTCGCCCGCCACGGTTACGGCAAGGGCGCCACCAGCCACGCCAACAGCAGCAACCAGGAATATATCCAGTTCCATTACGATGTCGGCAACGACTTCTACAAGCTCTTCCTCGACCCTGAGATGCAGTATTCCTGCGCCTATTTCACCGGCTGGGACCGCTCGCTCGAAGAGGCGCAGGCGGCCAAGCTGGAGATGATCTGCCGCAAGCTCAGACTGGCAAAAGACGAGCGCTTTCTCGACATAGGGTGCGGCTGGGGCGGGCTCATCTGCTACGCCGCGCAGCATTACGGGGTCCGCGCCCACGGCATCACCCTTTCGCAGGAGCAATACGACTATACGAAGGAGAAAATCCGCACGCTCGGGCTCGAATCGAGGGTAAGCGTGGAGATACGCGATTACCTCGCGCTCGAAGGCCAGTATGACAAGATTGCGAGCATCGGCATGTTCGAGCATGTAGGCATCGCCAACTTCCCCGCCTATTTCCGCAAGATCCATTCGCTGCTGCGCGATCGCGGCATCTTCCTCAACCATGCCATCGCGCGGCGCAGCAAGCGCGACGAGCGCAAGGCACTCTCGCACATCACGCCCGAGAAGCGCATGATCCTCAAATACATCTTCCCCGGCTCCGAGCTGGCCCCGGTGGGCTACAGCGTCAGCAGCATGGAGGCATACGGCTTCGAGGTGCATGACGTGGAAGCCTGGCGCGAGCATTACGCCCTCACCACGCGGCGCTGGTGCGAGCGGCTGCAGGCCAATAAAGCGCGCGCCGTGGAACTGGTGGGGCTGGAGCGCTATAACCTCTGGGTCGCGTATCTGGCGGGGGTATCGTTCGGCTTCAAGGCCGGCTCGATTCTCATTTTCCAGACGCTGGCGACGAAGCGCGGCAAGGCGAAAGGCCCTTCCGGCCTGCCCCCGACGCGGGCGGATTTATACAGGGTGAATGATGGTGGGTGATGCAGGAATCGAACCTGCGACACGCTGATTAAGAGTCAGCTGCTCTACCAACTGAGCTAATCACCCGCCCGCGCTTTGAAAAAAGCGAGTGGACTTATAGGGCAAGTTTTTCAGGAAGTAAAGCTCAAGGATTGAGGCCGTATTCCACCGCAAATCCGCTAAGCCGCCGCGGGATAACGCGTTTTCCCTTTCATTGTCTCGCGAGGCAGCCGAGGCGAGGCGGCGCAGCGTACATTTCAGTACGTGAGCACGCCGAGACCGAAGGATAACGACGCGAACGATGAAAGGGAGAGCGCGTTTAGTGGACGTTTACGGGGGCCAGGTTGTACTGGCGGGCGGTGAAGAAGGCGGCGTCGTAATTGGGGAACACCGCAAGCTGCTTGCCGTCGGCGGAGCAGACCGCATAGCCGTTCTCGCCTTTGGCCACCGGGCGGATATAGGCGATATGCGAGAGGCCGACCGCGGCCATCGCTTCGTCACCGACATCCATAGAGCCTTCCGAGAACACCATAACATCCTCAAAAATAATATGATTTTATTTTTATTATGGGCTGAATCGCTCGCGAGAAAAAACTGCTCGCCATGTTCTTTTGCAACTATAGCAAGCGGCCTTAAGGTTGTGTGTGAAGATTGAATGACAATTCCGCGAAAAGGCTGGAGAAAACTACTCTTTCTCCAGCCTTTTGATTTCAGGCGGCTTTTTTGCTCTTCATCAGGTTGCCCACGACATATTGCAGGATGCCGCCGCTCTTGTAATATTCAATTTCGTCGAGCGTGTCGATGCGGCAAAGGAGCGGCACGGTCTGCCTGCTCCCGTCCTGCCGTGTGATGGTGAACATCACTTCCATGCGTGGCTTGATGCCGCCGCCGAGCCCGGTGAGGTCGAGCGTCTCGCTGCCGTCGAGCTTGAGTATCGCGGCGCTCGTCCCGCCGGTGAAGTCCAGCGGCAGCACGCCCATGCCGATGAGGTTGCTGCGGTGAATGCGCTCAAAGGATTTTGCCACGACCGCCTTGACGCCGAGCAGCGCCGTGCCCTTGGCCGCCCAGTCGCGCGAGGAGCCGGTGCCGTATTCCTTGCCCGCCACCACGACGAGCGGCGTGCCGTCTTCCTTATACTTCATGGCGGCATCGTAGATGGACATCTGCTCGCCGTCATAAAGCGTGAAGCCGCCTTCGACGTCTTTCAGCATCTCGTTCTTGATGCGGATATTGGCGAAGGTGCCACGCATCATGACCTCGTGGTTGCCGCGCCGCGCGCCGTAGGAGTTGAAGTCCTTGGCCTCGACGCCATGCTCTTTGAGGTACTTCGCCGCCGGGCTGGTCTTGGAGATGTTGCCGGCGGGCGAGATATGGTCGGTGGTGATGGAGTCGCCGAGCAGCGCGAGCATGCGCGCGCCCTTCACGTCCGCCACGCCCTTGGCCATGCCGTCCTCGAAATAGGGCGGATGGCGCACATAGGTGCTGTTCTCGTCCCAGCTATAGGTCTTGCCGGTGGGCGCGTCGATGCCCTGCCAGAATTTATCGCCGGAGAAGACGTCGGCATAGCGGCTCTTGAACTGCTGTGCGGTCACGCATTTCAGCACCGTCTCCTGCACTTCCTTGCTCGAAGGCCAAACGTCCTTCAGGAACACGTCCTTGCCGTCCTTGCCCTTGCCGAGCGGCTCCTTGGTGATGTCGATGTTCATCGAGCCCGCGAGCGCATAGGCGACCACGAGCGGCGGCGAGGCCAGGTAATTGGCCTTCACCATCGGATGCACGCGGCCCTCGAAATTGCGGTTGCCCGAAAGCACCGAGGTGACGACGAGGTTATTGTCCTTGATGGCCTTCTCGATAGGGTCGAGCAGCGGGCCGGAATTGCCGATGCAGGTCGTGCAGCCATAGCCCACGAGGTTATAGCCGATGGCGTTCAGATCTTCCTGCAGGCCCGCCTGTATCAGGTACTCCGTCACGACCTTGGAGCCGGGCGCAAGCGAGGTCTTGACCCAGGGCTTCGGCGCGATGCCGAGCGCGCGCGCCTTGCGCGCCACCAGTCCCGCCGCCATCATCACGTAAGGGTTGGAGGTGTTGGTGCAGCTTGTGATCGCCGCGATGACCACGTCGCCATTGCCCAGATCGAATTTCTCGCCCTCGACCGTCACGCGCTCTTTCGCGGTGTTGGCGGAGCTGAGCGAAGCCAGCCCGTCGGTGAAGGAGTTGGAGGCGTTGGACAGCGACACGCGATCCTGCGGGCGCTTAGGCCCTGCGATGCTGGGCTCCACCGTGCTCATATCGAGCGAGAGCGTGTCGGTGAAGGTCGGCTCTTTATAATTTTTATCGCGCCACATGCCCTGCGCCTTGGCATACGCTTCCACGAGCTGGATGCGGCCCGCGTCACGGCTGGTGAGCTTCAGGTAATTGATGGTTTCCTCGTCCACGGGGAAGATGCCGCAGGTCGCGCCGTATTCCGGCGCCATGTTGGCAATCGTCGCGCGATCGGCGAGCGGCAGGTTTTCGAGGCCCGGCCCGTAGAATTCGACGA
>Ga0206869_1143_pt1 | contig 12962 bp, 11 predicted proteins | sample Alteio_BWOrgCont_35_FD_152618 | JGI IMG/M metagenome (GOLD analysis project Ga0206869, IMG submission 152618) | Enriched cells from forest soil in Barre Woods Harvard Forest LTER site, Petersham, Massachusetts, United States -... | ecosystem: Environmental > Terrestrial > Soil > Temperate forest >... | reverse complement strand
GGAGGTTGTGCAATGGTTTATTGGCGGCGCGTGAAGACGGTCGGGCGCCAAGCTTTAAAGCGTATAGCCTTTTTTCTTGCCCATTTCGCGCAGGCGCACGCTCGCGCGCAGGCCCACATCCTGCCCCCAGGCCTTGCCAATGGCCATGGATTCCTGGGCGATGAGCGGCGATTCCTTGAGCACTTTCTGCCCCACCGGGCTGCTGTAGAAGGCCACGAGCTGTTTCACATCCTCCGCCGTATAATGATGGGCGTAAATGATCATCTTGCTCTTATCGACCTCGGAAAGCGAGGCGCGGAACTCTTCCGAAAGCGCTTTCCTGCTCTCGTCCCAGAAGGCGGCTGGAATCTCGGGCTTGAGCTGGCGGTTGACGGCGATGATGGCACTGATAGTGAGGTCCAGCATCTGCCCTTCCCGCTCGTCGAGTTGCATGAGGGTGAACAGCTTCTTGATATTCGTGGTTTTTTCCACGTCCTCGTCAGCGTGCGCAGGCAGGGCCGTAACGGAAAAGAACATCGCCGAAAGGAGAAGAAGAGACAAAATCCGCATGAAAGCCCCGTTTCTTTTAAGAATCCTTGAAAACTTGTAAAGCGCTGGCGGCGCATGTGCAAATGGTTTATGGGGACCGATAATCCGATGATTCGATTATCCGATGATGCGATCATTCGACGAACGGCACTACCGGTTGCGCTTCATGATCTCGCGCTGGCGGCGCTCCCAGTCGCGTTTCTTTATCGTGTCGCGCTTCTCGTATTCCTTCTTGCCCTTGCCCAGGCCCAAGAGCAGCTTGACGATGCCGCGCGCGGTGAAATAGAGCTTGAGCGGCACGAGCGTATAGCCCTTCATTTTCACCTGGCCCAGAAGCTTTTCCATCTGCTCTTTGTGCACCAGCAGCTTGCGCGGGCGCTTGGGCTCGTGGTTGAAGCGGTTGGCGGCGACATATTCGGGAATGTTGAGGTTGAAGACCCAAAGCTCGCCCTTCATCTCCCCGGCATGGGCCTCGGCGATGGTGGCGCGGCCGGTGCGCAGCGACTTGACCTCGGTGCCCGCAAGCATGATGCCCGCCTCTATCGTATCCTCGATGAAATACTCGTAGCGCGCCTTGCGGTTCTCGGCGATGAGCTTTCCATTGGGTTTCTCGGCCTCTTTTTTCTTAGGCGGGGCCATCAGATGAGCCCGGCTTGCGAGAGCGTCCGGCGGATATGGGCTTGCGAGGCTTCCGTCGGCGGCACCAGCGGCAGGCGCAGGTCCGGCTGGCATTTGCCCATCAGCGAGGCGGCGAATTTGACCGGCGCGGGATTGGTCTCGCAGAACATGGCCTGATGCAGCGCCACGAGCTTGTCGTGCACGGCAAGCGCGCCGGCGTAATCCCCGGCCAGCGAGCGATTCTGGACTTCCGCGCAGAGTTTTGGCGCGATGTTCGAGGTGACGGAAATGACGCCGATGCCGCCCTGCGCGTTGAAGGCGATGGCGGTCATATCCTCGCCGGAGAATTGCAGGAATTCCTTGCCCGCCTTGGCGCGCAGCGTGGAAACGCGCGCGAGGTCACCGGTCGCATCCTTCACGCCTCTGATGTTGCGTATCTCGCTTAAGCGCGCGAGCGTCTCGTCGCGCACGTCGATGACCGAGCGGCCGGGGATATTGTAGATGAAGACGGGGATGTCCACCGCCTGGGCGATGGCTTTGTAATGCTGGAAGAGCCCTTCCTGCGTTGGCTTGTTGTAATAAGGCGCGACGACGAGGGCCGCGTCCGCCCCCGCCTGCTTGACGTGGCGGGTGAGCATGATGGCTTCTTCGGTCGAGTTGGCGCCGGAGCCCGCCATCACCTTGGCCCTGCCTTTGGCCACCTCGATACAGAGGGAAACGACGCGCTTATGCTCCTCGTAGGAAAGCGTGGGCGATTCGCCGGTGGAGCCGCAGGGCACGAGGCCGTGCACCCCTTCCTTTATTTGCCATTCGACGAGCGACTGAAACGCCTTCTCGTCGACCTTGCCGTCCTTAAAAGGCGTGATGAGCGCGGTGTATAAGCCCTGAAACATGGAATAATGACCTGACAGTGGATACGGTAAAACGCGCACAATCTATAGCGCTCTTACCGAATCATCAAGTCATCCTGTCGGGACGGATGCGCAATTATTCCTGCAGGATATTAAGCAGGTTCGAGGACAGGTTGGCCGTCTGCGTCTGGGCGGTCGCGGAGATATTCGCCGTGAGGGATGCCAGCACGTCCGGCGCGACGCCGTCATGGAGGTCCGCCTCAGTCAGCGTGGAATCCGCGGCAACGCCATTGGCCAGCGCGGTATTCACGCTCGCGGCGGCGAAGCTCACCTGGCCCTGCACCTGGGTGATGCCGTTCTGCGTGGCCGTCACCGTATTCACGGCGTTGGTGAGCGTCTCCAGCGCATCCGAGGCATTCTTGGGGGTTATCAGGTCGATTGCGTTCGTGCCCAACAAGGCAGACGCGCTCAGGTCCGGCAGGGAAAGCCCGGCCGCCTGGCTGCCCGCGCCGAGCGCGGAAGGCAAAGCACCGTTCTGAGCGCCAGAGGCCAGCGATCCGTCAAGCAGGCTCACGCCGTTGAAGCTGCTGCCGCTGCTGGCGGAATTGATCCGGGAGATGAGCTCCTGAAACTCGCTATCGAGCGTGGCCGATACGTTCGGCACCGTCTCAGGGTCGGAAGCCTGCTGCGCCAGCGACTGGAGCTGCTGCAATATCGTGCCCACCTGCTCCGTCCCGCTCTGCGCCACCTGCAGGAGGCTGCCCAGCTGAGCGAAATTGGTGGATGCGCCCAGCAAATTCGTCGTCTGCAATTGCGCGGAGGAGGAGATAGAGCCGCCGATGGCATTAGGCGCGGGCGTATTCACCACATTGCTCACGGCATTAGGGGCCACCGTCGCGGGGACGCCCACAAATATAGGGGGAAGCCGGTCATGGATAGGCAGCGTCACGGCATTGGGGCCGACATTCGTATTGGCATTGACCGAAGCATCCGTGCTGACGCCGACGGGATTGACGCCGTTAGTGTTGGGGCCAACGACCGTGACACCGTTGGTATTGGAACCGACAGGGTTGACACCATTGGTATTAGGACCGACAGGGTTGACACCGTTGGTATTGGAACCGACAGGGTTGACACCATTGGTATTAGGACCGACATCTTCCGGCGTGATAAGGGGTTCCTGCGCGATGATATGAGAAGTATCCGCGGTAGGAAGCACACCGTTATTGGCGTTATCCGACGGGACGGCCGTGGGGCCAACATCGTCCGGCGTGATGAGCGGCTCCTGCGCGATGATATGCGCGGCATTGCCGAGGGCGGTGGGACCCACCGATTTAATCGCCGGGACCGGGTCGGCTATGTGACCGGGCGCGGGCGGCGTGGCAGTTACGGAACCACCGTTCACGGCATTCGGCGCCACGGTATTAATGGCGGGTCGCGGGTCGGCTATGTGACCGGGACCGGGCAGCGTGGCGGATATGGCGCCGCCGACCGCGTTGGGGCCCACCGCCTTAACAGGCGGCAACGGGTCCTGCACGGGTTTCGTGCCCGTATTCGCCGTACTGCTTAAAGCAGTCGGACCGACACGGAAATAGGTGGGGGACGATTGTCTTGCCAATGAGGCGGAGACAAGGTTCAACAGTGGATTGATCGTCATCGAGTTTACTCCCTGTAAATGACTGCGCTACTTGCACGTCCTCGATATTCAACCAGTGATTATACCAAACCGTATTCTCACTGATGGTTATAGCATACACCTTTCTTTTCAAAAAATCACGCTAAAAATTATATATTCCGCATGGTTGTTTAGAATATGCACAAATTAACGTATTTAAGTATTTAGTAATAAATAATTTACTATTATAATACATTCTAAGGAAAAGCCTTCAACCTGAAGGATATATAGAGCGGGCAATTAATCTCAATGCGCAGCCTATAAGTGCATTGCTATGTGAGGATATCGACTATGGATAAAGCTGCGGAATCTTATATACGTGAACTTATCGCCCTGCTCGACAGGCTCGGCGACGAGATGCCGCATAACATACTTCATGTCGATTTGACCGCGCCACAGGCGACAGTCGATGAAGCACTCGAGCAGATGAAAAAGCGCCTGACGAGTGGCGCGCACCAAAGCGGCAGCAACGCGGCGGAGCTTCACAAAGCTGTGCTGGCGCGCGATACTATGACTGATGCGGCCCTGAACAAACAAATTGTGGATTTGAAAATTATCCGCGATACGTTGCGCGCTCTCAAAGGAAATCAGCCCCGGGCTATTCTTGGCCTTCCCGCTTCGCACAGATCATTATCCGATAAAGCATTAATAGAGCGCAGCTTCGCCGCAAAAAAAGCGGCGTTGAACGTCGAAGATTCCACGCGCACCGCGGCGCTCGCACAGCTATGCGCTGCCCGGGCCGTCCTTCTGTACCCGGGCGTAAGCGACGGTGTCGCGCAATTTCAGTATTACCTTGAAAGCGCGCCCTTGCTGCAAGTGCTGACGCAGGACAAGCCTGCTCTCAGCTATCCCTATTCGGATAAATTGCTCAAGGAAGTGGAAACGGTAAGCACTTCTCCCCAAAAGATGAAGGATAAGTTCTTCCACCATCTTTTACGCTTCGGGACGGAGAAGCAGGCTCAGGGCCCCAGCAGGAAATAGGCGCATTCGGACCAAGCAGGGTATCAGGCCTTTGCGGCGCTCAAGGCCACGCCCTTTCAAGGCTATGTCATAAATGTTTCACACTTTATTCGTGTGGGTTAATTTACTATGACTGCATGTCAATGGATTAGATGCATTTGAGGAAGACGATTATGCGTAAAGACGCCGTAGAACTGGAAACCATCGCGCAAACGCTGCAGGGCCAGTCGCCTTCCTTCGTGCTCAGAAAACAGCAGAAGGCGGAAGCGGAACAAGCGCCACCCAAAACGCGTATGGAAACCCTGAAAGACTGGGCCATGCATCCGGTGAAAAGCTGGAAGGGGCGGGACAACGGCTCCGACCCTTATGGCTTGCGCGAGCAGTCCGAGAAAAAAGCCAATCTGGCGCGCGACATCACGGCCGATCCGGAGCTGAACAAACAGGTCACACAGTTCATGGCCGTGCGCGAGACGCTGATAGCGCTTCAGGGCGAAGACCCTTATAAACTGCTGGATTTGCAGCCGGGCGCCAAGCAGTATTATATTGATAATAGTGCCAGTGATAAAGCAGACGCGGCCAGAAAGAGGGTCGGCGCAAGCGATGAACTATTCAGCCGCGCCCTGACGCAAATAAGCAGCGCAAGCGCGGTGCTAAGCTACCCGGGGCTGCGTGAGGCGGTTGAGCAATTCCGCGAGCGTGAACCGGCGCTGGCCAAAGAATACGCCAGTAAAGGCGGAGCGGGCCACCGCTATTTCGCTGGCAATCTTGCGGAGATAAAGCCCGAAGAAATGGCGCCAGGCCTCGCGGCACAGGCGAAGGATGCGGTGCGTGACGCGCAGCTTGGCGGGCAGCAGGCTCCCGGCCCGAATGCCAGCCTTTCCACCTACGTGAACAAACCAACCCAAGGCCCGGACGACGGAATCAAACGCCGATAAGGTCAGGCGGCGTAAAAAACCCTTCCAACGGCGCGGAAAAACAGTATGTTCATGGGCCTTCAAAAACCCTGAACCCCAGGCGCCATGACCGACCTATCGCTTATCCGTAATTTCTCCATTATCGCCCATATCGATCACGGCAAGTCCACACTTGCCGATCGCCTGATCGAATATTGCGGCGGGCTGGACGCGCGCGAAATGAGCGCGCAGGTGCTGGACTCGATGGATATCGAGAAGGAACGCGGCATCACCATCAAGGCGCAGACCGTGCGCCTGCGCTACAAGGCCGATGACGGCAAGACCTATATCCTGAACCTGATGGATACGCCGGGCCATGTGGATTTCGCCTATGAGGTGAGCCGGTGCCTGGCCGCCTGCGAAGGCTCGCTGCTCGTGGTCGATGCGAGCCAGGGCGTGGAAGCACAGACGCTCGCCAACGTCTACCAGGCGATAGACAACCACCATGAAATCATCCCGGTGCTGAATAAAATCGACCTGCCCGCCGCCGAGCCGGACAGGATAAGACAGCAGATAGAGGACGTGATCGGGCTCGACGCGTCCGACGCGGTGCTTATCTCGGCCAAGACCGGCATCGGCATCAAGGAGGTGCTGGAAGCGCTGGTGAAGCGCCTGCCCTCCCCTAAGGGCAATAAGGACGCCACGCTCAAGGCGCTGCTCATCGACAGCTGGTATGACACCTATCTCGGCGTCGTCATCCTCGTGCGCATCGTCGACGGGCATTTGAGCAAGGGCATGAAGATCCGCATGATGTCGAACGGCTCGGCGCATTTCGTCGAACAGGTTGGCATCTTCGCGCCCAAGAAGACGAGCATGGACAGGCTCGGGCCCGGCGAGGTCGGCTACATCATCACCGGCATCAAGCAGGTGGCGGACTGCAATATCGGCGACACGGTGACCGACGACCGCAATCCGTGCGAGACGCCCCTGCCCGGCTTCAAGCCCAGCCTGCCGGTCGTGTTCTGCGGGCTTTACCCGGTCGATACCAGCGACTTCGAGACGCTGAAGGACTCGCTCGGCAAGCTGCGCCTCAACGACGCGAGCTTCGAATATGAGATGGAAACTTCCTCCGCGCTGGGCTTCGGCTTCCGTTGCGGCTTTCTGGGCCTCCTGCATCTGGAGATCATCGAGGAGCGTCTGGAGCGCGAGTTCGGGCTCGATCTGATCGCGACCGCGCCGAGCGTCGTCTATAAGATCTTCAAGACCAACGGCGAGACCACTGAGCTGCATAACCCGGCGGACATGCCCGATCCCACCCATATCGAGCATATGGAGGAGCCGTGGATCAAGGCCACGATCCTGGTGCCGGACGAGTATCTGGGCAGCGTGCTCACCCTCTGCACCGAAAAGCGCGGCATACAGGTGGACCTCACCTATGTCGGCAACCGCGCCATGGTCGTCTACCGCCTGCCCCTCAACGAGGTCGTGTTCGACTTCTACGATCGCCTCAAATCCTGCTCGCGCGGCTATGCGAGTTTCGACTACCATATCGACGGCTATAGCGATGGCGACCTGGTGAAGCTCTCCATCCTCGTCAACGCCGAGCCGGTGGACGCGCTTTCCATCATCGTGCATCGCTCGCAGGCGGACTTCCGTGGACGCGCGCTCTGCAAGCGGCTGAAGGAGCTCATCCCGAGGCAGATGTTCCAGATAGCCATCCAGGCGGCCATTGGCGGCAAGATCATCGCGCGCGAGACGGTGAGCGCGCTGCGCAAGGACGTGACCGCGAAATGCTATGGCGGCGACATTTCGCGCAAGCGCAAGCTGCTCGACAAGCAGAAGGAAGGCAAAAAGAAGATGCGCGCCGTGGGCAATGTCGAGATTCCCAAATCCGCCTTCATCGCCGCGCTCAAGATGGGCGAGGAGTAGCGGATCCGCTTTCCGCCTGTAAACGGCGGTTTTTGGCTCTGTGATAAGTCAGTAGCTTAACTCGTTTTCTATCAATGATATTAATCAAAATGTCACACACATAACCGGCGTGGCAATGCTAGATTTATGGGAACAATTTCAGAGAAAAGGCTTTTATGATTCATGAAGAAACACTTACCGCCATGCATATCAACAGCGCTCAGGAACTCACCCCCGCGCAGCTTCTGGAGACACTCAGGGAGCAGAAACGCAAAATCGAACCCATGATGCCTCTGGAGGAAACCTTCGCTATTTATTCGCAAGGCCGGAAGCTTGCGGAAGCTGCGGTGAAAGCATACCCATCCCATCCCGAGCTGCTCGAAGAAACCGCGTTTTATAATTATAATGTCGGCCTATCGCACATTAAACAGGCCGACCTTGCCAGAGAGGATTTTATTTCAAAGGGAAACGATAAAGCGCACGCCAGCAAGCATTTCATGTCCGAGCTTATCGCGCTTTATGAAGAGGCCCTTCCTCCCTTGTGGCGCTCATATGAGATTCATAAGGAAGCGGACAACGCCCGTCAGGCCGATTACGATTTAAAAGCGCTACAAAACGCGGCCGACAAGATGAAGGGAGTAGTTGGAATATTGCAGGGCACAGTGAAGAAGGCCCTGGACGGCATTGAACAACGAACGGCTTCCCATCGCGTGTTCAAAAGCGATGGCATGGAGCCCATTATTGGCAAGGCTTGAAAGCACTCATACTATCTTATTCGCTCACCAGCACGCGCGGGGCATTGCCTCCGGCAACCGCTATTTCGCTCTGCTGTAAATGATGGGCCGATAAGAGCTTCTCCAAGTCATGCTTATAGGCCTAAATAACGCCCAGCATTCCATTGGACAGATTGGCAAATTCCTTATCCAGGAACGCTTTGCCGGGGCGCCAGACGGCCCCTTTGCTCAACGATTTCGAATCCTTTTTCCATCAGAAAATCTTTATGCTCTTTCCGTGCCAAAGGAATCTGGTAAACGGTATCGCCATGATTGGAGCGCATATTATCATCATAGTGGAAACGAGGGAAACCCCGTCGCTTGTTGTTGCGGACACCCAGCTTATTTGCATGTCCCAATCCTTTCAGAGAAAATATATTTTGAATTTACCAGTATAACGCAAAAACGAGAATGAACATCCAAGACATTCATCCTGGAGCCGTTCCAAAAAAACAAATAATCGTACAAATAAAATATAATTCGCTTGACATGGATTCAACTTGAAATATGAAGGAGAGTTTTGTTTAATGACAAATGCTGCAGCGCCGCAAAGTTAGGCCCACAGCCGTTTCCGAGGCAGAGCCTCCGTTTTAATTATTCATGGAGTTGATTATGTCGGTAGTGTCGCACATCGTACATTTGCAGGCCAAGCATGCTGAATATGAAATCACCCTCGCGAATGAAATGGCCCGACCCCTGCCGAACTTCTACACCATCAAAGATATCAAGAAGCAGAAGCTTCTTCTCAAGGAGGAAATTGCCCGCCTGATGCAGGATGCACCAAAGCACCGTCAGGACGCTTCGTAAAGGCTGCGATCGCCCTGGCTGATCCGTCGGCCGGGAAACACCACAGCCCTACGGCAATTAGAGAGCGCGGCCCGCAAGGACCGCGCTTTTTAATTTTAGGCTGTTAAAAAGTCCTTCGCTTCGCTCGGTGTGCTTTTTAACAATGAAATAATGCAAAAGCTCGCTAGAGGCGGCTCGTCGCTCGCTTTTATTATTATATGAAGTTTAATGCTTCAGGCTGCGATTGGCGCCCAGATGCGGATCCTTGAAGACGAAGATGTCACCCGGCAGCGGCATATTGAAGCGCGCGTTGTTGAGCGATACCGTCGTCACCTGGCCGGAGGAATCGGTCACCACCATGTTGCGCAGGGTGAGCGGCGCATCCGCGAATTCGAGCGTCAGCATGCCGTCCTTCGGGCGCCTGGTCTGGATGAGGCTGATGCGCAGGCTGTTATTGGCATGCTCCAGCTTGGTGATGACGACGGAATTGTCGAACTTCACCTGATCGCGCGCGAGGAAGCCCACGAGCGTCGAATCGAGGCTGATGCGGCTTATCTGGTCAAGCTCCGTGTCGTAATAGACGATGTCGCCGCCGCTCGTCACCATGAGCACGGGCGTCGGCGGGTTATATTCCATGCGCAGCTTGCCCGGGCGCTGAAGGTAGAACTTGCCGGTCGAGACGTCGCCGTTCGGCGCGACCTGAATGAACTGGGAGGAAATGGAGTGGATGTCGCTTAAATAATATTCCACCCGCGTGATCGTCTGGTGATCCGTCGGGGTGAGGCTGTAGGCCTTCACCGAGTAGGGCAAACGCACCGGCGCGGCATAGACCGAATGAAAACTGAAGAAGATGACGAGCAGGCAGACGATAAAGCGCATGGGAACCCCTTTCCCGCACTTCTTATCCTGATTCGCTTGAAGGGTCCATGGTTTAAATGGTCCCTTCGCATCCCCGGCAGAGGCTTTCAGACGACGCCTAAAAGCACTGAAAATATGAACTTCACCAAAACCATCATAATCTCCCCTTATGAAATAAATTATCCCAGGACTTCGCGTTTGCCGACATGGTTGGCGGGGCCGACGATGCCCTCCGTCTCCATGCGATCTACCAGGCGCGCGGCACGGTTATAGCCGAGCTTGAGCACGCGCTGCAGGTAGCTGGTGGACGCCTTGCGGTCGCGCAGCACGATGGAAACGGCCTGGCGGTAAACCTCGCCATCGTCGCCGTCGTCGCTCTCGCCGCCCATGCCAAGCTCAAGCCCTTCCTCGGGGTCGCGCGTGACGTCCTCGACATAGGTCGGCGCCCCCTGCTCTTTCAGATGGGCGACGATGGCCTCGACTTCCTTGTCGCTTACGAACGGGCCGTGCACGCGCGTGATGCGACCGCCGCCCGCCATATATAACATATCGCCCTGGCCTAAGAGCTGCTCTGCCCCCTGCTCGCCCAGAATAGTGCGGCTGTCGATGCGCGAGGTCACCTGGAAGCTGATGCGCGTGGGGAAGTTGGCCTTGATGACGCCGGTGATGACGTCCACGGACGGGCGCTGGGTGGCCATGATGATATGGATGCCGGCGGCGCGCGCCATCTGCGCCAGCCGCTGGATGGAAGTCTCGATGTCCTTGCCCGCGACCAGCATGAGATCCGCCATCTCGTCCACGACGACGACGATGAAGGGCAAGGGCGTCATGTCGAGCGCCACTTCCTCGATGATTGGCGCACCGGTATCCGGGTTGAAGCCGGTCTGCACCGTGCGGGTGAGCTTGTCGCCCTTGGCCTTGGCCTCGTGGATGCGCTTATTGTAGCCGTCGATATTGCGCACGCTGAGCGCCGACATCAGCCGGTAGCGGTTTTCCATCTCCTTGACCGTCCATTTGAGCGCAACCACGGCTTTGCCGGGCTCGGTCACCACCGGCGAGAGCAGATGCGGGATATTGTCGTAAATCGACAGTTCCAGCATCTTGGGGTCTATCATGATGAATTTGCACTGCTCAGGCGTGAGCTTATAGATGAGCGAAGCGATCATGGTGTTGATGGCCACCGACTTGCCCGAGCCGGTCGTGCCGGCCACGAGCAGATGCGGCATGCGCGCCAGATCGACGATGATGGGCGTGCCGCCGATATCCTTACCGAGCGCCATGGGCAGGCTCGCGGTGGTATTGGCGAATTCCTCGTCCTCAATCATCTCGCGCAGGAAGACGGTCTCGCGCGACTGGTTGGGCAGCTCGATGCCGATGACGTTCCTGCCCGGCACCGTCGCGATACGCGCGGAGACCGAGCTCATGGAGCGGGAAATATCGTCGGCCAGGCCGATAACGCGCGAGGATTTCGTGCCGGGCGAAGGCTCAAGCTCATAAAGCGTCACCACCGGGCCCGGACGCACCTTCACGATTTCGCCGTTGACGCCGAAATCATTGAGCACGGATTCGAGCAGCCGCGCATTCTGCGACAGCGAGGCTTCGTTCAGCTGCTGTTTTTTGGTTTTCTTGTTCGGGTCGGCCATCAGCGTCACGGGCGGAAGCTGGAACTGGCCCTTGCGCGGGCGAAGCTCAAGCGAGGATTGCGTGAATTTTGGCGCGCGTTTCATCGGCGGCGCGGCAACCAGGTCCTTCTTCACCACCTGCTTGCGCGGCTTCCTTACGGCCTTCTCCAGCTGAGGCTCCTGCACCTCTTCTTTTTCCTCCTCCTCGTCTTCCTTGTCTTCCGAACGCGCCTTCAGGCGATGGAAGAAGCGCACCAGCATGGATTCGGGCTTATCCTCTTCCTCATAGGCCATGTCCTCGACCTTTGCCGGGCGGAGGATGGAGAAGATGCTGAGCAAGAACGTACCGGATTTCCACGCGCCGCGCAGCATCGCGCGCCATTCGCTCCAGGTGAGGCCTAGCGCGATGGGCAATGCGCCAAGCAGCAGGATGAGGGCGAGCGTCACATAGGCAAAGCCCGCGAAATAACGCGCGAGCCAGTGGCGCATCAGCGAGCCGATAGCACCGCCCAGGCCATTCTCCAGCGGCCAGGACATCGGCGGCTCGATGACCGAAAGGCAGATGGAAAAGAGGATGAGGCTTAAGAAAAACATCGCGATGCGGATGCCGAGCAGCGACGGGATGCGCTTGCTCGCGAACAGACGCCAACCCCAGCAGGCGATCATGGACACCACGACCAGCGAGGACAGGCCCAGCATCTGCAGAAGCGGGCTTGCAAGATATGCGCCCGGCAGCCCCGCCCAGTTCATCACCGGATGGTCCGCCGCCATATTGATGGAAGGGTCGGACTCGTGAAAGCTCACTATCGCCACGAGCATGAACAGCGCGCAGGCGAGGAGGCCCAGGCCGATAAATTCGTTCATCAGCCGGCGCGGCCAGGATTGGATATTGTTACCGCCGAGGACGGCGGTGCGTGAGGCGCCCATTACTTTCAAAGCTCCGTAACCAGTGCAGAAAACAGCCCTTAAGGCCGCCTGCTGCGAGAGGCCATTATTATCGTTTTTTAGACGCGCTTCTGACGGAGTATGGTCTTATTATTTTTTAGAAATATACCAGAGTTCTGGCGGGAAAGGGTTAATAAAGATTTAAAAACAAGCTTAAATCCGCCTCTGTGGCACGGAAGTTACAGACGGCCGCTTCCCGCTCTGTCACGTAACCGTAACCATATAGCCATTGTTCCTTCCCATATCTTTGCTAGATTGGATTATTATGATGCGAAAGCAATAGATAAGCTCCATGACCGCCGAAACCGAATCCCTGACCTTCAAGCAAAAAACGGTGCTCAGAATGTTCGAGCTTACGCGCCTGCTTTGCGATCCGGGCGCCTTCGCAAGGGATGAAGAGCGGCGCGCGCATAACGAGATGGAAGAACGGCTTAAATTCTACCTGCTGCACGACATCAACCGAAGCAGCACGGAGATTGGCCCCGAAACCGTGAACATGTTCAGCGACGCCGAGCGCGAAAAATATTTCGGCAAGGCGCGGCTCG
>Ga0206869_1142_pt1 | contig 12981 bp, 7 predicted proteins | sample Alteio_BWOrgCont_35_FD_152618 | JGI IMG/M metagenome (GOLD analysis project Ga0206869, IMG submission 152618) | Enriched cells from forest soil in Barre Woods Harvard Forest LTER site, Petersham, Massachusetts, United States -... | ecosystem: Environmental > Terrestrial > Soil > Temperate forest > O... | reverse complement strand
CCAAACAGCGCGTTGGCTGCATTGAAACAGAACGCGAAACCGCTGTAGCGCACGCGTGTCGGAAATATCTCCGACAGAAAGCAAGGTAGCGTGCCGTCGTTCATTGTCAGCAGTGCGCCGAACGCGATCTGGATCATCACGACCGTTGCGAAGCTGGCGCCAACGAGTCCCTTGAACAAGGGCACGGTCAGCACGGCAAACAGCAGTGACGCACCGATCAGCATCGTTTTTCGGCCGACCCGGTCTGACAGGGCGCCCATGATGAAGATGAAGCCGATATACGCCGAAAGGGAAATCGTGGCCGCGATGAACGATGCCGTTTCGCCCATGCCCATCTCGGTCGACAAGTACGTGGGCATGTAGCTCAGGACCAGATAAAACGCCACCGCGTTTAGACACGTCACGCCGAATGCGATCACCATCCTGCCGCGATGCACGCTCAGCAATTCCGCGACCGGCGCACGCGCTACGTGGTGCGACTTCTCAAGCGCCTTGAACTTGGGTGTATCTTCCAGGCGTACCCGGATGTATCGGCCAATCAGGCCAAATGGCGCGGCGAGCAGGAAAGGCAAACGCCATCCAAAGGACTGGATCTGTTCGATGGTGAGCACCGCGTGCAGGAGCGCCACGAAGATTGATCCGAACAGCAGGCCAGCAGCCGTACTGGCGGGCACGATACTGGTATAGAGGCCGCGCTTGCCCTCCGGCGCATATTCGGCGAGAAAAGCCGACGCACCCGCATATTCCCCCGAAGCTGAAAAACCCTGAACAAGACGAACCAGCAGCAGCAACAGCGGTGCAAGCATTCCGACCTGCGCATACGTCGGCAGAAAAGCGATCAAGAATGTCGACGCCGACATGATCAAGATTGACAGCGACAAAGCGGTTCGTCGTCCTATCTTGTCGCCGAAGTGCCCCCAGACGATTCCGCCGATCGGCCGAACAATGAACGAGATCGCGAACACGGCGTAAGTCGCAAGCAGCCCGGTCGCGGCGTTGGTTTTCGGGAAGAAGACCACCGCGATGATGGTCGCAAGATAGCCGTACGAGGCGTAATCGAACCACTCGACGAAGTTGCCGATAAAGCTGGCCATCGCGGCGCGTTTAAGCAAGCGCCGGTCCGGGCTATTGACGGCCTGTCCGTTCTCCGATGCAGGCACGCACGGCATGCCAAGCTCCGAGATGACACCGGCGCCGGCTGACCGGCCTGAAACCGCTTTCCTGGTATTCATTTGTTTCTCCAAACATGAATCGTGAGATTGCTGACGTTTTCGGCTTGTCTCTCAGAGTCCCGAGTACACGGGAAAGCGTGAACATAGTTGCGCCACCTGCGAACGGACGCGGTCCTCGATCTGGGTGTCGCCGAGGTTATCCAGCACGTCGCAGATGAGCGTCGCCGTCAACGCGGCATCGGCTTGCATGAACCCGCGCGTCGTGATCGCCGGCGTGCCGATACGAATACCGCTTGTCACGAACGGCGATTGCGGATCATCGGGCACCGCGTTCTTATTTACCGTGATGTGTGCGCGACCCAATGCAGCATCCGCATCCTTACCGGTCATTGCCTTGGCGACCAGGCTCACCAGGAACAGGTGATCGTCGGTGCCACCGGACACAACGTCGTACCCCCTTTCGATAAAGACCGTGACCATCGCACGCGCGTTGGCGAGCGTCTGCTTCTGGTATTCAATAAACTCTGCTCCAAGCGCCTCCTTGAACGCAACCGCCTTCGCTGCAATCACATGCATCAGCGGGCCGCCCTGCGTGCCAGGAAACACCATCGAATTGAGCTTCTTTTCAAGCGCTTCGTTAGCCTTGGCGAGAATGAGACCGCCGCGCGGACCGCGCAGTGTCTTGTGCGTGGTCGTCGTGACAACGTCGGCAAGCGGTACTGGATTCGGATAGAGGCCTGCCGCGACGAGTCCGGCGACGTGGGCCATATCGACAAACAAGTAGGCGCCGACGCGGTCGGCGATCCGGCGAAAGCGTGCAAAATCCAGCACGCGAGAGTAGGCCGAGAAACCCGCCACGATCATCTTGGGTTGGTGGTCGACCGCGAGGCGCTCGACTTCGTCGTAATCGATCAGGCCGGTGTCCGTATCGACGCCATACTGCACGGCGTTGTAAAGCTTGCCCGAGAACGACACCTTCGCGCCATGCGTGAGGTGGCCGCCGTGCGCGAGGCTCATCCCGAGGATCGTGTCCCCAGGTTCAAGCAACGCGAGGTAGACCGCAGCGTTCGCCTGCGAACCGCTGTGCGGCTGCACGTTTGCATAGTCGGCACCGAAGAGTTGCTTTGCACGCACGATCGCGAGCGACTCGACCACATCGACATGTTCGCAGCCCCCGTAATAGCGCTTGCCCGGATAGCCTTCCGCGTATTTGTTGGTAAGCACCGAGCCTTGTGCTTCAAGCACGCGGGGACTGGCGTAGTTTTCCGACGCGATCAGCTCGATATGCGCTTCCTGGCGCTGGCGTTCAAGGCGCATTGCTTCGTACAACTCTGGATCGAACCCGGCAATGGTCTGTTCTTTAGAAAACATTGAAACGTCTCCTGCGACATCGATGGGACGCTGCGGCCATGGCCGCAGGATGGATCGAATCAAACGGCGTCAGCCTTTGATGATGTTGTGTTCCGGCCCATACGGGAAAGCCGTGATGTTGGTCGCGTCCTTTTCACCGATCACGAGAATGTCGTGCTCGCGGTAACCGCCCGCGCCTGGCAGGCCTTCGGGGAGCATGATCATCGGTTCCATCGAGATCACCATGTTCGGCTCAAGCACCGTGTCGATATCTTCGCGCAGTTCCAGGCCCGCTTCGCGGCCGTAGTAGTGCGACAGCACGCCAAACGAATGGCCGTAACCGAATGTGCGGTACTGCAGCAGGCCGTATTCCGCGTAGATCTTGTTCAGCTCATGCGCTATATCGCTGCACCGCGCGCCCGGCTTGATCAGCTTGAGCCCTGCTTCGTGCACTTGCACGTTGACGTTCCACAAACGCAGGTGCTCGTCGGAGCAGTGATCGAAGAACATCGTGCGCTCGAGCGCCGTGTAGTAACCCGCGATCATCGAGAAACAGTTCAGGCTCAGGATGTCGCCCTTTTGAACCTTGCGCGTGGTGACCGGATTGTGCGCGCCGTCGGTATTGATGCCTGACTGGAACCACGTCCACGTGTCCATCAATTCGGAGTCGGGGAAGCGGCGTGCGATTTCGCGCACCATCGCCTGGGTCGACGCGAGCGCGACTTCATGTTCAGGCACTCCAGCATGAACGGCTGCTGCAAGCGCGGCGCCGCCGACGTCGCAGACGTTCGCGCCATGCTTGATGATCTCGATTTCTTCCGCGGACTTGATCATCCGCAGCCGCATGGTCTGCGCGCTGATGTCGACAAATTCCACCGATGGCAGCGCAGCCTTCAGCTTGGCGAGCACCTCCACCGGCACGTGGTCGAACTCGATTCCGACGAGCCCCTTGTTGGCGATCTCGCCTTGCACCGCGCGGAAGAAGTTGTCGCGTTGCCAGTCGGTGTAGACCACGTTGTAGTCCCCGACCGTGCGACGCCACGGCTGGCCACCATCGATATTGGCCGAGATAGATACGACCTTCTTCGGCGTAACGACCAGCCCGTACTTGCGACCGAACGAGCAGTACACGAAGTCCGCGTAGTAGTTGATGTTGTGATACGACGTGAACAGGACAGCGTCGATATTCTCGCGCGCCATCAACTCACGAAGCTTGTTCTGGCGGCCGGCGTATTCGGCGTCGGAAAAAGTATGCTTCACCTTTTCGCCGTTCTCGATTCGAATCAGGTTCTCCAGTTTCATGCGCTCGCTCCTTGGTGGAAAAGCTCGGATGGGTTGAGCGAATAGTAGGAGTTCGGCGATTCGGAAGATTTCCCGATTCGACGGAAGGCTTTCCGGTTTCGACATTGCGGGTTTACGACGAGCGCGCGAACTCATCGGCTAATCATCGGCTCGGCGGATCGAGTCAAGGGCGTAGGAAAGGAAAACGGATGATGCAGACGTGGGCCGAGGCGCGTGTGTCTAGCCAGCGGCGGTACCTACCGCGTAGGTCGCCAGGATCCGTGTGAACTTACAGCGCGTTCTGATAACGGCTGCGATCGGCGATCGGTGAGATTTGAAACTGCGCCTTGTAGCGCGTGGCGAAATGCGTCGTCGATGTGAAGCCGGTTCGCGCACAGACCTCTTCGAGAGGCCGCGCAGTCCGGTAAAGCAGTTGGCGCGCACGCAGTAAGCGAATCTCCAGATAGGCTTGCGCCGGCGTCTTGCCTAGCCGCTCGTGAAACCAGCGTTCGAGCTGCCGTTGCGATACGCGCAGATACGACGCGATTTCCGCGATCGTCAGCGCTTCTTCGACGTTGCTTTCCATGATTTGCAGCGCTTCATCAAGCTTGGCGTGTTCCGCGCCCATGTACTGACGCAGCGACGTGCGTTGGCGCTGCTCGTGACTGCGGCGCTCGGCGACCAGCAATTCGAGCACGCGCGCAGCGAGCGATCGGCTGCCGGGCGGTATCCCGAGCAGATGCACCATCAGGTCCAGCGGCGCGACGCCTCCGCTACAGGTATAGCGATCGCGATCGACCTCGTACAGGCGATTCGACACGGTCAACTTGGGAAACTGCCCCATCAGCACGTCCTGGTCTTCCCAGTGAATCGTGCATCGATAGCCGTTCAACAGGCCGGCGCGAGCGAGAAAATAGCTGCCCGTGTCTATCCCGCCGAGCGCCGTCCCCTTTCGTGCGTGCAGGCGCAGCCAGTCGAGCACCGCGCCGATACCCTTGCGCGGAATCGGATTGGGCCCGACCACGAACACCGCGTCGAACGAAGCTGCGTCGGCCATTGTCACGTCGGGCAGCACGCGAATGCCATCGCTTGACTGAACATGGTTCGCACCGGTCGACATCAGTTGATAGTCGTAGACCCGCCGCCCGACGATCATGTTTGCAATCCGTAACGGATCGACGGCGGCGCCCAGAGCGATCAGCGAAAAATTGTCGAGGAGCAGGAAGCCATACTTTCTTACGCGCAGATCGTGCAGATCGTGGAGTCCGTCAGCGTTACGGTCTTCGGGCTTGATGGCATTCGGCGGCATAAGCGGGTTTCGGTCAGGCGATGATTTGGGGAGCGTGGCGCTGTCGGCGCGAGGAGAGTCTGTCACACGCTGAGCGCATCAATGCGCTTATACAAACAGGGGAATCGGACCTCGTTCGTTAAACCGAGATCGAAGAATCGATTTTTCGCTTAGCTGGAGTACACCCCAAGGAGGCTCCGATTTGCACTCCGCCAGCGTTGCGTTCCCACAAACGCCAACAGCGACGCCAACAGCGGGCTCCTCCGCGGCTTCGGGAAGCCATATCAACCCGCAGCAAGTCGTCAGGAGTACGCCGGGAACGAGAAGATCGTACCCTTACTACACATTACGTATTTATTGCTACGTCCTGAGCACTTTCCGGCCCGCGTATCGAATTTGACTGGAGCGATGGGATTGGCCGACACGGCGCGGCGTTTTTCCCGTGGAACATTGTGGTTGTTGTTCGGCTCTGCCTTATGCAATAAGCGGTTGGCGGCGACCCTCTGAAGTTAAGGTTGTTTCACGATACCGGGCGTAGACCACTGATTTGCAACCCGATCCGCTTCAACCGGCGCTGCCGCTCGCAATCGCGGCCGCCCTACCCTGCTACGCAGGAAGAATCACTCGAATCGATGGCAATCCGATTCAGGCTTCGGGACCCTTCGTTCTGCCCGCGCGAAGGCTGGGGCCGGCGCTCTTGAATCCCGTCGACAGGTTCTTCAAGCAAACCTTTCTACCACACGCTCGCGCGGCTGGACGCCAGTGGCGCGTGCGCTGGGCATTTTTCGCGAATGCTGCGCCTCGGACAATGCCAGTCGCGCAACAACCCGGTACAGATAGCAGTTGGATTTCTGAGCGCGGATTCGTCGATGGCGCGGGGCGTTAATACTTCAAAATTTCGAGATGAATGGCCCTTCGGCGGGAATTTCTACCGTGTACCCGCCGCGTGCGCACCAGCAGTTGCTCAAGTCTTTCTTCAAGTTTTGGCTCCTGGCCCAATCACGGTGTGGCTTTGCGGCCGATGACATGCGGCAAAGTTTACTTGCGTTTACTCGGTTTACCTCTTAGTCTTCGCCTTAGCGTCGGTTCTACCTTTTCTGGGAGAATCCACGTTTTTGGTAGAACAAGCGCAACCGGGAATGAACGCATGGATATAAACCTCTCGACGCCACCCATCGAGGTGACGCCGGACGACCTCGTCAACCTGGCGGCTCGATCCGCCAAGATGCTCGAGCGAATTCGCACTCAGATGCTTCAGCCATTCCCACGAAAGGTTGCGCCGGTTTTCCCGAGTGGAAAGCTGCAGGAGCTTTGCGGCATTGATAAAGCGCGGTTTTCCTATCTGATCAAGAAAGGCGAACTGCCGCAAGGCACGCAAGAAAAGGCAGGTGCTGCACGCCAGTTCACGCTGAGTGAAACCATAGAATGGGTGCGCGCGGAACGCAAGCCAAGACAGCGACCGGAAGGGAAAGACGGCAAGGTCATCGCCATTGGTAATTTCAAGGGCGGCGTAACCAAGACCACCACCTCAATGGTGCTGGCGCAAGGTCTGTCGCTACGGCACGGGCGGCGGGTTCTGCATATAGACATGGACCCGCAAGGCAGCGCGACCACGCTCTATGGGATCAATCCGCACGCAGAGATCAACGGCGAGCAGACTATTCTCCCGTTGATCGAAGCCTACGTCAGCGGCGAAAGCTTCAGCATGAAGGGTTTGCCCATGCAGACCTACTGGCAAAACCTGGATCTGATCCCGTCGTCTACTGATCTGTTCAATGCAGAGTTCATGCTGCCGGCGCGAGTCCATGCGTCGCCGAGCGCGAAGTTCTGGAATGTCTTGAACGACGGACTGAAAGATCTGAAGAAAGAATACGACTACATCATCATCGACACGGCACCTACGCTGAGTTACTTGACGATCAATGCCCTCTTCGCGGCCGATGGGGTAATCGTTCCGGTTATGCCGGACACGCTCTCCTTCGCATCGATGGTGCAGTTCTGGTCGCTTTTCTCCGACATGGTTTCCGGCATGAAGCAGTTTGGCGAATCCGCCGACGAAGCAAAGGTTTTCGATTTCATCGACATCCTGGTTACGCGAATGCCCAACAAGGCCAATGCGTCGATCGTCCGCGACTGGGTGATTACCACCTACGGCGAAAGGGTACTTCCGGTCGAGATACCGGAGACCGACCTCGCGCGCACCACCACCAACGATTTTTCGACGGTGTACGACTTCCCGAACTATGACGGCAACGCAGCGACGCTGCGCAGGATTCGTGTGCCCTACGATCAAGTCGTGGATTTGATCGACAGCAAGGTTTGTTACCTCTGGGACAAGGAGTAGACATGTCTACGGCAGCGAAACAAAAGGCTAAGGCAGCGGGCATTCGGCTCGACGACGATCTGGACGACAGCCCTTCTGAACCGGTCGCGCCGCGAACTGCTCCCGGTCAGCTGATTGGTCTTCAGGGACGCGTTCACAGCCAGCAGGCGGAAATCGACAAGCTCAAGAAGGCGCTGGAGCAACGTGCTCCCGGCAAGATTCCGCTAAGCAAGCTGCACGAAGTTCCTGGCCGCCGACGTCGGCTTGCGCCCGCGGAATATGCCGAATTGAAAGCAAATTTGGCAGCGTATCCGCTGGCACAGCCGATTACGGTTAGAGAAAGGCCGGACGGCGACTACGACATCATCGCTGGACATAACCGTGCGTCAGCGTACCGGGAGCTTGGCCGGACTGAGATCGACGGCATCGTCCTGGATATCGATGCATCAATGGTCGAGTATGCCGCTTTCTTTTCCAACTTGTTGTCGCCAACTCTTTCTGACTTCGAAAAGTTCTGGGGCTTCAAATCGCTTCAGGACTCAACCGGCATAACGAAGGAAGAGCTGGCGAAGGCCGCTGGAATCAGCGACTCGCACGTCGGGCGAATCATGAAGTTCGACCTGCTTCCCGATGAGTGCAAGGAGTTGTTATCGACTCGACCAGAGCGCCTCGGAAGTAACGCGGCCGAACAAATGGCCAAGGCGGTATCGGAAGGACGTCAAGAGAAAGTCAAAGCCGCAATCGAGCGATTGATCAGCGACGACGGCTTCACGCAGGCCCAGGCTGTTGCCGCAACGAGGCCAGCAAAGCCCACCCAAACTGCTCATCAACCACTGGTTGTCAAGCGCGGCGCCCGCAAGATATGTCAGATCTCAGCGCGCAACGGCGTGGTTGGCGTTGCGTTTTCTGGGAACGAAGCGAGTGAGACGGAACAGTGGGCCGAGCGGATTCATGCGTTTATTGAAGCAGAACTCAACAAACACTGATTTTCCGGCCGATCCCTAGTAGGGAACTGAATAGAATCAATGACTTAGCAGATAGACCCGATACAAGCACAGCACGCTCTGCTTGTATCGGGTCTTACTCCCTTCTAGGGAACCCTTTTAAATCAGCAACTTAGCGAATCGGTTAAAAAGACGACCATGACTTGATATCAGCTTCACAAAAACAAAAGCCTTCGGCGGGAACCGAAGGCTTTTGAGTAACCGGGCTTCGCTGTCGCTTGCCCACCGCTGCATTTCTCCGACGGGAATCGGATAAAGGCCCAACACCTCGAAGTGTAGCGGATAGCGATCGGCAGTCAAGCGTTTCTCTTCCATTTTGAAGAAATGGACGTGTGACATGCTTATCGCGCAACTTTTTGTTGCTGGCGAGGGGGATTTGTATCCTCTCGACTTACCCTCCGAAACGACAGAGGCGGATCAAACCGTTCTGGATGATTTCCTCGCGGGTCAATCAAACCTTCCATGGGTGGTGTTTCGCGCAGCGCATCGCGCCGCGAACTTCCCCGATCTTCCGGCACGCGCCCGAGCAGTCCTGGCCGCCCTCGCCCGAACCGTCGACGCTAACAATCCGTACGCGGCCATTTTTGCCCGGCGTGAACTGTTGACGGGCCGATCCATGCAATCGATGCGCACGTTCTACCGAAGTCTCGACGACCTCGAAGAAGCCGGACTTATCGAACGCGCCCCGCAAAAGCGGTATGGCGCCGCTGGGCTATTTGGTCGTGCCTATCTCCATCTAACGGAGCGATCCGCAATCGTCCTCGGCTATCTGGCGCGACCCTCCGACACAAAGGAAGCGTCGATCGCCCTCACGAATCCGCCTGCCGGCTCGACAGAGTCTTCAACTTTTATGACGCCGTGTGCCACCGTGGCAGACGGTGCTATATATAAGGATCTATACCCTAATAATCAAAAGAGACAACCAGCAAGCGTCCCTGGTGATCTCGAGCGCCTTTTGGGATTGGGTTTTCATCGATTTTTGATTTTTAAGTTGATGCGTGAAGCCAAGGCGCACGCCAAGTTGCTTTCAGACGTTGTCGAAGCAACCTGGGAACATCTGCGAAACGCCAAGCATCCGATCAACTACCTTCGCACCCTGCTGCGAACGCCTGTCGACTTCGGACATCAAGTGCGCACCAAGTTCGCCGCGGTGGAAGAGAAACATGCGGCCATCGAACGCGAGAAGCAAATCGCGTCGACCGTTACCGAGTTCGCCGGTAAGACCTTTATCGACAGCACAAATACCCGCTTGATCACCGTGTCAGCTTCAGGGGAATCCATCGCTATGCAGCATTTCGCCGAACCGGCACCGCGCATCGCCGTCGCCAAATGGCAGGAAGAATTTGTCGCCGCCGTAAAAGCGCGCAAGATCTGCCTCGTAACTGAAGCAAGAGCCAGCGCGTTCAAAGCGAAGTGCGGCGAGCGATCGACCTCATCAGATGTAACCGAACCCAGCACCATCACCGACACCAACACCGTCCGGCCTTCTAACGCCCGCGAAAGAACATCTGACATACACCAGCGTCTCACCGACATAAAAAAGCTCTTGAGAAGCGCATGTGCGAATCTTCCAGCGTCGAATCCAGATCTACGATCCGTAGCAGCTGGTCATCCGTCCCGCTGACCTGACGTCCGCGTCACCGCGTGGTGGGAAGAATCGGAATCGATCGTTGAAAATCTGCCTGGCAAACTGCCTAAGCCCAACGCCGCATCAGGGCGAATGCCACTATCAAACGATCGCGGACCCAGTGAAGTAAGTGAATGCAATACAAACCGGGCACGCGACGATAGCGGGTACCGCACAGGCATTGATGGGCCAGCGGCGAACGTTAGTAGTCGCAAAACCAGGTGATTCAGAGAGAACTATCGCGCACATGACGTCGCTAGAAAATCACCGTTTGCCTCGAGATCGCGACCACGATCACGACGATTTTTCCCAACCAACCGCCAACCCTGAACGTTCATTATTCGTCAGTGCCAATAAGACGTGAAAGTACCAACCCACTTTTACCGCTCGCGAAGACACCAAACGTAAAGCCCCATATTGCACGGATCCATCGTCATCCGAACTCCAGTCCGCGAGTGATCACGAACGGTACATGCAACCTCGTCACCGCCCGCGTTACGCTTGGACATATCGCCGTGAAGCTCGTGCCGGGAGGGCGGTAGCCGCGCGACCGAGACCAGCTCATACCGGATTGCTTCGTCCCGCGAAAGTCGTTCTCAATCGCGCAGCCGGAGGTCGACCACTTCCCCATTGCTTCTTTCGCAAACTCGCCGTTAGAGTCGTGAACAGACCATGCAGATTTCCGAACCTCCACCCCGTGGATTACAACTCCAGATCCGCCCCCATCATTGCCGCTCGCACTGAAAACCCACTCTGTTGGCGCCAATTCGCCGTAAGCCACATGCTCGAAGAGCGACGCCGCCAATAGCAGGCGTCGCAACCAAATCTCAATTTATATCAATGAATTTGATATATATAAAATCGGCTGATATAGTTTGCAACATGCAAACCGATCAATGGCATTTCGCACGCCCCAAACTCGCCGCGGGCTACCTACAGTTGTTCGGACTAGGGCTATCGTCGGCCCGAACGCTGTTTGCACGCCGGCGCATGGGGAAGACAGAATTTCTCCTCAAGGACCTCGTGCCGGCCGCTTGCGCGGCCGGCTACCTCTGCGCGTACGTGAACTTGTGGGATGACGACGACGAACCCGCCGGCGCGCTGGTTGGCGCGCTCTACGCGGCGATCGAACCAAACTGGTGGACGAAACTTGCACGCCACGCGAAACGACCACTAAAACGTATCAAGGCAACCGGCAAAATATCCGCGTTCGGCGAAGCATCGGTGGAAGCGGAGATGTCGGAGGAAGACAAGCAATTCGTCGGTACGCTGCTGTCCGAAGCGCTCAAAGCCTTCGACGCACAGCCAAGACCCATGCTGCTAATCATCGACGAGGCGCAAGTCCTCGCGGCCGCAACTCATTCAAATTTCGCGCACGCATTGCGCGCCGGACTTGACGTCAGAAAGGACCGCCTGAAGGTCATCTTTGCGGGGAGTTCGGAGTCTACGCTGCGGACCATGTTCGGGCGCTCGTCCGAACCGTTTTTCAACTGGGCGCCGCTCGAACCCTTCCCCTTACTCGGTCGCGATTTTCTTGAGTTCATGGTCGAGAAAGTCAACACCATTGCAACCCATCAACTGTCCGTAAAGCACGCCGTCAAGGCGTTTGAGCAACTCAACAGTACACCTGAATTTTTTCGGCGCTTCCTTGAACGTCATCTAACCTATCCGTTCGATGGACCCGACGCCGCACTCCAGTTTACAAAAGAGCATGTCTTCAACAGCGACCAGTTCAAGCGTCAATGGATCTGCCTGCTACCCGCGGATCGAGCGCTGCTTGGCATGATGGCGCAAGGTATGGTCACCGACTTCCATGGACAGGCAGCACGCGAACAACTCGGCAAGCTGCTGGGCCTCCCCAAAGCACCGCCGATGAATACGCCCGCCCATTCGTTACGCCGCTTACAGACCGACAACATCGTGACAAAACTTGCGCACGGCGAGTATCGTTTCGAAGATGAAGCATTTTCCCAATGGATACGGGAACAGGATATATTGGGCGATGATTCGGTAAGCTAAATAAAATTGAAGACCAAGACTGATAAGTGGAAAATCAAAAGATTTTGCCTCAAGCGATCCCAATTTGAGCAGCAAAATAACGCTGCTCCCGTTATGTACGGTCACGGCGCCTTCTAAAAAACAAGAATACAGATTTCGGACAGCGCCTGGATACGTGCTTCATGCTTTGTGTTTCCCGCGGACATGCCGTTCATACAGATATCGGATCAGATTCACCGGGAACCACGTCTTCTCGCCATCGTGCAGACGCGTATAGGGCAGGGCGCAACCGCGTGGTGGCATGGATCATGCGCGCCGTCGGAACCATCCTGTAAGGGACAAGCGGTCGCGTGTTGCGGGTAGTACTTCGTGCAGCATGTCGGCCGACAGAAACAGCGCCATTCTGCTGCCGACCGGATAAATATCCCGCGTACTCATGCCCTGCGGATGCAGCCGCAAGGCGCCGCCATGTTCGGATAGCCAATCGTGATTCAAATAGATCACGACGGAAACGACGCGGCTATCGTCGTCACGAAACCTATCGCGATGTTGCTGGTACGAAGCACCTGGTGGGTAAAACGCAAAGTGGCTTTCGTATTCATCGAGTCCCAGGTAAAGCTCGCGGTTCAATACCACCCGCAACCCTTCCATGATCGCGAGATACTGGTCGCAAGCGACGGACTGGCCGGCTTCCAGCCACAAGATCTGGTCACCGCGAACGCTTGGCTGCAGCGCTCGCGCCGCGCCCCGGCTAACTTGCGCGAGCGTGAGTGAACCGGCCGCAGCTAGCGCTGTGCATTCCTGAGCCAGCGTAAGCGTCAAATCGGGTGGCAAAAAACTGTCCGGCGCCGACCAGCCTTGTTCGTGCAGGGTATCGACGATTCGCCGATACCGTTCGCCTCCGGCAGCATCGCAATGCGCCGGCGAGTGTGATCGGA
>Ga0206869_1141_pt1 | contig 13146 bp, 12 predicted proteins | sample Alteio_BWOrgCont_35_FD_152618 | JGI IMG/M metagenome (GOLD analysis project Ga0206869, IMG submission 152618) | Enriched cells from forest soil in Barre Woods Harvard Forest LTER site, Petersham, Massachusetts, United States -... | ecosystem: Environmental > Terrestrial > Soil > Temperate forest >... | reverse complement strand
TTGCGCGACACTTGGGGCACAGGACTCTTAGCTGTTCCATGAGAGTGATTCCGGAAAGGAACTAGATTTCTCTAGAATTGATTCAATTTTCAGGACCGTGACTCTAACTGAAAGCAACCGTTACGGCCGAATGCCGCAACTCGAACCACGAGTGTATCTCAAAATCGCCGTTGGAAGCAACAGCAAAATTTAGAATTAACAGCAGATTATTGGGCGTGATCAGGCCTTGATCCCGGCGTTGGTCCCAGGATTCTGGGCCGGGCGCTGCCGGCACGAATCCAGCACCGGATCAAACGCCCTGACGAGATCTTCAAGCCCGAACTGGGACGATCGCGAAACCGCGTACCCGCGAACGTCGCCGCGGAAGCAGACGACGGCGTTGAATCCCTCGCCCTCGACTTCAACATGGCGAAGGTTGTCGAAGCGAAGTTCCCGCTTGAGCAATTCAAGGGTGATGGACATGAACTGGATCAGGTCCAGGTGTCGCTCTGTTTCGGCAACGACGGAATTCTTGGTCTTGAGCACGCGCAAGCGGTCGGTGCAGACCACGTATTCCTCAATCATCGCATCGTCAACGGCGGCCTTGGGCGCGCTGACGGAAGGCGCCGGGGAAGTCGGCGCAGGCGGCGCGGCGGGAGCCGTCGTCGCCAGCCGGGCGCCCAGAATCGCGCCCGGACGCAGGGTCGGATTTCCAAGAGACGGAATCATGGACGGAATTACCGCGGCCGGACGCCGAACGGTTGATCCGATCGTTCCGGCCTGGCCGGTATTCACCGGATTGCCTGACCCGCCCAGGGCGGTCGAACCCGTGGTCGCTTGCTGATTCGTTCCCGAGGTAACCGAGGGCAATTGGCCAGAGGCCTGGGGAGCAATCGCCGGCAATTGGCCGGAATTCCTGGATATCGGCGAGTCTGGCCTGACGCTGGCAATGGTCATGGACACCGACGCGGGGGTGCCCGAAGAAACCAACCCAGACCCGGCACCGGCAGGGGCCGAAATGCCCTGCGACGGGGTTGACGGGGTTGACGGGGTTGACGGGACATTGGTCGACGCGACGCCGGGCGTCGTCGATGGACTGCCGGGAGCGACCAATCTGGCGCTGGGCGGAGCGGCGGGCCTGATGCCCGAGGCGGGGGGCGTGAACGCGGACGTCCGACCAGGCGCGGCGGGGATCGCAGTCGATCCGGGGGGAGTTCCCAGCCCGGGGGCCGAGAACATGGATGTCCCGCCGCCGGGTCCCTTATTGGTTGCGGGCGATGTCGGAATGGAAGTGCCCGAGGGCCTGGGTTGCATCGGCGTTCCGCCCGCGGCCCGCAGCGGCGGCTTGGGCGCGCTGATGGCGGATGTGTCCAGCAGGGGAGAACTGTTATTCAAGTTCAGTAAAGGACTTTCCTTGTTTCCCGACGCTGAATTTACCGAGTTGGCGGGTTTGGCGACTGGGTTGCCGGTACCGCTGTTCGGGCTTCTCATGCCCATGCCTGTGCCGCTGGAACCCTTGGGGACCAGGAACTTGCCTGTGAACTGCGAGGCGTCGCCCGTGGGCATGACCGCTTTGTTGGCCGCCGTGTCGGCGAAAAATTGTTCCCACGTGCCCGAGACGACCGTCTGCGTCTTGGGCGCTTCGTATTCGTCATGCTTGAGTTCGGCTTTGGGAAGGCTCATCATCTCGCGCAACGCGTTGACACCCAATGACTTGCCGAACATCGCGTGAACGATCTGGCCGTCGTGGACGTAGATACGCCCCGTGACGCCGTTGGCCTTGACAAAGAGCAGGTTCTTGTTGCCCTTGGTGCAGTACTTGAAGACCATGGAACGGAATTCTTCGTTGTTCCTCGCCTGGCGGTAATCCGTGATCGAAGAATCGAGGATCGCCTTGATTGACTGATAACGGTCTTGAATCTCTTCGCGCGTCTTGGGCTTTTCAAGGTAAACCATGGCTCCGGCGCTCATGCACGCTTCGCGCTGTTCATCCGCCGACACCGTCGTGAGCACGATCTTGGTCATCTGCGGAAAGTGTTTCGCCAGAACGCCCAGGAACGCAATCCCGTCCATTTCAACCAGTTTAATTTCGGTGACGACGACGGCGATCTTCTGGGCTTTGAGGATCGGCACCGCTCGGCGCGCGCCAAGCGCGGAGAAAACCTGGGGCTTGTCACCCTTGGTCACGCGGTCGGCCAGATCCTCGAAATACTCGCTGATCGCTTCGAGGAAATTGGGGTCGTCATCAATGAACAGAATCGCAGCCATCTATCGCAACTCCAAGGCATGGACAACCTTATAACATCCAATACCGAAGTCTCAAAATAAAGCGTCACGCACTACGCCAGACATTCGATCAAGCGTCACCTAGTGCGCCAATCGGACAAGTAAGAGACAATGATTGATCAGGCACACAGCGTTAAGCGCATAGACTATCTCAATATTATAGTCCATGTACGACGTTCAAAGGTATATCCCTACTGCAATTTGTCAATAAAATTTCGGTTTTGGCGGGATAAACAAAACGAATTCACTGCCGCGGCCGGGACTCACGAAATCGAAATAACTCCAGGTTGGCGACCGCGATGGATGCTGTCCTGCACCCTCACTGGTTCACTCTGGGATAAGGCTGCGGAGTTGATCTTCCACGGTCCGTGATTTACCGGATTACCGAATTACGGCGATTTGGGAATAGTCGGCTGAACCGTTGAGGTCTGCCGCACATGAAATTTCTTTCGCCAAGAATAGCCCAGTCGCCAAGTGACGCCTCACTTCAACCCCTCCACGATCGTCTTGACGTTGTACCGCATCAGCTTCAGGTACGTATCGCCATCCGTCCCTGGCTTACCCAGTGCATCGGTGAATAGAGGCGGGCTGATCTTGACGTGAGCTTCGGTCGAGATCTGTTCCATCAGCTTCGAGTTCTGGATGTTTTCCAGGAAAATCGTCGGCACGCCCGAGTTCCTGATGCGGTTGATCAATTCCGTCATTTCCTTGGCGGAAGGGTCGGCCGACTCGGTCGAGATCGAATTGAGGCCGCTGCCCAGGACCACAAATCCGTATCGACGCGCGAAGTAGCCCAGGGCGTCATGCGTCGTCACCAGCTTCCGCCGTGCCACCGGCAGCTTGTTCACCATGTCGACGAGGTCGGCGTCGAGGGCTTCGAGTTGCTTGGTGTACGCGACCGCATTGGCCTTGAAGGTGTCGGCGTCGGCGGGATCAAGCTGCGTCAGCCCCTCTTGAATGTGCCTGACCATGATGATCACATTCTTCACGTCATGCCATGCGTGCGGATCGGTTTCCGCCTTTTCGTCGGGGTTCTTGTCCAAGTCCTTATTCGACGGATCGACGTCGTCCGACATCTTGTGCGACTTGACGCCCTCGGTGACCACCACCCGCGTCGCCTTGGAGCCCGACGCGGCATACAACTTGTCGAGCCAGTTCTCGAATTCCAGGCCGTTCTCGAAGATGAGCTTGGCGTTGGCGATGGCGTTGGCGTCGCCGGGAGTCGGCTCATACGTGTGCGTGTCGGAATCGGGACCGACCAGGACGACGAACCGGACCTTGTCCCCGGCGACCTGTTTCACCAGGTCGCCCAGGATGCTGAACGTCACCACCACGGCCGGCTTGTCGTCCGCCAGGGCGGGAGCGGCCAGAAGGCCAGCGCCGAAGGCGAACATTCCGATGATTAGGGTCGTGATGAAAAAGCGGCGAGAGCGGCGTGGCATGGTGAACTCCTGTTGAAGATTGACCGGGAACCGGATGGCATACCGAACCCATATGATTTTAAGTTATCATTATCATTTGTCAACAGGAATTCACGGGCTTTTTTTTGCGAGCCACATGACTGGGCCGCACGGCTCATTTCGCCAGGTATTCCTCCAGCTTGTCGAACGATCCGGTCCAGCCCATGGTCATGCCGGCCTTGGCCTTGACGAACGTTTCGACTTCCTCGCGCGTCGCCGCGTTGAACGGTTCCCAGGTCACTGTCACCCGTGTTCGACTTGGCCCCTCTTCCGACAATTCCACGGTCGTCAGCATTGTTTCCGGCCAGGTGGCTGACATGGGATGACGAGTGACTTTCTCCTTTTCGTCACAGAATTGCTGAGTGTAGACCATGCGATCGGGTCTCTGGATTTCCAGGTATTCGGCTCGTCCATACATTTTGGCGCCGTGACCGGTCATGAAATAGAAGGTGCTCCCGCCGGGCTTGATGTCCGAACGGATAAACTCCATCGTGAATCCCGTCGGCGGCAGCCACTGCGACAAACGCCTGGGATCCGTCCACGCCTCGAACATCAGGTCAAGCGGCGCGTCGAATGTGCGATTGATGACAAAACGCTCCTTGCCCGAGGATTCCTTCTCCAGGTATTCGGCCAGCCGGTCCCAGGTCGAGTTGCCTCCGAACTTCTTGATGATTTTGCGCGTCTCCTCGGCGGCCTCGGGCGTGGGCAGCGTCATGGTCATGTCCATTTTGGTCTTGCCCTTGACCTGCGAAAACAGGACCGTTACCCGGAACATCGGAGGCCGGTCAGCGCTGCCGCCGTGGTCGTAGACCAGCTTCGAAAGCGGCACGACTTCGAAATACTTCGTCGTGTTGGGGAAATCGACGCCGTCGGGACCGTGCATGGTGTAGGTCCAGTGGCCTCCTGGGCGCAGGTCCTTACTGTGGGTGGTAATGGTGAACCCGCGCGGCCCCCACCATTGCGCCACCTGCGCCGGATCGGTCCAGGCGTCCCAGACGGCCTGGACCGGCGCGTCGTAAATTCGGGTGATGTTGATTTGATTGGACTTATTTGACGTGTTTGGCGTGGCCATTTTTCTTTCCTTTCGCTTTCTTTTTTGCAGTCACGGTTTTTAAGTAAACATCCAGACGATCGAAACTCTCTTCCCAGAACGCCCGATATTGCTCCATCCAGTCCACCGCGTCCTTGAATCCGTCTCCGTTGAGTTTGCAGGGGCGCCATTGGGCATCCCTGGTCTTGGTGATCAGGCCGGCGTTTTCCAGGACTTTAAGATGCTTTGTGATCGCTGGCAGGCTCATGTCCTTGAGAAACGGTTTGGCGAGGGCCGAGACATTGGATTCTCCTTTGGAGAGCTGCGCCAGCATGGCCCGTCGGGTCGGGTCCGCCAGGGCGGAGAAGGTTTGGCTGAGTGCGTCCTGCATCTAATAAACCAATACGTTAATTAACCATTAAGTTAAATATAAGGCGCGAGGAAGAACGTGTCAAGGGCATTTGAAAACGCGCATTGAGGCACATCGATTAACCCGGATGGCTCCCCGGAGGCAACACGCCCAGGATCGCCACGACGACGATGACCAACGTCGTCAGCGCGATTTCCAGTTTCACATTGAACTCAAGAACGCCTGTCGCCGCGGTTCTTGTCGAGTCCCCTGCAATCCGCGGCCTGCAGTACAACAAATTGATGGCCCCCAAACCCGCCATCGCGCCAAACAGCGCGATCTTGAGCAGGAGCCATCGTCCATAGGGCGTCGTCCACAGATCGCTGACGCCGCCCAGCAGCAGCCACGCGTTGGCCAGACCCGTGATGCCCAGCAGCATCACGCAGGCCAGGCTCATGGCCGAAAACCGGTGCGTCAGGTCCGCCAGGACGCCCCATGAAACGGTCTTGTCCATCCGTTTCCACCGCGAAAATAACAGAGAAAACGGCAGCAATCCCGCGGGCCAGCAACCGGCGCCTAACAGATGAATCGTGTCGATCGCCAGGTGGAATCCGACCTGCGGCCCGATCTGGCCATGGCCGACCCACGCCAGCGACCCCAAGAGCAGGGCCGACGCGATCAGTGCGACCCAGTTTGAGACACCGCACAGGAACGAACCGGGGCGCAAATAAAGCGCGGGCGGCGTCCCGATGCAGGCGCCCAGCCAGCAAATCAGCCTGAATTTGGACACGGACCCTAAATGGGTCTTGGACCACACCGTCCCAAGGACGCCGCGGTCCAAAGCCTGCGCAAGCGGAAGGTCGCCCATTTCGGCCGCGACTATGACAAACCAAAGGACGCCGCTCGCCAATGCCGCCGGCAGCGCCAGCAACGCGAGTCGGCGGGCGATCGTCCGCCGGCCCGCGAGCAGATCACCCGACGTACGCGCCGCCCCCGGAACGTCGACGGGCGCTGCGATGAACCGGTCGAAGAACCAGACCGCAAACAGCAGCAGGCACGCGCCGAAATGAACGGAGCGTGCCGCCGCCAACCATGCCGTGGCCGTCAAATCAGACAATCGGGCACTGTCCTTTGCTTAACGCGAAACGGTTCTACTTCTTATCCATATTCATGCCGCCGTCCATGTTCATGCCTTTGCCCATGTCCATGGCCGGTTTCTGAGCGGCAATGTCGCCGGCGATCTGCGCGAGGGTCTTTTCGGGGTCTTTGAGAAACCCTTCCTTGCAGTCATAGCAGCAGAAAACATAAGTCTTGCCTTTATAGACGGCGCGATTAAGCGATTGATCGTTGGGATCGACCGGTCCGCCGCAGAATGGGCACTTGGTGTTTGTCGGGGGCAGGGCCGAGGCTTGGGTTGCCGGGCTTGTCGCCGGTTCCGTCGCGGCCTTGATTTCAGCGCCTTGGTCGGTTTTCATCGGCATCGCCGCTTCAGGCTGCTTTTCACAGCCGGCCAACAAACTTCCAAGCATCAATAAACCGAAGGCGCAAATTTGAAAAACATATTTCAGCATAATCGGGTCCAAATGGGGATTTTTAAGGTTGAGAATCGAAAACCGGATGGCAACAGGCACGCTCCGCAATGAACGGAGCGTGCCGTTGACAACCAGATGGGGTTCAATGAATTTTCACTGGGATTACCCAACGCGTTACTTCACGGTGAACTTGAACGTGCCATGAGTCTTGTGCGTATCGGTCGAAACCACATGCCATGTCACGCTGTAAGTCCCCGGCGGGAGCTTATCCGTCAGCGAAACAATTAACAGCGTCTTGTCGGCGTCGTCGACGTGCGAGTCCTTCTTGTCGACTTTCTTGCCGTCGGCGTCGGCGACTTCGATGGCGCTGAACTCCGGCTCGATGGCTTCGGTGAACCAGATTTTCACCTTCATCGGCGCCTTGTCGTTGTCGGAGCCGACCTTGGGTTCGGCGTGATCCAGGAAGGCATGGGCCCAGGCGCTGCTTTGGGCCGCAAGAAGCATGAGGCATGTCACGACGATGATTTTAAGGGAGCGTGATTTCATCATTAGTTTTCTCCTCCAAAGATGGGGAATCCGAACACACTGGGAAAGATGTCGTCGATGAAGATGTCGACCTTCATCATGGCGCCCACATGGGGCCCGGAGGCCGAGTTCAATGGCACGATGGCTTCGAGGCCGAGCTGGAAGTAGCGTGTCTCCCACAGGACGCCGGGGTTAATGGTGCCGGTGAATTGGCCTCGCGTGTCGCCGTTTTCATCGGTGCTGGTGGAGAGTTCGACCAGGGGGATCATGTCCTTGAAAGGGGCGGGAAGGCCGATGTCTTTGACGCTCCCTTCCAGGTAAGGAAAGCTGTATTCGACGGCAAGCCCGAAATTGAAGGAATCGGAACTCTCGGCGCTGGTCGCGAACGCCTGGCCGAATGTTCCCGTGACCGCCAGGGGCCGAAGCGCCCAGACGGAGTCGGGCAGGTCGCCCATGCCCTTGCCGAAATAGAGCGTCGGGGTGAGCGTCGTGAACGAGTCGGCCCCGACGGTTGGGTTGCCCGTGCCGCCAAGGTCCGCGGTCAGGCCCACCGAAAAAAATGAATTCGTGGGCGTCGTTCTGATACACCTCGTATAGGGCGTTTAGTTCCAGATTGTCCGATCCGTAGGCGGTTGGCAGTCCGTCGGTTTTGACGCCCCTGTAGGTGTCGTTCACATCCAGGGCGAAGTGGGGAAAAATGACCTTGGCGAAGTCGATGTTCATGTCGGCTTCCTTGGTGTCCGGCTGGCCGGGGTCCTGGATGTAGGTGAACGTCATGTCGAATTCGTCGGCGGCGAAGGGGTCATCGGTGGCGATGGTCGGGGGGAAGAAGCGGTCGCCGACGAAACCGTGGGCGTGCGCGGTTTGCGGGGAGAAGCAGACCGCGCACGCGCCAAGGCATGCCAGAAGGGCAAGAGCCTTCTTTTTCATGGGATTGTCTTTCGTGTTGAAGTAGGTGAGTGACCGACCTTGACGCGCAGGCCGATCGGAGCGGCGTGCGTCGAGGGACTAATCATCGGACAGGGCGCCACATGTCACCGCCTTCGTGACATGTGGCTTGTCTTTGGGGGATTCTCGATTCAAGATAAAACCAGAATCAAGACACATGTCACGAAGACGGTGACATGCGGCACCCCATCAATGGGTTTGGGATCGAATTTCAAACCGCCGCGGGCGGCCCGCGGGCATCGCGCGGAGACAGGAACTGCACGCCGCTAAGCGTGAAAATCGCCGGCGGCGGAGCCATTTCAAGGAACCCCAGGAACATCGGCTTGAAGTCGTATTCCACCGGCGGTGTGATTTTGGCGACCTGATCGCAGATCGCGCAACCCGAGCCAAGAGGCGCCGGCGTCCCGTTTTTCTCCGAAGGCCCGTGCGAACGGCAGCAGGGCGGCAGGGCGTCCTCGATCGCCTGGCGCGAGGCCGACGCCGTCGATCCCGATCGATCCGCGCCGGGCAAAAGGATAGCCCCGCGCTGGTGGCCGGGAACGATCACGGCGAACCAGAGAATGGACCATGCAACAACCAGATATCGCAGAAACATGCTTTGCACACGATGATTCTCCACCCATACCGCAATCAGTCAATCCCGGTCCAGGCGAAATTCATGCGGTCAAGTGTCGCACGGCGGGCCCGGCGCAGCGCATCGCCAATTAATGAAATGTATTTACACAACAGTAATTTCTGTCTATACTGAAATTAACGCATAACATGAATATTCTTGATTGGACCGCCCATGTCCACCTCCAACCTCATCCGCGATCCGCGACTCGCCCAAGTGCCATGGCGCGACTTGGTCGCCCTGACGCCCCGCGAAAAACTCGCCGAACTGGCGATCTGGACGCCCTGGTTCGCCGGAGCGCTCGCCTGTTATTCCCGCGCCTGGATCGTCCCGGGTCTGGCCATGTCGTTCATGTTCTTCCTCACCGGCCTTCGCCAATCGCACAACGCCCAGCACTATGCCCTGGGCATTCCCAAAATCGCTACCGACGCCATCTTGTTCCTGCTCAGCGTCATCATGCTCTCCTCCATGCACGCGTTTCAGGTCGCCCATCTCCATCACCATCGCCACTGCCTCGGCGACGAGGATTTCGAGGCCCGCTCGGGACGGATGACATGGATCGGCGCGATCCTCTTCGGCCCGGTCTTTCCATTCGTGGTTCATGTCAACGCGCTGCGGATCGGAAGCCCCGTCAAACGCAGATGGATCCTCGTCGAAATCGCGACCATCGCGCTGGTCGCCATCGCGGGCGTAACCCTCGATCTCCCGCCGGCAATCCGCTGGCATCTTGGCGTCATGGCCATCGGCCAATGCTTCACCGCCTTCTTCGCGGTCTGGACCGTCCACCACGGCTGCACTCCGCAAACCCAGATCGCCCGAACCCAGCGCGGCTGGCTCAAGAACACCATCAGCTACGCGATGTTCTATCACCACGAGCACCACCAGTTTCCCGCCGTGCCCACGTGCAAACTCCCCACGCTGGCGACAAGGATCGACGCCGTCGCGCCGGAATTCAGGAAGATGCAGGTTTATTAATATCGCCTCCCCGCGACACAACCCCTCTCACATGCCATAATCACCCGACCCCCATCCGGAGTGTTCCTGACCATGCCCGAAAATCTTCATCCCATCCTCGCCGAGTTGGAGTTCCGTTACGACCCCAACGACCTGTATCAGCAGACGGTCAACGCCGTGCTGCACGCGGCCGATCTATTGGACCTGCCCCATCACCTCAAGCTCATCCTCGCCCAGCCCAAGAACGAGCTCATGGTTCATTTCCCCGTCAGAATGGACAACGGCGAGTTCCGTCTATTCAAAGGCTACAGGGTCCAGCACAACAACATCCTGGGCCCCTACAAGGGCGGCATCCGCTATCACGCCTCGGTCAACCTCGACGATATCAAGTCGCTCTCGGTCCTCATGACCATGAAATGCTCGCTGATGCAGCTACCGCTGGGCGGCGCCAAAGGCGGCGTGCAGGTCGATCCAAGGACACTGTCGCAGGACGAATTGATGCGCCTGACCCGGCGCTTCACCAGCGCCCTGGGCGCCAACATCGGACCCGACCACGACATCCCCGCGCCTGACATGGGCACCAACGCCCAGATCATGGCCTGGATCGCCGACACTTACATCATGTTAGAGAACCCGCACGGCTACACCTCCAGCCAATCCGTCGTCACCGGCAAGCCGCTGGAATTCGGCGGGTCGCAGGGTCGCGACAAGGCCACCGGCCAGGGACTGGTCTACGTCCTGGAACAGATCCTCCCGGAACTGGAAATCGCGCTGGACGCCGCGACGTTTTCGCTTGTCGGCTTCGGCAATGTCGGCTCCTGGACCGGCAGGCTGCTGGTTCCCATGGGGGCGAAGATGCTGGCCGTCATGGATCACACGGGCGCGATCCGCAACTCCGCGGGCATCGATCCGCGGGCGCTGACCGACCACGTCGCCAAGACCGGCGGCGTGAAGGGTTTTCCCGACGCCGAGGCGGTTTCCGCCGACGCGTTTTACCGGACCAAGGTCGATCTCTTCATCCCGGCCGCCCTGGAACAGATGGTCGATCTCAAATGTGCCCAGATGCTGGATTGCAAGGTCCTGGTCGAGGCGGCCAACGCCCCGACGACCCCGCCGGCCGAACGCTATCTGTTATCCAAAGGCGTGGCGGTCCTGCCCGCGATCCTGTGCAACTCCGGCGGCGTGACGGTCAGCTATTTCGAATGGAAGCAGAACCGCCAGGCCGAATCGTGGGAACTTGAACGCGTGGACGCGGAGTTGAAGAAACACATGTACGCCGCCGCCCTGCGCGTGAAGCTGGCGGCGCAGAAATACAAGTGCGACATGCGCACGGCGGCGTATCTGGCGGCCCTGGAGAACATCGGGCAGCTCTATCGCGTGCGCGGGATTTTCCCGTAATTCAAATGCCGCACCACAAACTCGCCCAGCGACTTGAACATCGACGGGTAATATTCCGACGCCGGGGCATCAGGGGCAAACTCCTCGCGCGTCCGCAGGACGCATTCGATCCCCAGCGGATCCAGCATCTCCTTGAGCGCCGACGCGATCCGCGGATGATGAATCCCCGGACCGATTTCCAGCGTATCGCCCAGCGGCAAATTCGGCGTCATGTTGAAAAGAAACACCGGCGGCGTGTCCTTGTCGATCCACTCGGTACAGGCGATTTCCTTGATCCGCTCGCGCCCCTCGGGCGTGTCGTATTGATCGATCGACAGGCGCGTCAGGGCTGAGATCGACCCGATCGTCCACGTCGGGCCGCCCAGGAGTTTTTTGAAATAAAGCGGGTCGAGCGTGGTCTGCGCCTCCCAGGCGGCGATGCAGGTGACGCGCGTCGACTCGCGAGCGACGGGGTCAGGGCTTTGCGGGTCGGCCCGGTCGGGCGCAAAACCGAGCCAGAAGGATGTGGCCGCCCCGGCCGATCCGCCGCCGAGGGCGACGCGGGTCTTGTCGAGCTTGTATTCGGCGGCATGATGGCGGATGAATTGCAGAGCCCGCTGGCCGTCTTTGAGCGGTGCGAAATATTCGGGGTCACTGACAAACCGGTAGTTGCAGGAAGCGACCGCGACGCCGCCGCCGAGCATGGTCTGGAGCATGTCGATGTTGAGCGGGCGCTTGTCGCCGCCGCCGTAGCCGCCGCCGTGGATGTGAAGGTAGAAGGGGAAGGGGCCGTCGCCTTTTCCGGGGGGGAGCCAGACGTCGAATTTGTGACGTGGGTGTGGGCCGTAGGGGATGTCGCTTAGGGTGGATGGAAGCATGGTGAGAGTTTAGCGTGTTTGGGCCTGCAGGGCTCACTGATCGCCTCAGTACAAGTTTTTCCTCATTCAATGCCAGATCGTTCGAATTCCAAGTAACATTCACGGTGCCTAAAACGAGGGCGAGGATATGACCGATCAACCTGTTGACATCTCGATCTCATACGATTGTTCCCCCGCCGAACAACACCAGGCGTCATTAATCTTATCCGGGCAGCCCTGTCAAGCCATCGGACAAAAGGGCCTGGGATCAATAAATTGGAAAGGGATGTTCGCCCGGTTAATTTTTCTCGGGTTTATATTGGGGATAATACGAATAATATCGCAGGGTCAAGGGCATGGTAATTCAGTGATATCAAATACGGAACCGACCTTGTTGACTAGGTTGTCACTTTGGGCGTTCGGACTCGGTACCGCGTGTTGGATTTTGGGGATTATCTTAATCTCAATCGTGCGCCGGCAACAAAAACGTCGGGCGGCAATCGGGATCACGTACTCGTTCGATCAATACGGACTTACAAAAAGACGGCTTGGACACCAAGAGATATTCAGTTGGGCACGTTTTCTTAAATATGACGAAGGGCCGGATGTGTTCGTTCTCAGGACAGAGGCCGTTAGGGGAATCGTAGTACCCAAAAGACTCTTTTCCGATGACGATCAGCGTGATCGCATTCGATCTCTTCTGGCACAGAAAATCACATCGGATTTCGTCTCGACATCGATTCCCGGTTCCAGCAATTCCAATATGAGGGTTGAATTCTCGCTTTCCGTTGAAGACTGTTATGAGGCGTCCATCGCCAAAGATCCGAAGCAGCGGCAAAGGCATCTTGCGTCGATTCAATCGGATCCTTCACTCCGTGCCGAACACCGAAAGACCACTTTGGCATCCGTGTTGATCGTTAGCGGTTTGATGCCCATGTTAATTGCACCCATTTGCCTAAGTTCACCCGAACAACCGCTTTGGATTCTGTCAGTTGCCTTGCTGGTTGCGTTACTTTGGGTTTCTGGTCCCCAATTCATTCCTCAATGGAGACGACGAAAAGTGAGACGGCTTTTCGCGGCCAACCCCAGAAGTGCTGATCCCGCCGTCTTCGAAATCGACGAAATCGGGTTCCGCTTTCGCTCGGCTGATTGGCAAGAACAAGTTGAGTGGAGCGCTGTCCAATCCTGCTTTTCGTCCGACACGCTGTTTCTGCTTGTGGACGATACTCCGCGAAC
>Ga0206869_1138_pt1 | contig 13636 bp, 12 predicted proteins | sample Alteio_BWOrgCont_35_FD_152618 | JGI IMG/M metagenome (GOLD analysis project Ga0206869, IMG submission 152618) | Enriched cells from forest soil in Barre Woods Harvard Forest LTER site, Petersham, Massachusetts, United States -... | ecosystem: Environmental > Terrestrial > Soil > Temperate forest >... | reverse complement strand
CGGTGACGGTCACGCCCAGCGATTCGCGGAGGATCTTGAGGTTGCGTTCGCCGGCGCCGATCATGGCGAGGCGATGATCGCCCTGGGGCAGGCTGATGGTGAGTTCCAAGCGGGTCTCCTGTGGGTTATGTGACATGGTAACCGGGGGAAGCGTCACGGCCACGGTCCTTTGGCCCCCCAACCACGAGGTTTACCCGCAGATCACCGAACCGTGACGAGGCGCTTGCCAAGAAGTCCAAGAAAACATCATCCTCCAAAGGGGCCAGTATCAGGTTGACTGGCGGGGCGAAGTCAAAGACGTCCCTCGTGATTTGACCTAACAGGTTGTAGTGAGTCCCACGTCCGGCCAAAACCGTCGCTTGCGCGTCCGGTTAACAAAAACGACTAACGCGCCAGTTTCCGCTTCAAAAACTCATTGGTCTGCCCGACGGCGGCCCGCGTCGCGGGCGTTTGGGCGATCGGATTGAGCATGATGAACGCGTGGATCGTGCCGATGTATCGGGTGGCAGTGACTTCCACGCCGGCCTCCATCAGTTTCGCGGCGTACGCCTCGCCCTCGTCGCGGAGAACGTCGTTGGTCGCCGTGATCATGAGCGTCGGCGGCAGGCCGCGTAGCTGGTCGACCGTCGCCCGCAGCGGCGAGGCCGTGATTTCCTTGCGCGCCTGGACATCGGGCGCGTAATGGTTCCAGAACCATTTCATCAATTCCCGCGACATGAAAAATCCGTCGGCGAAATCGTGGTACGAACCGGTCTCGAAATCATCGTTCACCACGGGGCACGCCAGCACCTGGGCCCGCAGCGCCGGACCCGAGCGCTGCTTGGCCATGAGCGCGACGACCGCCGCCATGTTCCCGCCGGAGCTATCGCCGAATAGAGCCAGGCGGGTCGGGTCGATTCCAATCTGGCGGCCGTTTTGTGCGACCCATTGCGTCGCGGCGTAGGCCTGCTCGATCGCCACCGGATACCGCGCTTCGGGCGACCTGGTGTAGTCGACGTATACGACCGTCGCCCCGACGCCGGCGGCGATTTCGCAGACGATTCGAAAATGCGTTTCCTTGTCGCCGACGACCCAGCCGCCGCCGTGAAAATACATGACGGCGGGGAGTTCGCCGATCGCGCCGCGCGGGCGCACGATGCGCACGGGAATCTCGCCGGTCGGGCCGCCGGGGAGCGTGCGGTCATGGGCATCGACGGCGGGCATGTCGACGGGGATGGCCTGCATCGTGGATCGCGCCTTGCGGGCGACCTCGGGCGTGACTTCATGCGACTTGGGGCCGGATTTTTTCTCCAGCGATTTCAAGAAGGCGGCGACTTGGGGGTCGAGGGTCATAGTGTAATCCTGGGTCGAAGAGGGGACTAACCACAGAGACACAGAGGCACAGAGAAGAAAGAAAGAGAAAAACGCGGGAGGTCGTTTCCCGCCTTAACTCTTATTCGGTCGCATTTTGATCATTCGAATCAAAGATAGCTGATCAGGCATGTCATGAGTAAGAATTGTAAAATAAACGAGTCCGTCCTTCTTGTCTATCGTACAACCGACTTCATACTGATTGCCCTCGCCGATAAGGAAATAATGGGTCTTTTTATTACCGTTTAATGAAAGATGCCCCGCTGGTTTTCCCAGCACGTCGGTAAGATACTTCTCCGACATCCCCTTCAGTGAAGGAATACCTATCTTGGCAAAGACAGAATTCGCCACTTTTGTTGGCAATTCTGCTAGATCTAACGAAAGGAACCTGAGATTATCCGGATCACTTTCAAGGCGAAGCCACTCAGTAAAACCAATCGTTTCTCCGACCCAGTGATGGTCGAGGTACTCCCAATTATGGACTTGCGTCGCTTTCATTTCGCCGATCAAAAAGTCGGTAAGCCTAAGTCGCCAAAAGTCGTCGAAGGAAATCATTTTCATCGTTGTCTGCTTATCTTGAGCGATCCAATTTGCTAAAAGGACCATTTTCGTCGCCATAACTTGATTCTCAATCTCTTTCTTCTCTGTGCCTCTGTGTCTCTGTGGTTAGTCTTTTCCGCTTCCGCCCAGCACGTTCACCGTCGCTTGCGCTTCCGGCTAACCGGACGACTCCCTTTTCAACTTCCACATCGCCCACGCCCCCGCGACGGTCAGCACCACGGCCTCCACGCCGCGGTCGACCACCGAAGCGGCCAGGCCCATGCCGCCGGTCGTCGGCGCCATCGCCTCGGTCAGGGCGCCGACGACCCATTCACGCAGGCCAAGGCCGTTGGGCGTCAGGGGCAGCAGGCTCACGAACATGCCGGCGCTGGCGGCGACGACGACGTGGGCGAAGGTCACGGGCTGGCCTACGATCTGGAATGCAATATACAAGCGAATAGAGATGACTAAAAGATCCACCGCTCGCAGCGGGGCCCATGTCCACGCCATCCACGTCTTGCGGCGGAGCGTCATGCGGGACACGGGGCCGGAGGCCAGCGCGATCAAGGCGATCCCGGCCGCGCCAAACGCCCAGCGCATCGGTGTGCCCAGGCCGATCGTGGCCGGATCCAGCGCCGCCGACGCTCCCGCGACGACCATGACCAGCGCCGAGACGCCCAGCACGATCATGACAATCAGGAACGACTGATGCAGCGGAAGCTGGTTTTTGACCTTGAGGTACGCCGCCCGCCCGACCTGCCCGGCGGGGAGCATGAGCGGCAGGTAGTTCAACAACGCGCTGGCGCCGATGAGCTGGGTCATTTTCCCGAACCCGACCGGCGGCGTGGCGTCGAACGAGCGCGTGATGACCCAGAAGACGGCGCTGGTGGCGAAGATGTTCCCGACCACGCCCAGGGCCAGGGCGCCAAGCCAGGCCGGGTTGGCGCTGGCCAGGCGGGCAAAATCGATGTGCCGGGCCGCGACGACCAGGGCCGCGACGGTGAGCGCGACGCCGATCGTCAAGGTCAGGATGCGCCGCCAGGGGATGGGTCGGGTTTCGGACATGGTGTTGATTGAATAATACGGATTGCATGACCTGTTCACACAACCCCGCCGAGCGTGGTAGAATCCAAAAAGAGCCAATCAGAGATTGGCGTTCCCGTTCGGGAGGACGGTCATGCTGATCAAGAACCCAGATCGAGTCGAATCCAAGACGATGACCATGCCAGGTGCGTCGGGCGTGACCATGCGTTTGATGCTGGGGCGGGCCGATGGCGCGCCGACGTTCGCGATGCGCCTTTTCGAGGTTTCGCCCGGCGGCCACACGCCGTATCACCAGCACAATTACGAACACGAAGTCCTCATCCTCGAAGGCCAGTGCGTCCTGAGTTCCGGGGATCTGGCTTGCCACGACCGCACGGTTCAGGCCGGCGACGTCGTGTTCATTCCGGCCAACGAGTTGCATCAGTTCCGCAACCCGGGCGATTCGAAGGTCAAGTTCATGTGCATGGTTCCGACCCAGTTCGATTGCGGCGGAACGCGGGAGGCGACCCCCGGATCGTGATTTTGAAGGTATTCTGGAGGAACGCCAATCTCCCGATTGGCATCTTTTGGGGGCAATCGGGAGATCGGCGCAGAAAGAGCCAATCGGGAGATTGGCGTTCCGTCGAAGAGCCAATCGGGAGATTGGCGTTCCGGCCGGGCGTTTGGGATAGTCAGCGGCGCAGGTTGAATCGGTTAAACACTTTCAGGGATCGCTCCAATGGCTGAAACAAAAACGAATGACGTTAACGAAACCCTGCTGGACATGGCCGAGAGCTCAAGGCTCGGGAAGCAGACTATCCTGGTGGGCGCATCGCTTTATGTCCTGGGAGTCGTGTTGTGCCTGACCACGCAGATCTTGCCGCCGCAGTGGTTCACATCCCAGAATGTGAGCAATGCCGTGTGGATGAGTTTGTGGGTGGCGGGCACAACCAGCATCGCAATGGGATTGGCGATGATTGGCTACGGCGTGATTCAGATGGCGCTGGTGTCGCCGTTGTCGCGGCTTTTCAGCGCCGCCCAGGAACAGAACCGCCAGGCGGTCGAGACGCTCAAGTCGCTCAATGATCGAATCCTCCTGAGCGAGACGTCCAAGAGGATCGCCTATCGCGCCGAGGACTTGGACACCCTTCGTTCGGCGATCAAGGACGACATCAAGACGCAACGGTTCGATGGGGCGCTGGCACTTTTGCACGAGATGAGCGAAACGTTCGGGGCCAAGGAAGAGGCCGAATCGCTGTTGGAGGAAATTTCCAAGGCCCGCGCCGTGGAAATGGAACAGAAGGTCAACCGCGCTTTCGAGACGTTCGAAGCGTTCCTGGTCCAGGCCGAATGGGACAAGGCTGCCTCCGAGGCCAACAAGATCAAGCGTCTCTACCCCGACCACCTCAAGACGCGCGACCTGGGCAAGCGGATTCTGGAAGCGAAGGAACAGCACAAGCGCGACCTGGAGCGCCAATTCCTCCAAGCCGCCGAACGCGACGAGGTGGAAAAGGCCGAGGCGCTGCTCAAGGAGCTGGACAAGTACCTGAGCCCGCAGGAAGCCGAGCCGTTCCGCGAAACCGCGCGTGCGGTGTTCGGAAAGAAAAAGCAGAACCTCGGCGTGCAGTTCAAGCTCGCGCTCAGCGACAAGGAATACGCCCAGGCGATTCGCGTGGGCCAGCAGATCATGAAGGAATTCCCCAACTCGCGCATGGCCGAAGAAGTCCGCGGGCACCTGGATCGACTCCGCGAGCTGGTGGCCAAGGAAAAGGCGGCCGCCCCGGCGGCGTGATCCCCGGAGGTCGTCCGATGAAGTCATACGAAGTTTTGACGCCGTCCCAGATCGAGCAATTCATCGAAGAGGGACTCGTTATCGTCCGCGGCGTCACGCCCCGCGATGTCGGCCTGCGCATCCAGAAACAACTGTGGGCCAAGCTCAGCCCCAAGCCGGACGATCCGTCAACGTGGACCGAGCGGATCGTTCACCTGCAGGAATCGCTCAAAGGCCCGGACGTCGACGCCGCCTACACGGCTCGCTATGTCGGCGCCGTCAATGACCTGGTGGGCAAGGATCGTTGGACGTTGCAAAAACTCCTGGGCTGGTGGCCGGTGACGTTTCCGGGATTCTGGGAAAAGCCATGGAAGCCGCCGACCGGCGGCTGGCACGTGGACGGCAACTTTTTCCATCACCACCTTAATTCCCGCGAGCAAGGGCTTCTGGCGATCCACCTTTTCAGCGACATCGGTCCCGGCGACGGAGGTACGGCCATCATCCTGGGTTCGCATCTCCACGCCGCAAGGGTTTTGGCCGAACATGAGCCCGAGGGCCTGGACGCCAGCAAAATCTGCCAGTTGCTTCAACCTTATGCCGCGGAAAATCACCACCGGGCCATCGAGGTCCAGGGCGAAATCGGCGACGTGGCCCTGATGCACCCGTTCATGCTGCACGCCTTCAGCCCCAACACCGGGACGCGCCCAAGGATCATCTGCAATCCGTGTCAATCGCTCAACGAACCGATGAATCTGCGGCGCCAGAACCCCTACGACTATTCACCTGTCGAGTCGGCGATCATCCGGGGCGCGGGGGATTTGTTGGAGAAGGCCACGGTCGGAACGGTCTTGTAGGGTGCGTTGGAGTCTTCGGAAACGCACCATTCACAGGTGTTCGGTCGTGAGATTTAAGAAGAGCCAAAGTGGTGGAATGGATTCCCCATGGATTTTCAGGGACAACCTGAACGAACACCCGTGAATGGTGCGTTTCCGAAGACTCCAACGCACCCTACAAGACCTCAAGTGCTGCTCGACGTGATCTGCCGCGCGATCGGCGTAAGCAGGCTCGGAACCAGCTTCTCCGCCGCCAGCGTCTCGGCATACTCGGCCAGAATCTTGAAATGATCCTGCAGATGCTCGATCTGCTGCACCGGGCCGTACTTCCTCAGCGTCAGGAAAATGCTGATCGGCTCGTGGCGCGACTTGGTTGCCCGGCCCTTGCGGTTCTTGGTGCGCGTCCGCACCTCGAAATACGCCTGCGTGTCGCCCTTGTCCGACAGCGACAAACCCCAGATCGGCTGCACATCCAGGACCCGGCCGTCAGGCACCTTCAACAGATTAGACAACGGCGATTGCGGCGTGGAAAAGAGCGCCTCGTACACCACCGCGTCGTGGTTGTTCTTGCACTCCAGATCAAACCCGTACAAGAGCTCGACATAATCGATGTCCAGCGGGCTGATCGTCAGGTGATACGGCGCCAGCTCAAGAATCAGCTTGTGCAGCTTGAACGCGTCGCGCATGCTTTCGGGATTGACGTGGCCGGTGCGGATGCTGGTCCGGCGCAGGGCCAGCCACCGGTATTCCGCGTCGCGCCGGGATGATTCAAGGGCCAGTTCGCCCTGATACCGCCGAAAACGATCCATCAATGGCATCGCCTTGCGCACTTGATCGAACAAATGAAGGATCGTCTCGCGGTCATGCGGGAGATCCATCTTGAGCGCAAGCTTCTGGTTCACATAAAAATCGGAGCACAATGCGCCGTAGCTGGTCGACATATTCCGCCTTTCACGCCGCGATCAGGATTGACGGGTCAATCGTGTCAATCCTTCGCGGTCCATTGCTTATTATAGCGGCAACGGCTCGAACGGGAATAACGGGTGGCGCCGGTGGCGATATTCGAACCGGCTCATGTCGGCGCTTGTGATGCCCGGCGTATTCACGCGGATCATGGTTTTGCAGACATGCACATACGCGCCGACCGGGGCGTGGACGCCTTTGGCGACGATGATCTGGAACGACGAGGGGTCGAGGCCGAAGGCCGTGAGTTGCACGAGGCTGGTCGGGAAGGACGGCTTGGAAGTCAGTTGCAGCGTCATGCCGCGGTCGGTCTCGACCACGGCGATCAGGCCGATGTCGAAGTGGGTGATCCCGCCGTGGCGCGGCTGGGGCTCGTGGTACTTGCCGTCGAACAGGCCGCGGACGGTGACGGCGGTCTCGAACGGCTCGCCGTGAAGATGGTCGTGCTTGGCACCCATTTTGAGGGTGAGCCTGGCTCCGACGCCAGCGGCGCGGGCGGCGTCCTGGGCCTTGGGGTCGTAGAGGCAGACGAACGATTTGACGGTGGTGACGCGGTCGATTTCATGGGCCAGCAGCGTCCCGTCGCCGGGCGAACCACCTCCCGCATTATCGCCCATGTCCAGGAGCAGGACCGGTCCCGGCGACGTGATCCCGCGTTGCACGGCGTCGGGGATGGAGATCAATTTGGCCACGAAGTCCTGACGATGGGCAACGAGCCAGGCGCCCAGGTCGTTGGCCGAACGCTGCGCCAGGGCCTTGTCGCCGTCGGTGACGACGATGAACGCCGAGCCCATCTCCTCGACGTCCGCGTAGGGGAAGCCCAGCACGATACTGTCGGACAGCACGCCCGGGCGCTTGAGGATTTCATCCGCGAACTGGTACATCGCAAGGCACGGCTGCCCAGGCGTGTATTGACGCTCAATGTTGATGGCGATCGGGGGAAACGCGGCGGCCTGAACCGGGCGAATCTCGCCCCGGAGCGTCCGGCACATCAGCGCCGCCGCTTCGAGCCCGCGCTGCTTCTGGTCCAGGTGGGGATTCGAGCGGTAGGCGATCGTGGCGTCGCAGGCGTCGATCATTTTCTGCGTGAGGTTGGCGTGCGGATCGATGGTGCAGATGATCGGCATCTTCGGCCCGACCTTGGCGCGGACTTGCGAGAGCCAGTAGCCGTCCATGTCGCGGTGGAGTTCGCTCACGCCCGCGCCGTGCGGCGCGACGAGCAGGCCGTCGAGCGGTCCGGCCGCGTCGAGCCCTTCCATGATCATGGCGAGCAGGCGATCGAGCGTCGCGGCGGTGACGGCGCCGGCGGGCATGGCGAAAGCGTGGAAAATGGGGACTGCCTCGACGCCCTCTTTGGCGAGGCCTTCGAGGAAGCCGCCGATTTCGTGGTGGCTGGCGCTGTACTTGGTTCTCACCTCCTCGCCTCGGGCGAGCATGACGCTTTGGAAGTGCTCAAGAGCGGTGAGCCGGGCGTTGAAGGTGTTGGATTCGTGGCTGAGGCCGATGATGCCGACGCGTTTCATGGTGTGCCTGGGAATAGGGTGAGGTCGGGGTGCCACATGTCATCGTCTTCGTGACATGTGTCTTTGTGGGATCCACGATAATGGGACTCACGATAAATCCTGAGTCCATCGAAGACACATGTCACGAAGACGATGACATGTGGCACCCAAACTAGATGGCCCGGAATTCGGACTTTAACGGCGATAAAGCATACCCTTACTGACGTACGACCGGAGATTGCTCCGGCTCATGTAAGAATGACCGTTCCGGAATACGGAAAGACAAGATCGGTCCATGAAACGCATGAAACCATCATTGATTAGAGTTCTGTTCGCGGCCCTGCTGGTCCACGGCGCCGTCGCTGTCGCTCGCGCCGACAACAACGCTGCGTTTCCGCTGACTTTCGACGAATCCAAAACCCGCGCCCGCGATGCCACGTTCAACTTTTCAAAAGTCGACGCCCAGACCGTGATCAAGATTTCCACCGGCCACGCTCAACCCTGGCCCGGCATCGACGCGGTCGCGCCAAATCAGCATTGGGACCTATCCGGATACCAGCACGTCAAGGTCAAGGTGCGCAACCTCGGGCAAACGGCCGTCCGCGTTTACTGCCGCGTCGACAATCCCGGCGCCGACGGCAACAAAAACTGCATCACCAATTCCGTCGAACTGGGTCCCAACCAAACCGGCGAAATCACCGTCAACCTTACGCGCAAGGGGCCGCGCGTCCCGGGCGTCACGCTCTTTGGCATGCGCGGCTACCCCATCGACATGGACAGCGCCGGAACGATCGACCCCGCCAACGTGACGCAACTGGTCTTCTTCGTCGCCAAGCCCGACGAGGATCATGCTTTCGAGATCAGCCAGATCCGGGGCGACGGCGAATACCAGATCAAGCCCGATGATTTGGAAAACAAGCCGTTCCTCCCCTTCATCGACGCCTTTGGCCAGTACAACCACCGCGACTGGCCCGGCAAGCTCCATTCCGAGGCGGAGTTTCCCGCCCGCGTCAAGGACGAGGAGGCCGACTTGGCCAAAAATCCCGGCCCGGCCGATTGGGACAAGTTCGGAGGCTGGAAAGACGGGCCGCAACTCGACGCCACGGGGTTTTTCCGGGTCCAGAAATACAAGGACAAGTGGACGCTGGTTGATCCCGACGGCCGCCTGTTTTTCTCCAACGGCATCGACTGCGTCGGCCAGCGTGATTCGACTCCGATCGACGAGCGCGAATCCTGGTTCGCGGACTTCCCCGGCAACCTTCCCCAATTTGCGGAGTTCATGGGCAAGGCCCAGGGACTGATCGGCCACTACGCCGGAAAACGGGTTCAGGCGTTTTCGTTCGCCTCGGCCAACCTCAAACGCAAATACGGACAGGACTGGGCCAAGACCTATGTCGACGTGGTTCATCGGCGCTTGCGAAGCTGGGGGATCAACACCATCGGCAACTGGTCTAATCAGGAGATAGAGCTGGCCGACCGCACGCCCTATGTGACAAGCGTCTGGATGGATTCGCCCAAGATCGACGGGAGCAAGGGCTGGTGGGGGAAGTTCAAGGACGTGTTCGCGCCGCAGTTCGCGACGGAGTTGAAGAAGCAGGTCGGGCCCATCGCCGCCAAGACCGCGAACGATCCTTGGTGTATCGGTTATTTCGTCGACAACGAAATGTCGTGGGGGAGCGACAACATTTCGCTGGCGCTGGCGACGCTGGCCTCGCCGGAGGACCAGCCGGCCAAGAAGGTGTTCATCGAGGACCTGAAGGCGAAATATACGACGGTCGAAGCGCTGAATAGTGTCTGGGGGACGGCGTATGCGTCGTGGGACGCGCTGGCGAAGGACCGGGAGCTAGGCGCTTCTTCCATTGACCGGGCACGGCCGGACTTGGAGGCGTTCGCGAAGCACTTGGCCGAGACCTATTTCAAGACCGTGCGCGACGCCCTTCATGAAGCGGCCCCGCATCATCTTTACCTGGGTTGTCGCTTCTCCGACGTCAACCCGATCGCCGCCGCCGCGGCCGCGAAATACTGCGACGTCGTCAGTTTCAACCTCTATCGCAAGTCACTGACCCAGTTCAAAAATCCGACCAACGCGGACGTCCCCCTGATCGTTGGCGAGTTTCATTTCGGGGCCCTGGACCGGGGCATGTTCCATCCCGGCCTGGTCTGGACCGAGAGCCAGGACGCGCGGGCCCAGGCGTATCGCGACTATGTGAAGAGTGCGATCGAACGCCCGGAATTCGTGGGTTGCCACTGGTTCCAGTATGGGGATGAGCCGACGACCGGACGGTCGCTGGACGGCGAGAATTATCAGATCGGTTTCGTGGATGTGGCCGACACGCCGTATCCGGAAACGGTGGCGGCGTCGCGGGAGATGGGTGCGGGGATGTATCGGGAGCGGTTTGGGAAGTAGGTCTTGTTAGTCGGAAGCGCAAGCGAAGTTTGCGCGTCCGGCGAACAAGAAAGAAATCTCAGGACTGATGCGCGGAATTCGGGTCAGTCGCCACGCCACCGGCCTGTACGGCCTGGCTCGGCTGCGCATGGGAGTTGCGGCTGACGGTGTTGGGCGGCGGCGACAGTTTACGAAGCGGTTGCTGGCTGATGACGGGAAGCTGCTGCTGAACCGGGGGCCGCGTGGATTTGGTGGTCTTCAATTCCTTATCAATTTCGGCCAACCCCTTCTTAAAGTCGAGAATAACTATGCCCAGATTCTTGGCGATTTCCAAAAGGTGCCTTCCGAATATCAGCAAGAGAATGAACGCCGCGAGGATCATCGTTCCTGGGGTCCACTGAACCATAGAACCGTTCCCGTTATCACTTGCAAGGTTGTATGTGATCGCACTTCCGGCTAAGCGATATCCAGAAACATTGATTTGGGCGAAGCTGGTTGGCGGGAACCCAGACCCTTGAAATTACAGCGTTTCTGGATGTCGCCGTAGCTCGCGCTTCCGGCAAACAAGATTCAGCCCTGATGGGCTGAATTGGGATCGGTCGCGACGCCGCCGGCTTGGACGGCCTGAGTCGGCTGCGCCTGGGAGCCATGGCTGACCGCATTGGGCGGTGCCGACAGTTGGCGCTGCGGCTGCTGGGTGATGGCGGGCTGCTGTTGCTGCTGCTGGGCCGGGGGTGGTGTGGAGTTGCTGGATTTGGTCACATCGTCTTCAATGCCGGACAACCCCTTCTTGAATTCAACAATGCCCTTGCCCAAGTTCTTGCCGACTTCCGGAAGCCTTCGCCCAAAGATCAGCAAGAGGACGATCGCGGTGAGGATCATTCCGCTGGGGCTGAACGGGTCAAAAGCAAGTGTAAGCATGGGATTAAGCATGGGAATGCCTTTTTGAGGAAACGGACGAACCGACCGCGCTCATTCTATCCGGGATGCCGGATGAAACCAAGGAAATTCGAAATATCGGGGTGGAGAGCAATGCGGCAAATGGGCGCGGAGTTGCGATTTTATGGGGCGTTGGGAAATGGGTTTGCGTAAAACACTTGCGTCAATGCGAATCAATTGCCATGACCTCATTTCCGCCCGTCGCGGTCCCATTTATCGAGTCGGCGAAAAAACTTTTCGATCCGCCGGCTAAATATCAGCACGAGAACGAGTCCCGTCAGGATCATTCCGCTGGGGCTGAAAGGGTTAAATGCAAGGGTGAGCACGAAAAATATCGTCATTGGGTGATTCGATGAAATTAGTTTATCGGACACGCCGCCGGAATCCAAGACAAATCGTTGTCTGGTTCCGCCGAAAACGCTGAGTCTTCGCATCTGCACCATCCATGGATGATTGCAATTGAAACTAAATCTCATTTGTAATATAATGCGACAAGCTAGCCGCGCCCCGCTAGAATTTTCTCCTCTTCAGCACTTTCAGCACTCGGACTCACGTTCATGACCAATGACGCTCAAGTGCCCGACTCGACTCCGGCGCAATCCCTCGTCGCCAAAGCCCATCCCGCGTTGGTTTTCATCGGGCGGACCGCCATCGTCGCGGGAGTCTGCATCGTTCTGGGCGCCATCGTCTGGCAGGCCCATTACTTCAACGGCGCTCCCGACCCCACCATCAAGGGCATCAGTCCCACCGCCGCCATCATCAACACCGGCATCCTCGTCTTCCGCGAAGGTCTCGAAACCATCCTCGTCCTTTCGGCCCTGACGGCCAGCCTCTTCCGCACCAACAAAAACTATTGGAAGCCCGTCGCCATCGGCGCGGCTCTCTCGTTCCTCGCCACCGTTGCCACCTGGTTCGTCGTCGTCGCCCTGCTGGGCATGATCGACAGCGGCGACAACGCCACCTCGCTCAACGTTCAGGCCGGCACCGGCTTGGTCGCGATCGTCGTCCTTCTGGTCATCATGAACTGGTTTTTCCACAAGATTTACTGGGCCGGCTGGATTATCCACCACGATCGACGCCGGCGCGAACTGATGGAAGCGCCGGGCCGGACGGCTCAGTCGATCTTCATGGGCCTGGTGCTCCTGGGTTTCACGTCCGTCTATCGCGAAGGGTTTGAAGTCGTCCTGTTTCTACAGAGTTTCCGGCTGAAGATGGGCACGCCTGTCGTCCTCAAAGGCGTTGTGATCGGGCTGGGCCTCACGATCATTGTCGGCGCGCTGACCTTCGTCGCGCATCACAAGCTTCCTTATCGAAAGATGCTGATCGCCACCGGAATCATGCTGGGCTTCGTCCTGCTCGTCATGGTCGGCGAGGAGGTCCAGGAAATGCAGCTCGCGCACTGGATTTCCACCACCGACATCATGGTCCAAGGTTCTAAAATCACTTTCATTCCCCACGCCGACGATCCCGCCCCTGGGACGCTTACACTGCCCGATTGGCTTGGATTGTGGTTCTCGATTTTTCCGAACGTCGAAACCATCGCGGCGCAGGTCGGCGCGGCGGTCCTGGTGATCGGCTCGTATTTCCTGGCCACGCGTCATCGCGGCCCTGAGAAGCACGCCGAGGACGAAGGCGGCGGAGATCATTCGGCGTAGTCTTGTTAGCCGGAAGCGCGAGCGACGTCTTGCTTGTTAGCCGGACGCGCAAGCGACGGTCTTGCTTGTTAGCCGGACGCGCAAGCGACGGTCTTGGATGGGAAGTGCGACAAACGAAAACCGGCTTGATGAAATGCGCAAACGTCGGTGTTTCTTGTGAAACACCGACGCTCGCGCATTTCACCAAACCGGTTGATGCTGATCGCACTTCCGGCCAAGACCGTCGCTTGCGCGTCCGGCTAACAAGACCATGACTCACTTCTTAAACGTCGTCCCCGTGTCGCGATGGATGATCTTCTTGGACGGCTTGGGCACCATCGGATCCTCGGTTTCCTCGGGCGCGTCCATGTCGATCTGGAGGATGTCGGCGGATTTCTTATGGTCCTTGGGCGGAACGACGTTTCCGGCCCATTCCGCGTCGTCCTGGCGCAGGATTTTGGGCCGTTTGCTCGGGTCGATCGCGTTGCCGTCGTCTTCGACAAGGTCCATCTGAACGATTTCGGACTTCTTGTCCTTGGCCTTGGTGTTGACGGAGACATCGTCGATCCAGTCGGCATCGCTGGGGTTCCAATGGTCGCCGTCCTGCTTGGGCATCAGGTCGTCATCGGTCATGGCCTTCTCGCCTTCGCCCAGGGCGTCGCCGTCGATGGGGATCTGCAGCGGCTTGGAGTCGC
>Ga0206869_1137_pt1 | contig 13646 bp, 11 predicted proteins | sample Alteio_BWOrgCont_35_FD_152618 | JGI IMG/M metagenome (GOLD analysis project Ga0206869, IMG submission 152618) | Enriched cells from forest soil in Barre Woods Harvard Forest LTER site, Petersham, Massachusetts, United States -... | ecosystem: Environmental > Terrestrial > Soil > Temperate forest >... | reverse complement strand
CGCCTGACGCTCTTCATCTTTTGCTATTGTAGCGAACTTTTCTTTAATCAAATTGTGTTTAAAAACATTTATTCGATTCTTAATATTTTTTCAGTACTAAGCGATTCTTTTTTAGTGACGCAATTAAATCCACGATGCGACGATAAAAACTCATTGCTTGTAATGTGCAGACGCGTTGATTATGATCATCCTCTAAACTTTACTATCTGACATAAATATGCTTTCAAAAAAAAATTCGCTTGCTAGAACACTCACCTTACTGACCTTTTTATTTATAGCTGCTCAGCTTTCATTCTTTATTATCACTTTATCGACCAGTGGCATCATTCATATCTTAATTAAAAACAGCATCACATTAGAAATCTTAACAACGCCTGTCGTACTTAAGCCAGTTATCATTTTTGTATTAACACATTGTTTACTCTATATCTGTTTAGTATTTTTTATTTGGTATTTAGCTGTCAGTATTGGTGAATTATTTCGATTAAGATATAGATGGGTTTATAGCGTAGGATTGTTATTGTGGCTGTTAGTCATCGCTTTGATCATGACTGCAAATAGTTATTATTTTAATTTATCTATTTTTTCATTAAAAAATATTCCGTTACGCATTGAATTACTTTCTATAATATTGTTAATCGCATTAATATTATCAACGACCAATTTAATTTTAGCAATTTATCATGATCGAATTAAATTACATCATTGGATTATTATTGGTTTCATTTTTTTGATGATGAGTCTGTGGTTACCTTCATTTTTTAATAATGAAAAATTCATCGCACGCCGAGGCACGCAACCAAATATTTTTATTATTGGTATTGAAGCACTCAGACCTGACTTTATTAATAATGACACCATGCCTTACTTATCACAGTTATTATCAAATAGTTTTCAATTCACTAATGCGTACACGCCAATTGCGCAATCATTTCCATCATGGATCAGTATCCTGACAAGTCAATTACCAAAACACAATGGTGCTCGAAGCTTATATACTCATTTTTCAGATATTCACGTTAAACCATCATTGCTCACCAAACTAAAAGCTGCCGGTTACGATTCCTACTACGCAGTCGATGGTCAACGTTTTGGTGATATTACAAAGCAAATCGGATTTGATCACATCATTAGTCCACCTTCTGGCGCAGCAGAATTAGTGATTGGTTCATTAAGTGATTTTCCCATCATAAACTTAATGACCTTAACGCCATTTACGCAATATTTATTACCTTACCAATATGCTAATCGCAGCATCAGTGTCTCTTATCATCCTGATGATTTTGTTAATTTGTTAAATGGCGCGACTAATCAATCTCACCACAAACCCATATTATTTTGTGTGCATTTTGGATTAAGTCATTGGCCATTTCGTTGGGCCAATGATATGCAACCAAGTAATTTACCGCTTGCTGAACAATATCGTTATTCTTTGCGAGCAGCTGATGCGCAGATTAAACAATTTATGCAAACGCTAGAGCACAAAGGTTTATTAAAACATGCACTCGTGATTTTGGCTTCAGACCACGGCATCGGTTTAGGTTTGCCTGGAGATCGTTTGATCTCAAAACCAAAATTAATGGGTGAACATAATCATCTCGATTGGTTGCAGGAAATCAAATACAGCAACCAAGCAAGTTATGGTTTAGATACGAGTTATGGTTACAGTACTGATATTTTAAGCCTCAAACAATATCATACGCTGTTAGCATTTAAAAAATTTGGTGAAAACATCACGAAAATTGGAACTAGTTCGACGCGTGTCTCTCTACTGGATATCGCGCCAACTATTCTTGATTTTTTAAATCTCAAACCATTTAAGCTTACAGATGGTGTTTCTCTTGTGAGTGTTATCAACCATCAAGCTGCAATTAATCCTCATCGCATCGTCATTCTTGAAAATGGCTATACGACTCCAGAGATTTCTCGGGCAAATATTTCCACTGCGAATGTATTAAATGAAATGCCGGCGATCGCGATTGATCGCACCACAGGTTTACTTTTTATCACTGAAAACGCACAAAGAATATTATTACAACAAAAACAACGCGCAGCCTTGCTCGATGATTGGCTACTAGCTCGTTATCCTCAGAGTGTGAGATATAAATTAGTATCTCGTGATGATACATCGCAACTAACGATAAAAGAAATCAACATTCCTGCACATTACATTCTTGCTAACATCGTCACCAAGGAATGGACTATGGACTTAGCTTCTGACTTTGCGAAGCTCGCACCTTTATCACAATTAATGTCAGCTTTTGTTTTATATCATTTTGATGAAATAAATGCTGATACATTTCCAGAATGATGAGTGTGATAGACAACTCTAAGAGGTTCTCAGAATCCAGCATAGCAATCAAAACGATTAAAATAATGGTGTTTTAGGCAAAATACGATATGATAACTTTGGATCAATTTGGCGCATCTGGATATGCATAACCTAAAATCATTTTTTGTTTTTCTGTTCACACTTTTCTGTATTGGCTTTACATTGGGAACTGCAACACTCGTTTTCATTGTAGGGAGCTATATCGCATACACAAGGCAATCAGGTTGGCTTGTTCAATATGAAAATTACGTTGTTTGCACCATCATCTTGATTTGTCTCGTGTACTCATTTGCAATTTCGAGCTGGGTGCATCACTTATTAAAGACACAGGCCACGAAAAATACTAAGCGTATAAGCTATCTCTTCTTAAGCATTATAACGGCACTCAGTTTAGTGTATTGGTTCGTCCCAAGTTTGCATCCAGGTAACAACTCACTTTCACTTACTTCTTCAGATGGTCGCTTTCACGTAGGCCCTTATCCTGAAAAAAATACGATGCAGTTACTGAAAAATCAAGGTTATACCGCTATCATTTCTTTGCTCAGTCCCGATGTATTACCATTTGAACCTGTGTTAATGAAACAAGAGGCGAGTCATGCAGAAGAGGTTGGTATCAAACTCATTAATATTCCAATGGTACCTTGGGTCTCTAATAATGTAGAGGCATATAAAAAAATTATGTCACTTGTCCAAAAAAATGATGGAGAGAAGTATTACGTGCATTGTTATTATGGTAGAGATCGTGTTTATATGTTTATGCATATTGTAGATCCAGCAACACATCAGTCTATTGCTTATGTTGGGCTTGAACAAAAAGATTTTGGGATTTTTCTCGATCAGCATCTGATGATCGCACCACGATTAACATCTGAAGAACTTGGTACATACATTATAAATAATGAAGAGAATCATTTTAAAGCACCAGTTTCATGGATCATCTATATTCATCCCACTAACGATCCTAGTCCATACTATGATTCTTTAGCATCATACGGCATTAAAACAACTTCATTAATATTTGACCGCTTCCCATATGATTCAAATGCATTATTAGATTTAGCAAAACAAATTAAAAACAATAATGGTTCTGTTTTGGTTTATTCATTTCATTCAGACAAAGGTCAATTGACACTCGCGCAAGATGGTCTATTTATGTCTTATCTCACTAATTTACCGAGTTTACCACGTCAGTTATTTTCGCAGTCACCCATGTCAAATGGGCCCACGACTGTCATTGCTCCAAATATCGTGTTAGGTCCACAACCCACAAAGTCTGAAATCGAAAGTTATTTATATACCGTTGGTGTGCGAAAAATGATTTATCTTGGCTCGTGTAAAGATAGTGCATATCTTCAAGATCAAGCGGTTGCGCAACAAAATAATTTATCAGAGATTTGCTACTCTGATGCCAACTTACAAAATTTATTTAAAATGCTTTCTCATGATGGGCCGTGGTATGTATACGGACCATCACTCAATCAATCTACTGTTTCACTTACTAAGCAATTTATTCATCTTTTACCGGTGGTAACACCGCCAAAGGAAATCGTAAAATGATTAGGCCCACCATCACTATTGGTAAACGATTATATGTTGCTTTTTTTTGGGCCTGGAATGGTTTGAAATATGCATATCGCACACAGTGGGCATTTAGATTTGAATTACTATTAGTGATTATGAGTTTTCCTGCTGCGTATTTCATCGCAACTACGGTCACAGAATTTATTATTATGATGTCTGCTATTTTTTTATTACCTATTTTAGAATTACTTAATACTGCTGTAGAAACCACGGTCAATCGTATTAGTTTTGAATATCATGAATTATCTGGGCTTGCGAAAGATTTAGGGTCCTCTACGTTGTTTTGTACGGGGGGGTTGGCTACGTTTATTTGGGGTATTTATATTATTCGAAGGCTGGTGAATTGGTATTTTGTTTAGTCGTCATTGCGAAGAGCGGTCAATTGCGAGCGAAGCGAGTTCGTGCCCGTGCCCGATTGCGTGCCCGTGCCCGTCTTTTTCCATCATTTTTCATTTAACTAATTTAGAAAAAGACGGGCACGGGCACGCAATCGGGCACGGGCACGAACTCGCTCCGCTCGCTATGACACATCTAAATCAACACTGACGCACATCAATCCCCACCATATCAAACGCCGTTGCAACCGCAGCCACATCATACTGATAATCTTCTGCTGCCTTCTTCACCCCACAAGCTGCTTTCACAAACGTTGTTGTCGAAGTCCAATAATGTTGGTTGGCTTTCACCATCACATCAAATGCTTTTTTGGCATTCCAACCGTCTTGATTAGCAAGCGTGTAATAAGCACGATTAAAAATACCACTGGTATAATGCACACCCATCCAATCTTCGTATTGGTCTATATGATCTATAGAACAATCTTCTCCTGGTGCACCGATATCGCCATCGCAGTCTTTACTTGGTAGATCCATATATCGCAACGCTTTATCTTTTGCTTTTACGTCACCCAAACCAACAAGAAAATCTGTTTTGCCATAAGCATAGTATTCAGCTGCAATTCCTGCCATATCGGAAAATGCTTCATTTAAGCCGCCAGATTGTTCGTTATAGATTAGCCCAGAATTTTGTTGGGTAAATCCATGACATATTTCATGCCCGACGGTATCAAGTTGCGTGAATGGATTAAAGAAGTTACTTCCATTGCTATTACCAAATATCACATGATCCTCATCCCAATAGGCATTGGTATCATCGTAATGAACAACCGCTCGTAACAGCATTGCTTTGCCATTTTGTTGTTTTAAGACAGGAATTTTATACCAGTCATTAAACATGTCTTGCGTCACTTTAACGCCAAACATAACATCATTGCTTGGCGACCAAGTTGTCTCAACTTGATCATGATTACCATTCCAATAGACGTTATTATGTTCAGGATCTTTGCTGTTACAGCTAAATTGCATGGTATTACTATTACGATCATCAATAATATTCATATTTATATTACGCATGTAACATATTTTTAGACGATGATCACGATCTACAGTCATCGCAGGAAAATGCACGCCATCAATCATCTTTTGACCTGTTTTGTGATTACCACCAAAACCGCCAGCTAATACTGTTGAGGTTTGCAAATTATTCCATTGTTTGTAAATCGTATGGTTTTCAGCATCAATAATAACTACAGGTTTGATTTTGCCTTTTGGTGTGGAAATAATGTTGAAATTAACGCGATACGCCCAATGTGCAACTTTCTTATTATCAACATAAATTAACGGCATCATCGATTCTAATGTCAACGCATCAGAAACAATAAATGTTGCACGATGTCGCTGTTCAGCGCTCTTCAAAATGCGCTGTGCTTGTTCTGAATTGAATACCGTTTCAGGTTGTTGTTTTAAATCTCTTGCAAGATCTGAATAGACATGACCATTCATTGAAGATTGATGACTTACCAAACTTTGAAAGTGTTTGCTTGAATCACCTATTTTTGGTGTATGTATGACTATATCTGCACCATAGACAGGATAATTTAGATATGTTTGTTGTAACCGGATATGTAATGTTTGATTGAAATCAACTGAGCGATTCTTTTCTACAAAAGAAACTTGGTTGTCAAATGTGCTGGTCGTTGCTAGCAATGTTGCTGGTTGTTTATCTAAATCCATTTGTACTGCTGCGAATACGGGTAATACAGTCAGACTTAAACCTAAACTAAATAGAATTCTTTTCATTAAACTCTCCTTAAAAATTGATTTCCTTTATATAAATGAAGAAGCATTGTAATATCTTCTAATTTGAAGCATGAGCTTAAACTACTGACACACATGGATGATAGGATATGACACGCCGAACTTTTAAACTCTTCATTATGGCTATTGCGTTACAATCACCAACCTTGGTGTTAGCAGCTTCTTGCCAATCCATCATGAATACCATCAATAATGACATCAATCAATACGGCGATGATTTGAAATCCAAATCTTTAAACTGGATGAGTTTCACTTGGTTGAAAAAATCTCTTGGCAATCCTGATACAAAAGAAAAATTTAATGAGCAAGTGAGTTATACGTGGCATTGTGAAAATGATGGTGGCATGTTAAAAGTCACTCTCAATCAAAAAGATCGCGTGGAATCTCTAGAAGGCCAGTACGTTTCCTCCAACGGCGCTGGAATATTTGCAACAGAAGTTCCCGAAATAACTGCGACTGCTTACACATCAAAGCAGCCAGCGCAAATCGTTCAAGCTATCGCACCAATTGAACCAGCGCCAATCAATTCGCCTGTCGTTGCACTGAACGAAGTCATTAATATTGCAGGAGAAAGTGCTTGCGATAAATCCATCAGACAAATCAATCATGATGTTTCTTCATTTACGAATTTGATTAGCAATCAAAAACTGCCTTGGATGAATTTATCATGGTTAAATGAAGCGCTAGGAACAGCTTTCTCAACTCAGGCTTACGCTTATTTATACGAATGGGATCAATACCAATTATATATCGCAGCAGATGGTAGCAAAGATCATGTTGGTGTCTTACCTGACAAGAATGAAACTGAATCAGTCGATGAAATCACTTCCCTTTTAGGCAAAGCTAAAGAAGTTAATTTAGAAACGCTAACACAATATACTTGGCGTTGTCCCGTTAATAATGGTTCAGCACTAACCGCGTGGTTGAATAAAGATAACCAAATTTCATATCTCATTGGAAAAACTTGCACGGTAGATCGTTGTCAAAAATTTGAGGCTGAAATTTTTGGCAACCAGTTATTGAAAATACTGAAAAACAAAAAACAAAATTTTGCTTATAACAGTCCTGGTCAATCAAACCCAAAAGTAAAAAAATATAATGAATATTATAAAGTAAGTTTAACCTCAGATAATGAAGTCAATAGTGACATTAACAAACGTGTCAAAGCTTTTTATGCAAATTTACGGCTATGCGTTCCAGGCGTTTATGAGTATGCCGTACCAGTCGCGCAAGAATTTTTATTTAATACGAGTACGATAAAAAAAGAAAAAACAGAAAATCGCTGTATCGTAGAAACCAAATATTCTATTCCGCATATTGGTTTAGTCACTTTGAAATGCAGATATCAAGATCGTACTTTGCAACTCTTTAATGATAATGTGGCTGATTTTATTTCGAATGGTCAGACGTCTTTTAATGCTGATCATCCAAGTGCGATACAGCTGGCGGAAGAGAATGAGTGTAAGCGGTATATAAATGGGGTGTTGTAGATGCTCTGTCACCGCGGGAGACCACAGGTGTGTCGCCCCGAAAAATACCCCGCCTCAGTCAGTGATTTGAAAAAATGAATTTGTTCGGGGTGTTTATTCGGGGTCTGGGCTTTTGCAATCTTGAAAATAACTATTTTTACTTTCAAACAGAAAATAAAAATCAAAGTACAAATAAAAATTCAATGATACAACTGAATAAATATGAAAAGAATCGGTTTAAAAAGAATTACTAATCACTATCTCAAAAACCCAGACCCCGAATAAACACCCCGAACAAATTCATTTTTTCAAATCACTGACTGAGGCGGGGTATTTTTCGGGGTGACACACCGTATGGTATTTTTCGGGGTGACAGACCTGTTGATGACCGTAATTTATTGATAATAAACGCAATCACACTTTTCCCCATTCTCCGCTAAACTCTTATCATAACGTCATAAAAAACAGGGAGTGCTGCCGTGCATACCAAATCCTTACTATCATCATTCATTTTTATTCTCTCAACTCTACTTGCCACATCAGCCAACGCTCTACCTTCCATCATCAATCCACCCGGTGAGAAATTAATCTTAGTCGACCCACGCTCCAACGCTTGGGGTGCTTATGATGCCAATGGTGAACTCGTAAAGTCTGGCGTAGCTTCCACAGGTAAAAATTGGTGCCCTGATATGAATAGTACTTGTCGAACAAAACCTGGAACATTTCGCATTTATTTTAAAGGTGACGAGACTTGTTACTCAACTCGCTTCCCTGTTCCAAACGGTGGCGCACCAATGCCTTATTGCATGTATTTTCATGGTAACCAAGCATTGCATGGTTCTTATGAAGTCGGTCGCGCGCATCTCAGTCACGGATGTGTGCGCATGCATGTCAATGATGCGGAATGGTTAAGTTCTGAATTTGCAGAGGTAGGAACGTTGGTGGTGGTGAGGCCATATTAAGCTGCACGATGTGCCTGCGGCATTCGCAATGACGGCGCTTCTTCAACTATAACGCGTCGTGCCTCTACTCTGCGCCACACGTCGCGCTTCATTCTGCGTTATCAAACGCTTACTCACCAACTCATCTAAATATTGTTCCATCGTACACATACCGACATCACCATTGGTTTGCATCGTCATTAACATATGCGCCACTTTATCTTGTCGTATCTGATGTCTAATCGCGCGTGTTGCTAACATCATTTCAAATGCGGCTATTCGGCCGCCAGAAGTTTTCTTTACTAGTGTTTGGCAACAAATACCTTGTATGGTTTCTGCAAGTAAATCTCTAACGCGATTTTTTTCTTCATCTGGAAATACATCTACAATTCGATTAATCGCAAGCGGCGCTGTTGTTGCATGCAATGTTGCCATCACGAGATGTCCCGTTTCTGCGGCGGTTAAAGCCAAGCGTATGGTTTCTAAATCGCGTAACTCGCCTAACAAAATCACATTAGGATCTTGACGTAACGAAGCACGTAATGCGGTTGCAAAATCAATCGTATCGCGCGTGACTTGAATCTGACTAATCGCACATTTTTTTGAAGTATGTACAAACTCAATTGGATCTTCAATCGTAATAATATTACATGCACGGAAAGTATTAATATAATTAATCATTGCTGCTAAGGTCGTACTTTTACCTGAACCTGCAGGACCTGTCACTAATACTAATCCATTCGCAAGCACGCATAATGATTTCAAGATTGTAGGCAAATTTAATTCATCAAACGTAGGCACTTCATTTGGAATCACTCGAAATACTGCAGCGACACCATTTAATTGGTGATACACACTCACGCGAAAATATCCGAGTTGCTCGAAACCAATCGCAACTTCAAATTGTTTATTCTCTGAAAATAACATTCGTTGCGGTTCATCTAAGAGACTATAAACGAGAGACTTTGTAATATCTGGCGACAATACTGGCACATTTTTCATCGGTGTTAAATCACCATCGATGCGCAGAAAGGGTTGCAAGCCTGGCAATAAATGTAAATCGGATGCACCTGATGCAACACACTGTGTTAATAAATCTGTCACGTCCATAATCATTCCTTACTGCAGATTATTTTTATATTGTAACATTATTGTTCGATAATTATTTTTTCTGCCAAAACTATGCTGCATTAAAACTGTTCATCATGTTGCATATTAAACTAAATATATTAATTTTGACTTAAATATATTCTCGCACATGAAAATAATAGTCTGAAATTATTAGATGACAAGTTACAATAATCCTCAAGTTATACCAAGGCTATAAGGAAGAGACATGGGTTATTTCAGAATTAAAAAAGTTGTCGCCCCATGGCAGCATACGAATCAATTGATCATTCAGCTTTGCATATTAATCGCGATAATATGCTCACTAACAATTCATCCAGCACACGCTGCAACCAGCAGTCAACATCAGTCTGTAAGCACAAAAAAAATAACGCATAAAACAACATCGCGAAAATCAACGCACCATCGTACTAAAAAACATGCTAGAACAAAAACCTCAACTCGCTTAGCACAACAGAAAACTAAAAAATTAAAAACACGCAGCAAACTTTCTTCTAAAGTTTCACATAAAAAAATTAAAACGCCAATTAATCGCGACAATCTTCATACATCTAAGCTACCTCAATATCTTTTAAGTGCAGATGAAAAAAGATTAGTCGATTATATTCGTCACTCCATTTCATCAGTCAACTATTCTTCATACAAAATGGGTGCTAATCGCATCGATAAAACCCAAGGCATTTATATCGTTGATTGCTCAGCTTTCATCGATGACATTTTAAAGACGGTTTATCCACACGCTTTTAATAGTCTAAGTCATTGGTCTGGGACAGAACGTCCGACGACCGATCATTTCTATCAGTATTTTTCCAATTTAGAGCAAGATTCTAATCGTTGGGAATCACTGAAAGACATCGCTCATTTACGACCCGGCGATATTATCGTGTTTCGTTATAAAGGCACTAGAAACGGTGGCCATGTCATGATTGTGATGGATACGCCCAAACGCATAGGCAACAAATATTCTATTCGTATTGCTGATTCTGCGCCTTCAGGACATAGCAAAGATACCAGATTGCATAGCGTTTCAGGTATTGGGATTGGCACGATTTTATTAGAAGCAAATCCACACACGCAAGAACCAAGAGCGTATGCATGGACAGTTGGTGCAACGCTTAAAAAAAATATTAATATTGCAATGGCAAGACCAATCGCTGTGAATTAATTCGTTTTTAACAATTTTAAAAAAAAACATGCATCGTTGGATGCATGTTTTTAGAGTGTAAAAGTTGTAACTGAAATCTTACCAGTTACAAACTCTACGACCGTGGTGCCAATAGCAGTTTCGGTAATAGTTATTATAGCCGTTACAGAATTGACGGCCGTGGCGCCAATAGCAATTACCGTAACGATTGTAATAACCATCGCCACCAAAGTTAACCACAATACCAGATCTGCCGTAATAACCATGATGGTAATAAGCGGATGCTGATGATGACATCATCAACCCTGATAATATAAAAGCAGCTATAAACGCTATACGATGAAATCTAGACATAAACACCTCCTCTTTTTGGTATAACTACAGTATAGTTCATATTTACGGTATGCCAATTTTATCAATGAAGGATTGTATGCCCATGAAAAGGAAGTATTTTTTTATAAATTGCATCGCACTCCCTGTGCTATTTTTAAACAACGTATCTGCTGCTAAAACCTACCCCTTTCAAGTCAATCTTTTTGGCGGTGTAACTCATGCCAATGTCAGTGCAGAACAATTATTTTTTCAATCAACTGAACTTGATACGCTGCATGATAGAACGATAGGAAATCAAGCATCGGGTGGTTTAGGTTTTGCTTATCGAACGATTTTTAAAAATCATCCCGCTACATTAGGTCTCGATTGGACGTATTTGAAAACTCATAATCATGGTGATGTTTTTGAAAATCGTGATACGAGTTTACCAAATTATGATTATGAACTTGATCTTAATACTAACCGTTTCATGATTAATGCAGAAATGCAGTTTTGTGAAGTATGGCAAAAATTTTCGCCTTTTGCACAACTGGGTGTAGGTATCGCTTTAATCAATGTCGATTATCATGACACACCAAAACCAGACGTCAGCAATATTCGCAGTGGTATCAACCTCGGTCATCGAAAAAATAACACAGGCGTCGTGTCATTTGGTTTAGGAATTAAAAGACCTATCACGCCAAATATAGAAGCCTATTTCACTTATCAAATCAGTGATCTTGGAACTGCTCGAACACACAAGATGTCGGAAATTCTTACAAGATCACTTGATGTTAATTTACGTACACATGATCTTTTTATCGGAATTCATTATTTAATCGGTTAATCATACCTTCACTATGTCATGCCAGCATGCTCTAGCTGGCATGACATATGTTTATTTCATGCCGTAGTTTGTCAATAATTTGAGAGATTCTAACCATTTGCTCGCAGTCTCTGAAACTGAACGAGCTTCTTCTTTGCTTCTACCATACATTAAAAATTGCGCATCGGCATAAGCGCGTTGACGTTTAGAGATGAAAGATTTTTTTTCTAATAAACTGCCATCTCCCAAAGTCTGGATAGGTTTACTATTAAAGAAACTAAAAACACTACTATTGCTGCTTGCTGCAACTTTATAATCTTCAATATATTGCGTGCGATGAAGAGGGGATTCTAAAAATAAAGATGAAAATCTTTTTGAGAGACTTTGCAAATCGGTTAAGGGTTTTTTTAATTCTTCGTATTCCATTAAAGGTACAATCACTTTTGCAATTTCCAGAAAATATTTATTGTCAGTAACTTTTGCATCATAAGAACGTAAACACCATTGATACAATTCATACATTGTGTTTAATTGCTCTTGATGTGCTTTAGCGAGATCAGGACGTCCAAAAAATTCGTGCGATAAACCAAGAAAAGTACTGGCAATGAAACATGCACTCACTGTACCTAGTGATCCAAAAAACCAAGTGCAACCTAAGATTGCAATTAATGATTCGGAACGATAATCGTATTGACGTAAGGCTTCGTATTTTTTATTGAAATCATCTAATTCTTGGTTAATAAAAAGTTGATGGGTTGGGTTATCTTTATCAAATGCTGAGATTCGAGATAGGTTGATTCTGGATGTTGTCATTTTTTATTCCTTTGGTGTGTCACCCCGAAAAATACCCCGCCATTGTTAGTGAAAATAAAAATGAATTTATTCGGGTATTTGTTCGGGGTCAGGGCTCATGAGAGAAAAAAAAGAATCCTCTTTTAACAAGTTAGATTACACCATCAAATCAAATGAATTCAAAATATAAATCACACATAACAAAAGCCCAGACCTCGAACAAATACCCGAATGAATTCATTTTTCCATATCACTAACTGAGGCGGGGTATTTTTCGGGGTGACACACCAGTGGTCTTTTCCGGTGACACATTCTGGCAATCCTGTTAGCATACGACCAAATCATACTTATAATCGTTATCGGATAGCCTATGCCTATTTTAAATATTGCTGGGTATAAATTTACCTCACTCGCATCGCTCTCATTGTTACGCGAGCAATTTCTAAATTTTAACCAAAGAATATCAATTAAAGGCACGATTCTATTAAGTAGCGAAGGGATCAATGTTTCTATGGCTGGCGAAGAAACAGCGATTCGTGAATTTATCTTTTTTATAAAAAGTGACGTCCGCTTCAATGATATTTCATTTCATGAATCTTATTCCGAGGAAATTCCTTTTAAACATTTCAAAGTTAAATTAAAAAAAGAAATCATCACTTTTAATCAACCTGATGCCAATCCATTACAGCAACGAGCGCCTGCTCTCTCACCAAGTGAATTTAAAAAATGGTTAGATGAAGGACGCGATATCACCATACTTGATACGCGCAATGATTATGAAATCACTTACGGCACTTTTAAAAATGCGGTTAATCTACATTTGAAAGATTTCAATGATCTCCCGAATGAATTAGAAAATCTACCGCAACATAAACCTGTTGTGATGTTTTGCACGGGCGGTATACGTTGCGAAAAAGCGGCGATTCATTTTATGAATCAAGGTTACAAAGAAGTTTATCAGCTGG
>Ga0206869_1135_pt1 | contig 13886 bp, 10 predicted proteins | sample Alteio_BWOrgCont_35_FD_152618 | JGI IMG/M metagenome (GOLD analysis project Ga0206869, IMG submission 152618) | Enriched cells from forest soil in Barre Woods Harvard Forest LTER site, Petersham, Massachusetts, United States -... | ecosystem: Environmental > Terrestrial > Soil > Temperate forest >... | reverse complement strand
GAAACCGACACGGTGGAAGATCTGATGGAGATGATGACGCAGGGACGCTTCCGCCATGTCCCGGTGCTGGATGAGAGGCAATCCGTATGCGGATTGATCTCGATCGGCGACGTGGTCAAAACCCGTATCGCCGAAACCGTGAATGAGGCCAATTCGCTGCGCGAGTATATCTCCACCACCGCTTGAAGGAACTTTCGCCTTCGCGGTTCCCCGTGGAACGTAGCCATAGTCTCTGCGTTTTTCCTGGCGAGAGCCCCTAGGAGCAACGCGATGAAACCCCTTAATTTGCTGGCCGTCAGTGGCCTTGCACTGTCCGCATTCCTGATCGCGGCCCCGGCGCTGGCGCAACAGGCCGGCGATCGGGTTGACGCCAACGGCATGCCCACCACCCATTCGACGCCCACGGAAGCGGCCCAGACCGACAATTTGAATCAACAGGCCGATGGCGCCGCCCAGCAACCCGCCGCCCAGACCCCCGACAGCGACGCGCAATATCAGGCGCAGCAGCAGCAATATCAGAATCAGCTGCAGCAGAACAAACAGGCGCAGCAGGACTATCAAAATCAGAAAGCGGATTATGCCGAGGCGACCGCGCATTATGAAAATATGCGCGCGCGTTTTGCCGCCGAGCGCTCTGCATATCATCGCGATCTCTGGCCGGCCGATTATCGCGCGTGGGAATTGCGGCCCGATTTCGCCGTGATGCATGCGCGCGTCGAGATCACCAACGGCGATCATGTGGGCACCGTGACGGCGATCGCGCGCGATCACGGCGGTCGCATCGAAGGCCTGGAAGTGAGCCTCGACAGCGGCAAGATGGTGTGGATCGACGCGGCCGACGCGCGCTTCAATCGCACCGACGGCATCCTGATGACCGATTTGAACCAGAGCGATCTTCATCAGATGTCCGACGAACGCTTCTGAGCTTGCTCGGCATCTTCTTGAACAACCCGGCTGCGGTTCCCGCAGCCGGGTTTTGCTGAAAAACCAGCAATTTCAGGGCCGAACCGCGTTTTCCGGGGAAAGACTAGGGGCCGGGGTGTAAATCCCCCTCTGCCCCCATATATAGAGTAGTGCCGTGTGGGCTCTGGGTCCCCAAAAGGACCCCCTAACCTCGTCCACAAGCCGCACAAAAAAACCGCATTTTCCGCGATTTTAGCGTTTGACTTCGGGTGGCACCCCCACCTATAACCCGCGCCCACGCCGGTTCGCGGGCGTCAGTTGCGCGAGCGGTGTTTCGTTAAAAAGTGGCGTGAAAACGTCGGTTTGACGGGCTGTTTGACATTGTGATTTTCGGAAGGGGAACGTGGGCGGCGGTTTGGTAGCCATCGCGTCCCAAGGCTAGTCCTTGGGCGCAAACAATCGAGCAACCAAACGTTTGAATGCTCGCGTTCTTCTGCAAAGACGAAAGACTCTAAAGTCGATCGGTATCGGGCCTGTGACGGGACCGATGTCGATCAACCCTTGTCAAAAGTTTTTGCGAACTACGCAAATACAAGAGCATTCAGCGTTTCGTTGCATAGGATCAAAACATGAGAGTTTGATCCTGGCTCAGAACGAACGCTGGCGGCAGGCCTCAAACATGCAAGTCTAGGGGGTGTAGCAATACATCACCGGCGGACGGGTGCGTAACGCGTGGGAATGTACCTATTGGTTCGGAACAACTGAGGGAAACTTCAGCTAATACCGAATGTGCCCTAACGGGGAAAGATTTATCGCCAATGGATCAGCCCGCGTTCGATTAGCTAGTTGGTGGGGTAACGGCCCACCAAGGCGACGATCGATAGCTGTTCTGAGAGGAAGATCAGCCACACTGGGACTGAGACACGGCCCAGACTCCTACGGGAGGCAGCAGTTGGGAATCTTGGACAATGGGGGAAACCCTGATCCAGCCATGCCGCGTGAGTGATGAAGGCCTTCGGGTTGTAAAACTCTTTCGCGCACGACGATAATGACGGTAGTGCGAGAAGAAGCTCCGGCTAACTTCGTGCCAGCAGCCGCGGTAATACGAAGGGGGCTAGCGTTGTTCGGAATTACTGGGCGTAAAGCGCGCGCAGGCGGCTATCCAAGTCAGTGGTGAAAGCCCGGAGCTCAACTCCGGAACTGCCATTGAAACTGTTTAGCTTGAGTATGAGAGAGGTGAGTGGAATTCCCAGTGTAGAGGTGAAATTCGTAGATATTGGGAAGAACACCGGTGGCGAAGGCGGCTCACTGGCTCATTACTGACGCTCAGGCGCGACAGCGTGGGGATCAAACAGGATTAGATACCCTGGTAGTCCACGCCGTAAACGATGATTGCTAGCCGTTGGACAGCTTGCTGTTCAGTGGCGCAGCTAACGCATTAAGCAATCCGCCTGGGGAGTACGGCCGCAAGGTTGAAACTCAAAGGAATTGACGGGGGCCCGCACAAGCGGTGGAGCATGTGGTTTAATTCGACGCAACGCGCAGAACCTTACCAGGGTTTGACATCCTGCGACCGCCCTCTAACAGGGGTTTTCCCGCAAGGGACGCAGAGACAGGTGCTGCATGGCTGTCGTCAGCTCGTGTCGTGAGATGTTGGGTTAAGTCCCGCAACGAGCGCAACCCTCGCCTTTAGTTGCCATCATTCAGTTGGGCACTCTAGAGGGACCGCCGGCGACAAGCCGGAGGAAGGTGGGGATGACGTCAAGTCCTCATGGCCCTTACACCCTGGGCTACACACGTGCTACAATGGCGGTGACAGTGGGCAGCTACTTCGCGAGAAGCGGCTAATCCCAAAAAACCGCCCCAGTTCAGATTGTACTCTGCAACTCGAGTACATGAAGGTGGAATCGCTAGTAATCGCAGAACAGCAGGCTGCGGTGAATACGTTCCCGGGCCTTGTACACACCGCCCGTCACGGCATGGGAGTTGGTTCTACCTTAAGACGGCGCGCTAACCGCAAGGAGGCAGCCGGCCACGGTAGGATCAGCGACTGGGCCGAAGTCGTAACAAGGTAGCCGTAGGGGAACCTGCGGCTGGATCACCTCCTTTCTAAGGATCGATGTTTCGGATCTCTCACGAGCCATCCCAACATCGTCACTAGACAATCGGCGCCTTGCCGCCGCCTACGTTTCCCTTCCGATTCCGTCAGCTGCCGCGAGCATAGGGCTCGTGAGCAGGACGAAGCCTCATCGGGCTTGTAGCTCAGTTGGTTAGAGCGCGCGCTTGATAAGCGTGAGGTCGGAAGTTCAAGTCTTCCCAGGCCCACCACCCATCGACCATCTCAAACATCAACGGGGCCATAGCTCAGTTGGGAGAGCGCTAGCTTTGCAAGCTTGAGGTCATCGGTTCGATCCCGATTGGCTCCACCATCATCGCAAGGTGCGATGATGCGCCATTGTTGATCGCCGAGAGGTTCCTTGCAGCGACGGAAACGCAAACAGCTTCAGCGTATGGAAATGCGCTGCAAGACTTTGACATTGTGAAGGCGGGTTAGCCGGTTCGCACAACCGGTTGATCTACAATACGACACTCAAGACTGATCGCATGGAATTCCATTCCGAAGCGAATGTCCGATGTATGGGGACGTCTCATACGCTGGCTTTGTTTCTGGACATGGAACGAATGCTGAGCGATCAAGCGTTAAAGCAAGGGCATCTGGGGGATGCCTTGGCACACACAGGCGATGAAGGACGTAGCACGCTGCGATAAGCTGCGGTGAGGGGCGAGCACCCTTTGACCCGCAGATTTCCGAATGGGGAAACCCAATCCGCAAGGATTATCTGTCACTGAATACATAGGTGAGAGAAGCAAACGCAGGGAACTGAAACATCTCAGTACCTGTAGGAAAGGACATCAATTGAGACTCCGTTAGTAGTGGCGAGCGAACGCGGACTAGGCCAGTGGCCTTCGATTAAGAACCGGAATGTTCTGGAAAGGACAGCCATAGCGGGTGATAGCCCCGTACGGGTAGAAATTTCGAAGGTCCTCGAGTAAGGCGGGACACGTGAAATCCTGTCTGAACATGGGGGGCCCACCCTCCAAGCCTAAGTACTCGTGTGTGACCGATAGTGAACTAGTACCGTGAGGGAAAGGTGAAAAGCACCCCGGCGAGGGGAGTGAAAGAGACCTGAAACCGGATGCCTACAAACAGATGGAGCAGGCTCACCAAAGGTGAGCAGCTTCGTCTCCTTGCTAACGCAAATGTCGAAAGAGTGTGTGTAATCAAAAGACGATTACGCATGACATTTGTTGTTATCGAGGAGACGATTCAATCCTTTGCGCACATACGCGCGCGGGAGACATGCTCGCTTTTGGCGAGCCTGTGACATCGTACCTTTTGTATAATGGGTCAGCGAGTTCGTCTGTCTAGCAAGCTTAAGCCACAAGGCGGAGGCGCAGCGAAAGCGAGTCTGAATAGGGCGACTGAGTTAGACGGATGAGACCCGAAAGCAAGTGATCTAGCCATGACCAGGTTGAAGGTGCGGTAACACGCACTGGAGGACCGAACCCACGCCTGTTGAAAAAGTCGGGGATGAGTTGTGGCTAGGGGTGAAAGGCCAATCAAACTTGCAGATAGCTGGTTCTCTGCGAAAGCTATTTAGGTAGCGCGTCATGTATCACCATCGGGGGTAGAGCACTGGATGGGCTAGGGGGCTTCACCGCTTACCAAACCTAACCAAACTCCGAATACCGATGAGTGCTGAGCATGGCAGACACACGGCGGGTGCTAACGTCCGTCGTGAAGAGGGATAAAAACCCTGACCTACAGCTAAGGCCCCCAATTCGTGGCTAAGTGGGAAAGGATGTGAGGTTCCCAAAACAATCAGGATGTTGGCTTAGAAGCAGCCATCATTTAAAGAAAGCGTAACAGCTCACTGATCTAAATAAGGAACTTTGCGCCGAAAATGTATCGGGGCTCAAGCCACGAGCCGAAGCTTAGGATTCACCGCAAGGTGAATGGTAGCAGAGTGTTCCGTATGCCTGCGAAGGGTGAGCGTGAGCGAGCCTGGAGGTATCGGAAGTAAGAATGCTGACATGAGTAGCGACAAAGAGGGTGAGAGACCCTCTCGCCGGAAGTCCAAGGGTTCCTGCGTCAAGTTAATCTGCGCAGGGTTAGCCGGACCCTAAGGCCAGGCCGAAAGGCGTAGCCGATGGGAATGCGGTAAATATTCCGCAGCCTGTGGGAAGTGACGGATCACGTATGTTGTTCGACCTTACTGGATTGGTCGGGCCGCGAAGTGGTCCCAGGAAATAGCTCCCACGTATAGCCCGTACCCCAAACCGACACAGGTGGACTGGCAGAGTATGCTAAGGCGCTTGAGAGAACGATGTTGAAGGAACTAGGCAAATTGCCCTCGTAACTTCGGAAGAAGAGGGCCCGGTTTTCACGCAAGTGTTAGCCGGGGGCACATAGCAGGGGGTGGCGACTGTTTACTAAAAACACAGGGCGCTGCGAAATCCAAAGATGACGTATAGCGTCTGACGCCTGCCCGGTGCCGGAAGGTTAAGAGGAGATGTGAAAGCGTTGAATCGAAGCCCCGGTAAACGGCGGCCGTAACTATAACGGTCCTAAGGTAGCGAAATTCCTTGTCGGGTAAGTTCCGACCTGCACGAAAGGCGTAACGACTTCCCCACTGTCTCCAACATCGGCTCAGCGAAATTGAATTCCCCGTGAAGATGCGGGGTTCCCGCGGTCAGACGGAAAGACCCCGTGCACCTTTACTGCAACTTTACACTGGCATTAGGAATGGGATGTGTAGGATAGGTGGTAGGCATTGAAGCGGAGGCGCTAGCTTTCGCGGAGCCGCCCTTGAAATACCACCCTTCTTGTTCCTGATGTCTAACCGCGACCCGTCACCGGGTCCGAGACAGTGTATGGTGGGCAGTTTGACTGGGGCGGTCGCCTCCCAAAGAGTAACGGAGGCGCGCGATGGTAGGCTCAATCCGGTCGGAAATCGGATGTTGAGTGCAATGGCAAAAGCCTGCCTGACTGCAAGAGCGACGGCTCAAGCAGAGACGAAAGTCGGTCATAGTGATCCGGTGATCCCGCGTGGAAGGGTCATCGCTCAACGGATAAAAGGTACGCCGGGGATAACAGGCTGATCGCACCCAAGCGTCCATAGCGACGGTGCGGTTTGGCACCTCGATGTCGGCTCATCACATCCTGGGGCTGTAGCCGGTCCCAAGGGTATGGCTGTTCGCCATTTAAAGTGGTACGTGAGCTGGGTTTAGAACGTCGTGAGACAGTTCGGTCCCTATCTGCCGTGGGTGTTCGAAACTTGAGAGGATTTTTTCCTAGTACGAGAGGACCGGAAAGAACGTATCTCTGGTGGATCGGTTGTCACGCCAGTGGCATAGCCGAGTAGCTAAATACGGAAAAGATAACCGCTGAAAGCATCTAAGCGGGAAACTTACCTCAAAACCAGGTTTCGCTTGAGAGCCGGGGAAGACTACCCCGTCGATAGGCCAGGTGTGTAAGCGCGGCAACGCGTTGAGCTTACTGGTACTAATCGCTCGATTGGCTTGATCGCAAGCAGCACCGTTTCATGTCTGGAAACAAAGCCAGGCGTGAATTCCATTATTACCCAAAGTAAAATTCGGTCGCCGTGTCGTATTGTTCGTGCCCGCGCGTGTTCACGCGTGGATGTTTTTCTGCCCTTCGCCGACCTGGTGGTAATAGCGAGGGAATTCCACCCGATCCCATTCCGAACTCGGCCGTTAAAGCCTTCTGCGTCCATGGTACTGCGGCTCAAGCCGCGGGAGAGTAGAACGCTGCCAGGTCTGCCAAGGGCAGAAAAACAAAGAACCCGCCATCACAATTCAAAAAACCCCGCGCGAGAAATCGTGCGGGGTTTTTCTTTTTCCGGCACCCAGGCACAATGTGACTGCGGGAAAGCCCTCATGCACCAATTCGTCAGAGCAGCTTTAGTCCCCGCGCTCATCGTCGTCATGAGCTGCGGTGAGCCTAGCTTTGCACAGGACTTTTATGGACCTTCTGCGGTTCAATACGACGCGTCTCGTCTGTCGGGCTATTCGGACAAAGAGCTGATCGATCTTCTCTCGGCCGCGTCTGAGGATTTGGACGCGAGCAATCCGGGCGGCACATACACCGATTATGTCCCAGCCGTTGAGAAAGAGATTCTACGCCGGCGGCCCATTGCGCAGCTATTGGACGTTTTCGCCCGATCTTACGACTTCGCTCAGCCTCGCTTCATAATCGAAATTTTTGCGCTGATGAATGATCCGCAGGTAGATGTCCAGCTGCGAAAATTCATAACCAACGATCCGAGGGATACGGCGAGCTTTCTTGCCGCTCGATACTTCGCTCAGAGGTGCGATTTAACCGCGCTTGGAATACTGAACCAGAACTATGGCAAGTACCCCATCTCCTCGGTCGATCGCGCGACCATAGCGGACGCCTTTGGAGACTGTCGCTATCTACCAGCGATCCCAAACCTGGTCGCGTCCGTCAATGCTGCTAGCCTGAATCTGATGGGCTCAGCCCAGAATAGCCTGTCCAAGATATATCCCCAAGCTGACATCCAGCCGAGTGATCCTCCCGAACATCAGAAAGCATGGGAGAAATATGTCCGCTTGCATCCGCTCAAGTAAAAGGACAGTGGACTCAGTCGTTGGCGGCCTGCATCATGGCGTGCTTGGCGATGAAGCCGGAGACGGCATAGACGCGGCCGAAAGCTTTGGACCGCATGTCCCACACCCGCACTTGGCTCCAATCGTTCCGGGCGCTGACATCCATCACCGGCATGGCGTGATCGATCTCGCCGTGATTCTGCCAATTGGCCTGCTCCACGCGAATCTCCCGCTTGGAGATGATCGCGCTCACCACCGCAACATGGCCTTTCTTGAGGCGGGATGACGGCGTGAAAACCATCACCGCATGGTCTGCCGGCACCGTGACACGCGCATAAAGATTACGGGCGCGGTCCCACCAGAATTTCGCATCGCCGAAAATATTCAGGCCGGTGAGCGCGCGCGCATATTCCACGCAAAACAGCTTCTTCAGCGGCGTCTCGACTGTCGGCTGGGGCAGTTGCGAAACCACGGCCGTAGGAAACGACGGCGTGGCAGTATCGCTGAGACTGATGGTTTCGGCGATGCTGCCGGGTGCCGCGACGGCCATGGGGCCATCGGCGGTGGGCGCGGGAATATCCTCGGCCGGCGCCGGCGTGCTGAAACTCAAGCCAAAAAATTTGGCGACGTCGTCGGTGACACCGGCCTCAGCCGAAAGCGGCGCCGACATGACCAGCGCGGTCGCCAGCGGCAGGATCCAGGATTTTGCATTCGGCATAATCGCACTCCGGCTTTGCTTGCACGCAGATGCCGATGCGAGAGCCTCTAGGTCCCCATCGACGGCATTGTCGGACATGCGGAGTCGGACGCCCCCAACCCTTCAGCCCGCAGGAACTTAATCAAGTCACACATCCTTTAAAAAGACGTATCTCAGCCACGGAACCGTGGCCCGAAAGCCACAATAAGTTCTTGGACTCATTCAGTTTTCCCTCAAAATGGAACTTTAGGGGATCAAGCCGGGAACACCTGTTCTCAGCGACCCCAAATGAAAAAATCCGCCGGCTCATCACAGCGGACCTATTGGATGCCCCCATCTGTCTTCCTCGGGATAAACCCTCGGAAGACGTTCGGCGAACTTGGCCGTTCGCCTCAATCCCCCGCAATGGCTTTGCCATGCGGGGGAAGAAAGCCGGGACCAAGACGAGCCGTCCGGTCCGGAGATGGAAAACTACTTCTTCTCTACCATCGCGAGCGACTTGAACACATGCTCGTCGGGCTTGATGCCGTCATCCTTGGACGACATCACCGCCATGATCTTGTGGTCCTTGCCGACCACGAAGGTGACGCGCTCGATGAAGCCGTGGCCGATTTCGACGCCGCGCACATCCTTGGCGCCGGCCTTGCCCGGCGTGGTCTGCAGATTATAGGACTGAGCAACCTTCAGGCTTTCATCCGAAGCGATAGGAAATTTGCCGGCGCAGAAATTCGGATCGGCGGCGAACTGGTTCAGCCGCTCCAGATTGTCGGCCGAAACGCCGATGATGCTGGCGCCTGCTGCGTCGAACTTCTCATGATTGTCGGCGAAGGTATGGGCTTCCAGATCGCAACCGCCCGTATAAGCGGACGGGTAGAAATAGACCACCACCGGGCCCTTCTTCAGCGCGTCGTTGAGATGGAAAGTGAAATCCTTACCGCCCAGGCTGGCTGTGGCGGTGAAATCCGGTGCGGTGTCGCCCACCTTAAGTGCGGCGAAAGAGGGCGCCGCGAACAAAGCGGCAAAGGCCACGCCCAAAAGCAGTGTCTTCATAATCATCGACTCCCAAATGGCTAGGGGCGGGACGCTATCACAGCTTTGGTTCCGGAGGGAGCGCCGGCAGCGAGGTAAAAACGCTGTAAAATCAAGGCTTCGTCGGCGTCACCTCAAGCGTCGTCAGGACCGCGCCGCTTCAGATCCGTGTAGGGCGTGCCGTCCTTGTGGAGGTATATCGCACCTGAGCCGGTATCGAACGCCATGTCGATATCGGAATATTCACCCCGGTCGCTTTTCGGCCGGGTGCCGATTTCCAGCACCAGAGCGTCGCTCGCCCCACGATTTTGCAGATGATGGCCGTCCTTGTCCCCGGCTTTGAACCCGGCGCAATCGCCCGGTTTCAAAACTTCCTCGCCGTCATCGGTCACCAGCACGATCTCGCCGGACAGGACATAGACGAACTCATCCTGCTCCAGGTGCCAATGACGCTGGCTGGACCAGGCGCCCGGTGGCAAGCGCAAAAGATTGATGCCGAATTGCGTGAGGCCGGCGGCGTCGCCCAATTTCCTGCGCCCGCGGACGCGGCAGGGTTTGTCGAAGGGAGACGGATAAAGCGTACCGATGATCTCAGGAAGCTGGGCTGGATCGATCCGCTTGACCATCTGTCAATCTTTCGCCCGCTCCACATACGCGCCGTCTTCGGTCATCACCACGATGCGGGTACCGGTGACGATATGGGTGGGCACCATGGTGCGCACGCCATTGGAAAGCATCGCCGGCTTGAACGACCCAGAGGCGGTCTGGCCTTTCATTACCGGTTCAGTATCAACCACTTCAAAGGTGGCGCGCTGGGGAATTTCAATCGAAATGGCGTTGCCCTCGAAGAGCTGCAACTGCACGTCCATATTCTCGGTCAGATAGGGGGCGTAGTCGCCCACCACGTCGCTCGAAACCTGGATCTGGTCGAACGTCTGCGGATTCATGAACACCCAATTATCGCCGTCATGATAAAGGTAATTGAACGATTGGTGTTCGACAAAAGCCTTTTCCACGCTGTCGGTGGTGCGCAGGCGCTCCTCCGTCTTCACCCCGTCGGAGATGCGGCGCATCTCCAGATGGGTGACAGGCGTACCCTTGCCGGGATGGATATTCTCGGCGGTCAGCACCAGGTAAAGCTTGCCATCCTTCTCCAGGACATTGCCTTTGCGCACGGAGCTGGCGATAACCGAAACCACGGAAAGCCTCTTCTTTTACAGCCTTCAAACCCGATATTGGCGGGGTCTTTAGCAGGGAGCGGCGGCGGAGACAAATGCCCTGGTGGGACCCTCAAAAGCATGCCGACCGCCGCCCGCTGTTAAACCTTCGGGGACGGATCAAGAGTGGTTTGCGCGCCTGGTTCGAGACCCAGAATTTTGCCGAGATCGAGTGCGGGATATTGGCGGCCTCGCCCGGCAATGAGGCGCATCTTCATGCCTTCGCGACCAGCAGGATGCGGGAAGATGGCGGCCAGGAGACGCTTTATCTCCACACCTCACCGGAATTCGCCGCCAAGAAGTTGCTGACCGCGGGCGAGACTAGAATCTTCGAATTCGCCCGGGTGTTCCGCAATCGCGAGCGCACCCGTCTGCACGCGCCGGAATTCACCATGCTGGAATGGTACCGCGCCGGCGAAGACGTGGAGGCGGTGATGCAAGACACGCTGGCGCTCACCCGGCGCGCGGCCGAAATCGCCGATGTGAAACGACTGATCCATCGCGAACGTCAATGCGATCCCTTTGCCGAAGCCGAACGGCTGAGTGTGGCGGATGCGTTTCGCATTCATGCCGGCATCGAGATTCTCGACATGCTGGATGGCAACGGGAACGCCTATCGCGATCTCTTCGCCACCCGCGCGCGGCGCGCAGGATTTACCGTCACGGCCGGGGATGGCTGGTCGGATATTTTCTCCAAAGTGCTGGCGGCGGCGATCGAACCCAGGCTGGGGCAAGGACATCTCACGCTTCTCACCGATTATCCCCGGATCGAGGCGGCGCTGGCGCGGCCCAAGCCGTCGGACCCCCGGCTTTCGGAGCGGTTCGAGCTTTATGCTTGTGGTGTGGAGTTGGCCAATGGCTTTGGCGAACTCACCGATCCCACCGAACAGCGCAAACGCTTCGAAGCCGAAATGACGGAAAAGCACCGCGTCTATGGCGAGCGCTATCCGCTGGACGAGGATTTTCTCGCTGCCCTGGCGCGCATACCCGAATCATCCGGCGTGGCACTGGGTTTCGACCGGCTGGTGATGCTGGCCGCGGGCGCGCCCCAGATCGACGATGTCCTGTGGACGCCTTTACCGCCGGATCCGTAAGGCTCCCGTTCCGTGAGGGGCCGCTTTGCGAGGAACGGGGTAGCAAAATTCGTGGCTCCACGGCACTTTCCGCTCCGCCATGACCGACACCGCCGCAACCCGCCAGACCGTCCAGAACACCACCTTCGCGGTGCTCTTCGCCATCGGCTTCTGCCACATGCTGAACGACATGATGCAGGCGCTGTTGCCCGCCATCTACCCGTCGCTGAAGCAGGATTTTCATCTCAACTTCACCCAGATCGGCCTGATCACTCTCGCCTATCAAATTACTGCCTCGCTGCTGCAGCCGATGGTGGGCTATTTCTCCGACAAGAAACCCATGCCCTATTCGCTGGCGGCCGGCGCAATCTTCACCTTGATCGGCCTGCTGGGCCTTTCCATTGCCGGTTCCTATGGCGCGATCTTGGTCTGCGCCATGGTGATCGGCATAGGTTCGGCGGTCTTCCATCCCGAATCCAGCCGCGTCGCGCGCATGGCGTCAGGCGGCCGGCATGGCCTGGCGCAGTCCGTTTTTCAGCTCGGCGGCAACACCGGCTCGGCGCTGGGGCCGCTGTTGGCGGCGGCGCTGGTGGCACGCTATGGCCAGCACAGTATTGCCTGGGCCGGATTGCTGGCGCTGATCAGCATCTTCGTCCTTTATAATGTCGGCACCTGGTACAAGCATCACGGCCTGGCCAGGATGCACCATCATAGCCACGCGCATCACAATCTGTCTTCGATGAAAGTATGGGTGTCGATGACGGTCCTCTTGATGCTGATGTTTTCCAAATTCTTTTATCTCGCCAGCATCACCAGCTATTACACCTTCTACCTGATCCAGACTTTCCATCTGTCGGTGGCGAATGCACAGGTGCATCTGTTCCTGTTCCTGGGTGCGGTTGCGGCCGGCACGATGGCAGGCGGTCCTTTGGGCGATCGCTTCGGCCGCAAATATGTGATCTGGCTTTCCATCCTGGGCATCCTGCCCTTCACCATGGCATTGCCCTACGCCAACCTGTTTTGGACCAGCATTCTGTCGTTGATCATCGGCGTGGTTCTGGCGTCGGCGTTCCCTGCCATCGTGGTCTATGCCCAGGAATTGCTGCCGGGCCGGGTGGGCATGATTTCGGGTATGTTCTTCGGCTTTTCCTTCGGCATGGGCGGCGTTGGCGCCGCGGTGCTGGGCTGGCTGGCGGATCAGACCAGCATCACCTTTGTCTATAAAGTCTGCTCTTTCCTGCCGGCGATTGGCCTTCTCACCGCGTTTCTGCCCAATATCGGCGGCCAAAAGAAGCCGATGCCGGTGGTGGATCTCGAAGCGTGACCATCCAGGCCACGACCATCCAGAATGTCGCCAGGAAATACGCGGTGGCGGTGTCACCCGCCATCCGCGCGTTGATCGATTCGAACGATCCCGCCGATCCCATCGCGCGCCAGTTCCTGCCCGATATGGCCGAGTTGACGGTCACGCCGGAAGAATTGGCGGATCCCATCGCTGACGAGGCCCATGCGCCGGTCAAGGGGATCGTCCATCGCCATCCCGATCGCGCGCTGCTCAAAGCGGTGAATGCCTGTCCGGTCTATTGCCGCTTCTGTTTCCGCCGCGAGATGGTGGGGCCAGGCAAGGGTGGCCTCACGCCATCCGAACTGGCGGACGCGCTGGCCTATATCCGAAGTCAGCCTGAAATCTGGGAAGTGATCCTCACCGGCGGCGATCCCTTTATTTTAAGTCCGCGCCGCATGCGCCTGATCACGGAGGCGATGGCGAAAACAGATCATGTGAAGATCGTCCGCTGGCATTCGCGCGTGCCGGTGGTCGAGCCCGAGCGCGTGACAGACGAATTGGCGTCGGCGCTGAACGCACCCGGCATCACCAGCTGGGTGGCGATCCATGCCAATCATCCCCGTGAGCTTGGGCCCGATGCGCACGCTGCCATCACACGCCTCGCCAAAGCGGGCGCCAGCCTGGTGAGTCAGACCGTGCTGCTCAAAGGCGTGAACGACGATGTCGATACGCTGGCATCCTTGATGCGCGCTTTTGTCGAGGCCGGCGTCAAACCTTATTATCTGCATCATCCCGATCTCGCGCGCGGCACTTCGCATTTCCGCATCGGCATTGAGCAAGGCTTGGGGCTGGCGCGAAATTTGCGCGCGAAGATTTCCGGTCTCGCCCAACCGCTTTATGTGCTCGATCTGCCCGGCGGCTTCGGCAAGGTGCCGCTGGAGTCGCAGAATGTGGTGAAGACCGAAGCCGGCCATCGCATCCGCGATTTTGCCGAATTCATGGCGGCGATCCAGGGTCCGGAATTCACCCGG
>Ga0206869_1134_pt1 | contig 13907 bp, 6 predicted proteins | sample Alteio_BWOrgCont_35_FD_152618 | JGI IMG/M metagenome (GOLD analysis project Ga0206869, IMG submission 152618) | Enriched cells from forest soil in Barre Woods Harvard Forest LTER site, Petersham, Massachusetts, United States -... | ecosystem: Environmental > Terrestrial > Soil > Temperate forest > O... | reverse complement strand
CAATCTGCAAATGATCGTTGAAGAACGTAGGCTCTATACGCACTCCCTCGCCAAACTGAGCGGATGCAGGCTGGTTAGCGAGTCCGGGCGCATCGGTTTCGGTAAAAAGCTGCTCGATGGAAGGGATCGATTCGTGGTGGTTTCCGCGTAAATCGACGAAGCGCCCGTTGATTTCTCCCAGCAGTGAAATATTCAGGCTGCGCACTACAGGTACAATCGCGTTCGCCCCAACGATCGTTTCCTGCATGCCGAAGACCGAGCGGTTCGCCAAGAGCGAATTTGGCCCAAGGCCGTAAAAGAACAGCTCGTTGAGCGAAATAGACTGGGCGGTGACATTGAAGACGGTATAAGGATGCACGCGGAGGTTAGAGTGCGCAGGCGTGCCGGAAGACGCGGTAGTGGCGGTGATCGTCTGGACGGGCGTATGGATAAATTTAAGGTAACCGCCCGCGCGCCATGAGCCGTTGATCGTTCCGACTGCATCCGTATCCCAACTTATGCGCCAGCTCTCATTCGGAGTCCAGTGACCTACCACAGCAGCTCCTACGCCGACACCATTTTGCGGAGAGAGACTGCCCACGGCGATGTGTAGAGGGTGGTCGGTGAAGAGAAGCTCTCCGCATTCCTCCATGGTTTTGGGGGAGAAGACTTCGCAGCTTTGTTTGAAGCGAACTCCTTCGCCACGGAAATCGGCGTGAAGTGGGCTTTCCTGAGCACAGGCCAGAGTCGAGGCTGAAAGCAGAAGCGCGGTCATGAGCGGTCTTTGCACATATCCTCCTAACTGCTTTGCTTCGCCTTCGATTTTTTGCGGCCGAGTGGATGAAGAACTTTTGTTACTGCGGCAATGTAGGATGCAGCCTCAGCTTCCGTCCGAATGTCTTGCGGAGTCCTGCCATCGCGTTTGTGTTTTGGCAGGCGGCCACTTTCGGCATGATGGAGGTGCTTCAATTGAGCCTTGATCAAGTCGGAGATGGGGCGGCTCTTATTCATCGCGGAAGCCGGAGGCTTCGGAACCTGGACGACAGTAACCTCACCGCTGGGCTGGGGTGCTCTTCCTGGTGTCGCTGCACGGCTGCGTTTTGACGTCCGTTTCGTGGTTTTCGGCGCTTTCACTTTCCTTCGCCTGGGCCGGCCCTGAGGGAGTACACACGATCGCAAATATCAATAACTCCCTGCTCGGGGGCTCCGCTCGCCCCTCACTCTTTTAAGTATTCAATCAAAAGAGATGTCATCCTGAACGGAGTGAAGGATCTGCTTTTAGCTCTTCTGGACACTCGCTCTTTAAAAGATGTCGATGCCGTCTAGCCGGTAACGACCGCCTTCTCAAGAATTTGTATTCCATCGGCGCTGCCAATCACGACCCTGCCTGCCATATTGAGGAAGAGCCCATGCTCGACAACGCCCACCGTCTCCTTGAGGGACTCGGCGGCCTCTTCGGGAGCGAGGCCGGACTGAATGAGATTGCAGTGCAGGATGTAATGCTGGCCGTCTGTCACATACGGCTGTCCGTCTTCCTTGACGCGTAACTCGGGCGCAAATCCATGATCGCGTAAACGGCTGGCCGTAGTCTCCCACCCAAACGGAACAACTTCCACCGGCACAGCGAAAACCGAGCCCAGCGTCATGACCAGCTTACGCGGATCGACAGCGATGAGCAGCTTACTGCTCGCCATCGCAACAATCTTTTCGCGCAGCAATGCACCGCCATGTCCTTTGATGAGGTGCAGCGTGCCTTGTTGCACCTCATCGGCGCCGTCGATCGTAAGATCGAGATGCGGTTGATGAGCGAAGTCGGTCATCGGAATCTGCAATCCCAGCGCCTGTCGGTGCGACTGCTCAGAGGTAGCGATGGCCTTGATACGCAGCCCCGCTGCGACACGACGCCCAACCTCCTCGATCACCAGCGCTGACGTAGAGCCTGATCCCAGACCCACAGCCATTCCATCTTCAATTTGCGATGCCGCCCATTCCGCCGCTTTACGCTTCGGTGCCTCTGCCGGGTCCTGTTGTCCTGAAATGCTCATGGCCTTTTTGATATCACGTTGCAGCCGGAACTTCCAGTCGGCAAGGAGAATCGGCGCCTGATGGCATGAATTACGCAAATATCCGGCTGTATAGGAAAATCTATATATGGCTTCTGTACGCATGGATAAATGGCTCTGGGCAGCCAGGTTTTTCAAGACGCGAGCGCTGGCCGTGCGGGCCTGTGAGCTCGGCAGGATCGCATCCAACGGGCAATTGGCCAAACCTTCGCGCGACGTTCGCATCGGCGACATGCTGCAGGTAAAGAATGATGGCGGCGACTTTCAGATAGAAGTCCTGCTTCTCAGCGAGGTGCGCGGTCCCGCAGCGGTGGCACAGACTCTCTACCGTGAAACAGATGCGAGCCGCGAGTTGCGGCTCAAGCTGGCCGAGGAGCGTAAGGCGATGCAGCAGTTCGAAACCTTGCCGGAAGGAAAGCCATCGAAACGCGACCGCCGCCAGTTGAACCGCCTTCGTGGCAGAGCGTAATCCTGGAATTTGTTAGTACATAGCGAAAACCCGGGCAGCGGCGAGTGATCCAGAGTCAAACCGGATCACTCGCCGCTATCTCTACCTCTCAAAAAAGAAATTTGAGCGAAAACTGCAATTGCCGGGACGAGCCAAGGTCTCCCACCGGAAAACGCGTGGAAGTGATCTGGCCGAAAGTAGTACCGGCGGTAGTTGCCGAAGCAGTGGAGATCGATGCATTCGGCTGAGAGAAGTTGGGGCGATTGAGGAAATCAAAGGCATCCGCTCTAACCTGAAGCGAGGTGCCTTCGGTCAACTTCGTGTCTTTTTGAAGAGAAACATCGGCATTTGCCAGTCCCGGTCCGGTAATCGCGTTGCGCGCAAGATCGCCAAAGCCGGAGGTTGGCGCAACAAAAGTGCATGCAGAAGAAATGCCGGCAGTATCGCAACCAGTGGCATTCAGATATTGAACATTTCCGCTCGCCAGCCTGGTTTTTCCTACGGAGTATCGACCAATAACATTTGGGCGAATAGCCCCCGACGGGCCGTTATAAGTAGAAGTCGTGGTTATATTGATGGGGTTCCCGCCCTGTAGCTGGGTAATGTTGGCTAACTGCCAACCATCCCTGAGGCGGTTACCATGTAATGGCAGCGCCCAGATCCCGCTGAAGACGAGACGGTTTCGGACATCGAAGTCAGACAGTCCATAGTTACTGCGGGGATTGAAATTATCCTGCAGCACATATCCGCCTTGTGATCCCAGTGAGTTCAGGTCCATCGATTTCGACCACGTATAGGTGGAATTGAACTCAAGACCGTGGGAAAGACTCTGACGCACAGTAAACCAGAGTGCGTTGTAATCGGAAAAAGAATCCGAATCGACTTCCGCAATATTGCCCACCTTGCTGCCAGGACTGATCGGGCTTTGCAGTGAGAGCGATGGAAAAGGACGATTGGTACCGTTGATCGTCGGCTGATTGAGATTGTGGCGGACGCGTAGATGCCGTCCTAAAGACCCGATATAGCCAAGCTGAAATGCGGTACTAGGAGTGAGCTGCTGCTGCAGATTCAGGTTGTACGATTCGGTATAGGCATTACTCAGTTTTGTGTTGACTGCGCTGGGCGCAAGTCCCGACAGTCCGGCGCTTGGATAAATAGTATTCACAAAGACAGGCGTAGGACTGGCGGAAGCAGTGAAGCTCACAGGGTTTGCCAGTGGAGGATTGCCCGCAAGCCCGGTAACAGCATTGAGCGTCGGCTGATCTACAAGGTATCCATAGCCTCCACGCAGAACTGTTTTGCTGTCGCCACGCACATCCCAGGTGAAACCTACACGGGGCTCAAAATTGAAGTTTTGATTGTAAACAGTGTCATAGCCATTCGTATTGATCTGAGTAAGTGACAAATTCGAAGGCAGAAAGTTAATCAGACGATTGGCGCCCTCCGTTGGAGTCCCATTCCACTCAAAGCGGAAACCTAGCTCCAGCGAAAAAGTTTTGGTTGCCTTATAGCTGTCGTCGACAAAGCCGGCGACAGAGTTCACAAATAGCCGGCTGGTAACACGCGAGGGCGTAATACTGAATGCGTTGACTTGTCCGTTGATAAACGTTGCGACGGAACTGAAGCTCAGCGTGCCCGGATCAGCGCTGAAGCTGTCTCCAACAACGCGGCGGTATTCACCGCCAGTCTTAATGGAATGATTACCGCGCAAATAGCTGAGAGTATCGGAAAAGACTCCGCTGGTATCGAAGCGTCCCTGCGGAAAGCCGGATGGGCCGCCAAAATTCAGCCCAATCGCTGAGATGCCTGTCTGCGGGAGCCCTACATCGCCCGTTACGCCGCTATCAATGCCATAGTCCGTGGGGTTGAGAAGTGTGCTGGGGCTGAAAGCAATCGCAATGCGATTGAACCCGAGCCGGGCTTCGTTCACAAGATTCGAGTTGAAGATATGCGTCTCATTAATGGTGCCGATTTGACGGTGCGAATCGCGATGATCGCCAAAGCCCGGAATCGTATTTCCCTGCAGGTTGGGCTCTGTACGGTTGTCTTGCTGAAAGGCATAGTAGATATGTAGCTGATCCGCATCCCTGATCTTGTGCGAAAGGTCGCCAGTATATTGATTGACACTGACAGGGCCTGGGGATGAGCCAGTAAAGATTGTGCCCGTTGGATCATTGGCCACAGGAATCAGGTTGACGATTTGTGCGTACTGAGGACCAGCCGGACTGGCAGCCAACTCTGCGCGCTGTGATGCGGTAAGCACCTGGCTGGTAAGGTTAAGCTGTTGCCGTTGCCGCAATCCCTCAAAACTCAGGAAGAAAAACGTGCGGTCATGAATGAGCGGCCCACCCAAAGATGCGCCGAAATTATTCCGCTGAAATTGATTCATTCGCGTACCCTCCGCATTGAAGTAGTTGCGCGCGTCGAGATCGTTATTGCGGATGTAATCGAAGAGCTCGCCATGAAAACTGTTCGTTCCAGAGCGGGTAGCAACATTCACAATTGAACCAGAGCTACGGCCGTACTCGGCGCTAAAGGTTGAATTCGAGATCTTGAATTCGGCAGTCGTATCGATCGACGGCTGAAAGGTGATCTGATTCTGCGACAGATCGTTCAGGTTGACACCATTGATCATGAAGTTGGCGGAATCTTCGCGATTGCCTGCCGTAATGAATGAATTAGCCCCCAGGCCGCGGCTTGGAGATGTAAGATTCCCTGCGGTCGGTGGCGTAACTGAGCCCGGAACGAGCGCCGTTAAATCCAGAAAATGCCTGCCGTTTAACGGAATGTTCTGCACCGTTTTTTGATCGATGGCTTGACCGACGGTGATACCGCCAGCGTCAATGACCGGCGTATTGCCTTCGACCTGCACTGTTTCGCCGGTAGCGGCCACTCCCATCTTGATGTTCACATTGCTCGTCTGGTCCACGAGCAGAACGAGATTTGAAATGTTCACTGCTCCAAAGCCGGATGCATTTGCTACCACGTTATAGGTACCCGGCTGGAGCGAGGGGACGAAGTACTTTCCGTTTTCGTCGCTGATCACTTCGCGATCGGCATTCGTCGCAGTGAAATGAATTTTTATGTGAGCTCCGGGGATCACCGCACCCGAAGTATCCATAACAACTCCCTGCAATGTAGCCGTTGACTGAGCTTTAGCCTTATTGTCTCCACTAAAGAACAACAAAACCAAAACTATCGGGAAAAGTCTCTTGTACAAGAACTGCATGACGCCTCCTGAAGATATAACTTTGCTGACCACGGACGATTGCCGTGTGGTAAAGAGCAGCCGGAATCGGCTCACTCTCGATACTTTCCAAAGTTTGTTTTTGCTCAACTGCGAATACTGCATAACTGCAATATGTGCCGTGACGCTTTCAGTCCAGGAAAGCACTCTCTGAAGTCGCGAATCAGAGAGGATATGAAGGCTCCCAAATCCCGTGAATGCGCCGCTAAATCAATCTTTTACGACGATATCTTGGATTTGTTGATATATGATATGTCACAATTCAGGCTTCAAGTAAAGAAAAATTAACAGTGCGTTTGCATGGCATCAATCACGGTCAAGGTTGTTTGGAGGCACTCTCATTCACCCGCGGAAGTGATCGACACTCGTGATCTGGATGCTCTCGCTGATGCGGTTGCCGACATATCCCGCAATTGGTAAGTACATCGCGTATATTACATAGGACTCCAACGCAGCTTGACGAGCAAACATGATAGCGATCAAAAAACTCGCACAGCCTCAAAACCTCACGTCCCTGGCTTATGAAAGTATCAAAACCTATATTTTGCGAGGAGAGCTGGATGAAGAATCTCGCCTTACCGAGGAAGCCCTGTCCAGCCAGCTTGGGATCAGCAAGTCACCAGTGCGTGAAGCGCTGAATAGTCTGCAGACCGAGGGACTCATTCGTATCGAACCGCGCCGCGGAGCATTCCTCAGGCGATTTACTGCGAAGGAGGTCAAAGACCTCTATGATCTGCGGCAAACTCTGGAAGTTTATGCCGTCAGCATTGCAGAAATTACACCTGAGCTTATCGGCGAGTTGCAGAAGAGCGTAGATCGCACCAAAAAATTTCTCAAGTTAAAGGACAAACTCGGACACATCAAAGAAGATATTCAGTTCCACGGAGCCATCGCCCAGGCTACCGGCAACGCGGAACTCTTTCGCGTGCTTTCCAATATCCAGAACCAGATATGGCTTTGCCGCTGCAAAACGTACAGTCTTTCCTCTTCAACAGCCCCGGTGGCACATCAAAATATTCTCGACGCATTGATCCGAAAAGATCGAAAGACGGCACAAGCTGCAATGGGCACTCATGTCGCACTGGTCCGTGACCGCTTGGTGCATTTTCTGGAACCTCGCTGATGCCGTCATTCTCGTAGTTCAATCACTTCAGAACCACCATTCTTCATCTCTCACTCGTGCTTGATGTCCGGCAAATGAAATGTCTGCGTTCCTGTGTGCAGTGAATGCTCCCGCCCTTGCCAAACCAGCGTCCCGCTCAGCCCATCCGGAAGCACAACCGTAGCAGCCCATCCATTCTCATCCCGCTTATAATCCGTCTCAATCGCTCCGCGCTCATGCGGCATCGAAGCATGCATCTCGTGAAGCCTGCCCAGATGCGGCTCGATGCGAACCTTGGCAAATCCGGCAGCATCGGGATGAATCCCAGCCACGACCGTCAGCAAATCATAGTTGGGGCTCGCGCTCCACGCATGGCAATCGGAGCGGGTCGGCTCGGGCTTCTCTGCCCATGTCGTCAGACCAAGCTTCAGCATGTCATACCACGGTGTCAGCTGGTCCACATACAAGTCGGCGAGACCAGCATGTTCCAAAGCGCGGCTCAGATAGAAGCGGAAGTAATAACTCATCGCCGACATCGGTGGAACGGCCTTGCCTGCCAACGTAGTTGGCTTCTCTTCCTGCGATGCCAGTACCCGCCGCAAAATTCCCGCCTGCTCTGCTTTCGGAGCAACATCCTGCCACACCGCCAGCACATTTGCCTGCTGGCTGTAGCTCTTCTTGGCTGGAGTATCCGCGTACACACCGTAACGCGCATCCCAGTTAATGCGATTTAGCGCATCCGATGCTTTCCGAATCATCTCCTCATACGCAGCGGCACGTTCATGGCTGCCATACTGTTTTTCCAACTCGCCTGCATCCCGCAGCGCCTCGATAAACTGCACGGTCAGAAATGTTGATCCGCCATCTGCCTCCTGCGGCGGATTGCCGTCCACGTAACCGCTCGTCCAGTCTCCAAACTCCCACCACTTCACCCGCCCCATCAGGCCATCCGGGCGAAGATGCGACGCATACCAGTCGATGACTCCCCGTGTACGCGGCAGCGTTTCGCGCACCAGCGGCTCATCATCCACATACATCCAGTAGTCGTGCAGCATGTCTACCCACAGTAACGAGAACGGCGGAATAAACTGCGGCAACCTCGATGGATAACGGCTCTGCGTGATCCCTTCGGAAACAATCGAGGCTTCGATATTCGTAATCGCCTGGCGCGCGAGCCTGCTGTCACCCGTCATCGCATAGGAAACCAGCGCCTGAATGCGTGTGTCGCCAACATATTGCAGTTGCTCCCAGTAAGGAGCGTCCATATACGTCTCATGCGCGCAGAGTCGCGCCGTGCGCCAACCCGTCTCCCAAAGCATCTTCAGATCGGGAATGTCACCCGAGATGCTTGCTTTCTCTTGAAATGGATAAGCATTGAACCAGGCATTCAACTTTTCCAGACGCAGCGGAGCCGCCTTCGTCGTCACGTCAATCTGCAAATATCTCCACGTCCGCCACCACAGCGGCTGAAACGATCGCCGCTCACCTCCATCGCTGATAAACTCATCGGACACGCCTTCGATATGTCTCCCGGCAATTTCATTCCGATTACCCTTATTGCCCTGCTCATCATAGAGCGCTTCCGCATACGTAAGCTGAATCTCCGCATCGCGTCCGCCGCTTACGGTCAATTCTGGATAAGCCGTCTGCAAGACACCGTGATCCAGCAGCAGCGTCACATGCGTGTTCGCAGGAATCTCCAGCGGCTGCTCTGGAAACTCCGGCGTCGCGGCAAGGCCGTCGACACGCACCGGCTTCCCCGCATCCACCAGCCGATGCTCCATCGCCGGAATCCGATCCTGCACCAGTTCCCAGTTATTGTCAGCATCCTGCGCCTCGCGCATTGCAGCGTGGCCCACCACCTCCACCGCATGCCACGAACTTGCATCTGCAACCGAAGGCGCATCCCAGTCCCAATTTGTGGACCGGCCGTCGACGCGCTCACCCGGACCGGCCGCATAGTATCCGCTCACGCCATTCTGCGCGGCAAGCCCGTGTCCGGGTTCCTGCTTCACCTGCCATGATGGATCGGTGTCCGCACTCTCTTCCGCCTTCGTGTCGCCCTGCAACATAAAGCCCGACCGGTTGCTCATCTGCGCCACAGGAGCACGCGTGCCAAAATTCCAAACCGTCGCCGCAAGAACGTTCTTCCCCGCGCGCAGCATCGGAGCCAGATCGATCGTCTCAAATCGCCAGTGAAATAAATCGCCGCGTGATGGACCCTCGCCCACATACTGCCCATTTACATGAAGCAGAAAGCGATTGTCCGCGCTGACATGCACCCAGAAGTGCGTCGGCACCGACTGTAGCGTGATTTCTTTGCGGAAATAAAAGACGCCCAAATCTTTCTGCGGAGCGTCAGGACACGCAACCCATGCAGCATGCCATTTGTTATCGATCAGCGCAGGATTGAGCGGCTTTAGTTCTTGCCCCCAGGTAAGTCCAGCGAAAACATACAGAGCAGCCATCAGAAGAACACGAGACATGGCACACAGAGTAACAGAATGAGGCACGCCTCCTAGTGCTTTACTCGTCGCGAAGAATGGCAAGCGGATCAACGCGCGTTGCGCGAAGCGCCGGAACCAGGCTGGCAAAAAATGACACAACAATAATCACCATGGTTACAGCTACAAAGGTAATGAGATCACGCGAACTCACTCCGTAGATCAAACTCGTGATCATTCGGCCCAGAGCTAGAGCCGCGACCAGCCCAATTCCAATGCCAGCGAGAGTTGGTTTCATGCCTTGAACGATCACCAAGCGCATGACATCTTGCAATGTCGCACCAAATGCAATGCGCAAGCCGATCTCCCGCATACGACGTTTCACGGCATATGCAAGCACACTGTAAATTCCAATTGCGCAAAGAAAAAGCGCAAGCAGGCCAAAGATAGCGAGCAGCTGCATGTTGAAGCTTTGTTGCGTTAAAGTCTCGCCTACGAAGTCTTCCAGTGTCAGCACATTGTCCACGGGAATATCGGCCTTAACTTGATGTACAGCGGCCGTCACTGCCGTGGCGAGTTTTTGAGGAGGTATTGTCGTGCGAATGGCAATGTGAAGAGAGAAAGGCTGCCAGGGCGCCATTGCTGAACCCGATGTCTGTGCCACCGGCCAATAGAGCGTAGCGATGCCGGCCGAGTTATTCAGGCCATGCTGTTTTACATCACCAACGACACCAACAATCTCCCTGTCCTTGTCTGGATAAAAAGATAGCTTTAGATGGTGACCAATCGGACTTTCATTAGGCCAAAACTCTTTTGCCATAGATTGGCTGATGATGACCACGGGTTGTGAATCAGCCGTATCGTCAGAGCTGATATCACGCCCTTGCAAAAGTCCAATGTGCATTGCCTTGATATAGCCCGGCGTTGCGACGCGGACAGATACCTCAGGTTGTTCAGACAACGCGACAACAGGATGCCCTTCAATCGCAACGGGCTGACTGGAGCCGCCATTCAAAGGCAGATTGTCCACAGCGCCGGCGGACTCAACTCCGGGCAGAGAGCGCACATGCTGAAGGACCTCATCAAAGAACTGCGCTTCTTGCGTGGGATCTTTGAACTGCTGCTTGTTTATCGATATGGAAGCAGTGAGGACATTATGCTCATCAAATCCAGGATCAATCGTTTGCAGCTTCCAAAGACTGCGGATCATAAGCCCTGCCCCGATAAGCAAAACTAGCGACAGCGCAACCTCGACAACTACAAGAGCGGAGCGAGTCTTGCTGGTGCCACTATCAACATCTGTCCTGCCGAGTCCCTGCTTTAGTGCATCATTCACCTCCCCTTTCGTCATTCTCCAGGCCGGGAAGAGGCCAGAAAGGATTCCAGTTGCGATTGAAAGTGCGAACGTGAAAGCAAGCACGGAACCATTAAGACCGATTTCACCCATACGCGGCAGCTTGTCGGCAAAAAACTTCATCAATAGTTCGATACCAAAATGAGCAGCAATGAGACCAAGGGCGCCTCCGCACAAGCTGATGATCACAGACTCACAAAGCAGCTGCTCGATAATACGAGTACGGCTTGCACCTAACGCAGAGCGGATGGCAATCTCCTTGCGCCGAGCAAATGTGCGTGCGAGGACGAGATTGGCAACGTTCGAACAGGCAATCAAGAGGATAAAAGCCACAGCTCCAAGCATCATGATTAAAGCTGGACGAACTTTGCCAACCGTCTCTTCGCGTAGAGAACGGACGATGGCTCCCCAGCCTTTGTCGTCTTCCGGATAGCTCTGTTCAAGATTTTTTGAGATGGTGTTCATGTCTGCCTGCGCCTCTGAAAGAGTTACGCCAGGCTTAAGGCGGCCGATCGCGAGAAAGTGATGCTCGCCGCGTACTGCTGCCTGTTCGGCAGTCAAAGCAAGTGGAACCCATACTTGAGCAAATTCTGGTTTGGTCATCTTCGGTCCCATTACGCCGATGATGATGTATGGATCTCCATCGAGATGGATGGTCTTGCCCAGCACATTGGGATCTGAGCCGTAATGAGTCTGCCACAACTTATAGCTTAGGACCACCTCATGATTGTGACCGGGGCGATCTTCCTCCGGCAGAAAGGCACGGCCGTAAAGCGGCTGAACTCTGAGCACCGGGAAAAAGTCATAACTTACGGGGCTTGCACTGATTGCTTCGGCCTTTCCGACCCCGGTGATGTCGTATCCTGCGCCGGTGTACAAGGCCATCTGCTCAAAGACGTGGTTCTGTTTCTGCCAATCGAGAAAGTTTGCTGCTGACACCGAAAATTCTGTCATCCCGGGAAAGCTTGACTGTGGAGGAGTATGCCAGAGTTGCACAAGGCGGTTAGCGTCGCGAAAAGGTAGAGGCTCTAATAAAACTCCATGAACAATACTGAATATGGCGGTATTCGCTCCAATGCCAAGCGCCATGATGAGGCCTGCCGCGCACGCAAATGCTGGACTTTTCAGCAACAGTCTTATCGCAAATTTCAGATTCCGCATGAGCGCAGTCATTCGACACCTCCACCTATACCGAGGTTGGAGCAATTTTCAGGCCAGCTTCACTGTGCCAAATCTCATTTGGCATCAATCAGTTTGCACCGCAGCAGAAAAATCAGCTGTCCACTTTTTGATGCAGGCGTCCAATAGTGGACATTGCTGTTTGTCCTTGCAATAGACCGTCTTCAGGCGACGCTGATAGAGTAGCGCTCGCCAGCCTCGGTCGGCGCGCTCCATAGGTTTCCCCGATTTTCGGCTTCAACAGGTTTGCCGTCACGAATGCGGGTGATGCGGACTGGTTTCTGTCCCCAGGGATTTACAAACTGAAGCTTCGCGCCCTTCTCACTGAAAACCTCGAATCGGACAACATGTAAGCCGTCATAGGCCGCGCTGACGAGAAACGCACCGACAGCGCGAAGATTCTCGAAGCTCGCTGGACCGAGGTTTAAGGTATTCGGAAATACTCGAATTGTGCCGGTATAGCTCTGCAGCATGCATTCGTTGAGGACCACCGGCACAGCAAAGTTCTCGCACCACAACCCCATCCGCATGAGGAAGTCGAAGTCGGTCGTAAGGCTGTAACGACCGCCGATCTCGCGCAGACGATCATTGGAAACTCCGTCCGGCAGCATGCAGTACTCGATCTGCTTCTTGAACCAATCGAGATCGAGCATGCCCAGACGAGCCCGAATCAGCGGTTGCGAAACGAGATCGTTCCCGCCCTCTAGTCGCATTGTCTTTGCAGTGAGGGTTGCGATCTCGAGAAATTTCTGGCCAGTATCCAGTCCGACCTGCTCTCCGGGGAAGACAGGCGCCAGTGTGATTGGGACGTTGTAAACATGTTCGGGTGGAGCGTTGCTGATATCGAGCCAGACGTCTCCGAACGGGCCTTGTGCCTTCGGATAAGGTGCGAGATTTGCGCTGATTTCCTTCCAGTGTTGGCGCTCCTCCACATCCTGTCCAAGGATGGTGGACGCAGTATCCATCGCATCAAGCACAAACTTGATGAGCACAAGATCAAGAATGCAGTCTTTGTTGAGCTTGAAGTCAACGGTAAAGCCCCAGTTTTCCGAGGAGACCGAGGGGAAGACATGGTAGAAACCATCATCCTCTTTGGTGAGATAGGCCGCCAGAAAGCGCGCTGCAGAGCGCATCGTCGGATAGACTCTTGCGAGATATTTCTCATCTTGCGTATAGAGAAATTGCCACCACAGGCTTTGTACAGCCCACGGGGTCATACAAATCTGGTAACCCCACGGTGGAACCGGATACGGAACAATCTGACTCGGAACTGGATAGGCTGAAAGCGGAAAGAAGGCTCCCGGCAGATTGAAGCTGTCATGAGCAAACTTCTCTGACATCGGTCTCAGATTTTCGACCAGTTCCACATACGGTTGATGCATGTCGATATGGTTGCTCGAGAAGACACCCCAGTAGACCTGTTGGCAGTTGTAGTCGAGGTGGTAATCACTGTGCCAGGCGCTGCCGATGTCCCTATAAGACCAGTTCGCGAACAATCCCGGGGCGGTCTTATGCTTCCGTAAGCAGCACGCAAGGAAGTATTGGTTGTGATACCAGGTGCGTTCGAGTTCCTGGTCAAGAATATTTACGGCAGAAGCAGACCAGAATTCCCGCCAACGCGCTTCGGATCGATGCTTCAGATCATCGAAGTGCACTTTGGATGCAGCGGCAACGCTTCGGCTTGTGAATGCCGCAGTGTCCAACTCAGCCGCGGTGTAGACATGGGTCTGCGGAATTGTGATCCACGAAGCAGCATCCTCGCTGGCTGAAGTTTGTGCCTCAAGCCGCTCGAGAAGTATGTCGCGTGGAGTTGCCACAGCAATATCGAGGCGGAGAGCGCGGCTGTCCTTCGGAGTGAAGACCAGGCTCTTGCTGGAGTCGATCTGGCTAGTCGACCAGATTCCGAGGAGACGACCATGAAGCGCGAAGTTGCGATCCATCTCCGAGCGAGGTGGATTCGGGTTGCTCTCCGACGGCCCGATTGCTGGGAAGTACTGGAAGCATGAGAATTCGCCCGCATCTCCGTCCACCCACTGCTTGAGTTCTGGTCTCGGCAGCTGATCTGGACTTGCCTCCACATGGCCTGAATCA